>Ga0183260_10000281_pt1 | contig 41603 bp, 31 predicted proteins | sample AntDrymUQ4972206_2_FD_129768 | JGI IMG/M metagenome (GOLD analysis project Ga0183260, IMG submission 129768) | Polar desert sand microbial communities from Dry Valleys, Antarctica - metaG UQ497 (22.06) (version 2) (version 2) | ecosystem: Environmental > Terrestrial > Soil > Desert | place... | reverse complement strand
TCCAGTTCAGTGTTAGCGCCACTTTATTAGAATCGGCAGCAACCGGAGCAATAGTAGTGGAAGAAGTGCTCAATGTAACTGCAGTGCCTTCTGTATAAAAAGGAAGCGCATCTACTTTATCGCAGGCAGTGAAAAAACAAATCCCTGCAATGGCTATTAAGAAATATTTTATAAAATTTCTCATGATCAGTATTATTGTTTATATTTTAGTTAATGAGAATTTTCCCCTCTGAAAGTCAACTGTGATTTTATAATTACCTGTAGTAGGTGGCGCTATCAAATCTCCTCCGCCCATTCTAAAATCATCCTCCATGGGGTTGTTTGAATTATTACCTCCGAGAGCGCCATATTTCACGTCCCAACTTCCGTTGACAGGTAATAAAAGATAAGACTCACCACTTTTCAATGGCACTGTAATCTCGTACATCGTTTCACTTATTTTTTTAAACTCCTGGGTAGGTACAGGTACAGGATTGTTCCAGCCCCCGGGTGTAGCCGCTCCAACAATGAAAAGTTTTTGAGAAGCGGGTGGTGCTACTTTAGGAGGAAGTGCATAAGGTGTGACTGTATACTTTATCACATTTGAAGTCAACTTTGCAGAACTGTTTGCAAGCGTAGAGCTCACCCTTATTTCTATATTATGAGCCATTCCCGCTTTTAAGTTCAACTGATTGAGCAAAATATCATTGAGCTCATTTTGTGTAAATGAATGGGACAAACTATTGCTTACCGCAATGGTTTTTTTTGCTGGATTTGTAAAATTGGCACCTACTGTGTCAATCTCAATCTGATAGGTTACATTTTGCGAACTTACCCCTGTAGTAAAACGATAGTCTGGGTTTGTCCAGTTAAGAACCATTGCAGGCATGTCTTTGTTTGCAAAAGATAATGGAAGAGTGGTTCCCGTGGTGGAAGAAGTCAGTACAGGTGCCGTACCTCCTTCAAGGTATATTTTGTTTTCATCTTTTTCACAAGCCGAAAAGAGGAAAACAACAACCGATAAGAAAAGAAGTTTGAAGATAATTTTCATGATAAATATTATTAAAATTAAAAGCCTGTATTTTGTTCAAGGTTAGGATTGGCAGTACGTACAGTAGATGGAATCGGGAAAATATTATACTTCGGATCAACCGCTGTGCCAGAAGCCACACCACCTTTCCATGGCCACAAGTAAGTGCCTGTAGTCAATAGATTATAACGTACAAGGTCCGTACGTCTGTGGGCTTCCCAATAAAGCTCACGGCCTCTTTCATCTAATACCATTTGTAAAGTAAGGTCGGAAGCTTTTAGTTTACCCATATCATTAGCGCCATAGCTGTCACCATAGGCACGAAAACGAATCTTATTCATATAGTCCAATGCAGTAGTAGCATCGGCACCAGTGCCGCCACGAAGAAATGCTTCTGCATATATAAAATACATTTCCGGAAGGCGAAAAACAGGAAAGTCAATATCAGAAAAATCTTTTTTAGCATCTGACACAGGACCGCCATCAGAACGTATGTTCCTGTATTTTTTTACATGTATTCCCTGCTGGTAGTCACCCACATTTGTAATGGTTGCTTTGGAAAGATTCGTAAACATTGCTCTCTTATCTGTATTTCCACTCTGATCAGGAAATAAAGCGGCAAAAGCGCTGGTAGTTCTGTAACCATACCAACCTCCGCTTGCACCATAGTCTGCAGCGTCGTCACCTGCCGGTGCATGTATCAGGAATGTAGTATTTCCATAGGATTGTGTACGCAACCCATCACAGTTGATAGCATATATAAACTCATCTTTTTGTTTATCATTATCCGCCATGAATAGCTTAGGATAACCTGACTTCAACACATAACCTGCACCGATCACTTTTTTGGCATAGGTAATGGCTTCTGTATATTTTGGTGAACCTGTGTATACTCCGGCATTCAAATACATACGAGCTAAAAGCGCCCATGCCGCAGCCTGGTCAACTCTGCCATATTCAATAGTTTTTGCGGAAGCAAGTTCTGCATCTATTGCTTTCAGTTCAGTTTCGATATAAGTAAATAGTTCTGCACGGTTGATTTGTTTTGGCAGTGCTGTACCTATTGCATCTTCTTCAGTAATGAATGTGGATTTCCCAAAGAGATCCATCATAGCCCAATAATTAAATGCTCTAAGAAAACGCACTTCTGCTCTTGATTTTTTTATATCAGCAGCATCGTTTCCGGTAATGCCTCTTCCAGCTACTTTATCATCTGCAGCCTCACGGAGATACTCGTTTCCAATGGTCACATTATATACAAGCCTTGAGTACAAACCCAGTAAAAAAGGATCAGAGCTTGTCCATCTTAATCCATGAAAATCCTTAATTGTTTGATCATCCCAGGATACGATCGCTTCATCAGTAGGCAATTCCTGTGCATTGAAAAAACCACGGATAAAAGGAGATTGAGATCCTTCATCGAGGCCCTGTATATCTGATGCGCCAGCAGGTCCTGCATTACCTGTAGTGGCTAATCCGCCATACACTTTGGCCAGTACACTTTTATAACCTGCTGCAGTGGAATAAGTGGTAGCAGGGGTGAGATCGTTACGCGGATAAACATCAAGTTTTTTGGCGCAGGAGCTAATCACCCCTAATGCTACACAACCGATGATCCATTTATTTATTGCTATAAGATTCATAATAGGAGAATATTTTTATTAGAAATCAAGATTAAAACCAATAGTATAAATCCGGGGACGTGGATAGATATTTCCATCTATACCATTGTCGCTTGAAATTTCGGGGTCAAGACCTTTGTATTTGGTAAATACAGCTACGTTCTGAATGCTTCCTAAAAGACGAAGCGATGCTCTGTCCTGTAAAACACGGCCCATGTTATAACCCAGGTTTATATTATCGAGTCTTAAAAAAGAACCATTTTGAATAAAATAATCAGAGAGAAACTGGTTCTGAGAATTATTACGGAAACCTGTTTCGAGATAACTTGGAGAAGCGTTATTGATATAATTAAGCGGATTTTTTATAGTAGATAAAATACCTGCCCCGGCAGCATATTGGTTGAAAAGGTAATTGCCAAACATACCATGTGCGGCTAATCCAACAGAAAAAGCTTTGTATCCAAACTGGGTACTGATACCAAGTAACACATCGGCGGCAGGTTTTTTATACAAATAGCGGTCATCGGCATCTACCATTCCATCGCGGTCTATGTCTTCATATAAGCCTTCAATGGGTTTGTCATCCTTATCATAAACCTGTTTGTAAACAAAATAGGAATTAGGTGCATATCCTACAATATTTTTCCCGATAAAGTTACCGGTAGCTATACCAATACCCCCAACATCTATTCCTTTGAAATTAGGATCCTGATTTTTCAACAGGTTCGTTATCTCAGTTTTGTTATAGGCGATATTAAATCCGAAATCCCATGTAAGATCTTGTTGTCTAACAGGCGAAGTGTTTAGCGTAAACTCCACACCATTGTTTTCTATATTACCTACATTGGTAGTGATGCGGTTTACGAAATTACCACCCGGAGCTACAGGTACATCACTTAACAGGTCTTCTGTCTTTTTATTATACACATCAACAGAGCCGCTTATCCTGTTATTGAGAAAACCAAAATCAAGACCTGCATTAGTAGTTGTTGTTGTTTCCCATCTGATAGAAGCATCATATCCTTCAGGCCGTAAGAAACTATAAAATGTATCGCCAAACTGGTACTGTGCAGATGAATTACTTCTGGTATATCTGGTAAGGTAAGAGTAGTAACCTATACCATCCTGCTGACCGGTGACACCCCAGCTTAGCCTCAACTTTAAATCAGAGACGGCATTAGATCCTTTAAAAAATTCATCTTTTAATTTCCATGCTACTGCAACTGCCGGAAAATATCCGACCCTGTTTTCAGGAGCAAATTTAGAACTGGCATCTCTCCTTAATGAGGCTGTGATGAGGTATTTATCAGCTATATTAAAGTTCATCCTGCCTAAATAAGATTCTAAGCGGTACTTTGGGTCATCCGTTAAAAAAGTAGGCTGAGAATTTTCTATAGTGTCTCTTAATTCCGGCTTTAAGGGATTAGCTACTGCTCTATAACTGAAAGAAGAATAGTTGAAAACATCAGTTAAAAACTCCTGATAAGAATGTCCAACCAAAAAGTCAAACTTCGTGTTCAGGCTCTTTATATCTTTCGCATATAATAGTTGTATATCGGCAAGTGTGTTTCTTTTTTCCTGCTGATAGTAAGCCTTTCTTCCTCCTGTCTTGTAATTTGTAGCTGATAAAGAATCAATATTATCATTGCCTTTGCCTTTGGTTTTATCCATCCCAAAGTTTGCCAGCAGGTGCAGATCAGGGAAAAAATGCAGTTTATAATCCAGTTGTACATTTCCGATCAACCTGTTCACACGGGAAGTATTATCCCGAAGATTGATCAGGGACAAAGGATTTCTGGTTGCCAGCAAGATCGGTTCACCATTAGATTGGAGAGATTCGTAAAATCCTCCATACTTATTGTCAGCATAGATGGGCTGTGTGGGATCAAAAAACACGGCTGCCCCTATGGCACCCTGGTCAGAGAAATTATTTTTGATGGTACTGGCTTTTGCATTCAAATTCACTGAAAGGTGATCATCTAAAAAGCGGGGAGAAAGATTCAAAGAAGTAGATAGACGATCAAATTTATTTTTTAATAAAACACCTTCCTGATTCAGATAACCTGCAGAAACCCTGAAAGGTAAATTGCCCAAACTCCCACTTGCACTAATATTGTTGTCAAAACCCATTGCTCTTCTATATATTTCATCCTGCCAATTTGTATTTGCAGAACCTAAAAGGTTTTTATAAGTATTACTACCTGTAGCCGCCGCATCATCTGTCACGACCTGCCTTATCTGGTCTGCAGTGAGCACTTCTACCTGTTTGGCAACCTCACTAAGTGACAATTGTGAATTAAAATTGAATCTTAATTTTCCTTTTACACCTTTTTTAGTAGTTACAATCAATACACCATTAGAAGCTCTTGAACCATACAGGGCAGTTGCAGATGCATCTTTTAAAACACTAATAGATTCAATATCGTTAGGGTTAATTGTACTTAATAAATTTCCTGTCCCGGAAATACCATTTCCTTCTACCGGTACACCATCAATTACTACCAGAGGATCATTACTTGCATTCAATGAAGCGCCACCACGAATACGAATCCTGCTGCCGCCACCTGCCGATCCACCGCCAGAAGTAATTTGTAACCCGGCAACTTTACCCTGAAGGAGTTGTTCTGAAGAAGGAATAAATCCTTTTTGAAAATCTTTGGCAGAAACAGATGTTACTGATCCTGTTAGATCTCCCCTTCGGCGTGTGCCATAAGCTACCACTACCACTTCATTTAAGTTGGTTGTCGATGATTGTAATACAACATCTAATGTATTTTGTGCACCAATGTTCACTTCATTGTCGGTAAACCCAACAGATGAAATAACAAGCGTTGTGACCGTGTTTGGCACTGTTATGCTGTACTGACCTGTTTCGTTTGTTGCTGTAGCAATATTTTGCCCTTTTGCTGCCACGGTGACCCCAGGTAATCCAGCACCAGTAGCGTCTGTTATGCGACCTGTGATGGTTCGGGATTGTGCAAAAGCATTAAAGGAGGAAAACACAAGCAATGCAGGCAGGAGTAAACCGCAGATCAATCTTTTGAAATTCATAAGCAAGAATATTTTATTTTACAAAAAAAGTTAGACCCGTTAGTTGAGAAGATGTGTATAGAGTACACAAAGTTAATCATAATTTAATTCTTATACAATTAATTTTGGTATTTAAATGCTCCTTAAAATGATTTTCTATCTTTAAGACAACCCCATTTTTATAATGCTGCTTATTCTAAAACAAAAAAACTATTCAGTAAATATTTCAATCCTGAAGCACTTTTTTTGAATGTTTTTTAAACTTATATAATTTTCCTGGCCGGTGTGGTACATCTATTTCTATTTCGCTCAAATCTTCCAGCCAGTTCTTTAGCATAATCCTCTTTCTGAAATTCCTCCTGTCCAACTGCACATTTAGGATGGCCTCATATAAATCCTGCAATTCACGTAAAGAAAACTTTTTGGGTAATAGGTTAAATATAATAGGCTGTTCCATTATTTGATCCTGAAGCATTGCAACACAAGTATCTAAAATCAATTTGTGATCAAATGCCAGCTTTTTTATATCATTTACCGCTTGCCAATGCAATTCATTCTTTGCAAGTTGAACGGTATGGCTTTTAATATTGACGAGTGAAAAATAGGCAGTTGTAATTACTCTTCCCGAAGGGTGCCTGTTTACACTTCCAAACGTTTGCACCTGCTGAAGAAATATATCTCTGAAGCCTGTTCGATCCTCCAGTACACGATAAGGAGCATCTTCTATACTTTCAGTTGGTCTCACCATATCACCTAATAAGGATGAAAGTCCCTCAAACTCTTCCAGGTCAGATTTAATGAGAAGTACTTTCAATTGTTTATCCTCATAGCCAAATATCACACAGTCAACTGAAACTGCAATATTAAAAAAATCAAGATGGATTTCTTTCTCAATGGCAGCCGTTTTCAAATTCAAAGTTGTATTCATACGCAGTTTATTGAATGAAAGCGCCTAACACTTTAGACTCATTCTTAGTCGAGATCTTTATATAATATTGCCCCTTTGCCAGATTCAAAGGACCCCGGTTCAGCGGCACCATGTGCTTGCCTTTTTGTAAAAATGAAAATTGAAGCTTACCGGCATACTGCCCGAGTGCATTAAACAACTCAATCGTAGTGGTTCCGCTCTGCGGAACATACATTTCTATTACAAACCGCTGTGTTAGTGGGTTAGGATAAAGCTTTGCTTCAAGGGTTGTGCCGCTGGTTGGTATAGTTAATACTGGTGTCGTTGTATTATTGTTGACGTTCCGGTTTACATATACATGATACTCCCCCGGCTGTAAACTGATATTTTGGGCAGCGCCGGTAGCGGTAATCGTAGTATTGGTAAAGTAGTCGTACCATGTGCCTGCGGAAGGAAAGGTAACAGTACCAGAACCTGCGTTCACATCAAAATTTCCAACAACCACCAGGTGTGATGTATCGCCACTGGAAACTTTTATCCATTTGAAAGCCGCACCAAGACTACGGTCTATTCTTCCACTAATGAATGCTTCCTTATACAAAGGATGAAACCGAAGTTTGATCAAATTGCTGAATACATCATACACCTTTTTGCGATTGGGATCCTGAAGGTAATCCCAACGAATTGGTTTGGGTGTAAGCCGGCAATTGTTATTTATTGTTCCATCTGTACAACGATTGACAGACTGATCATAACCCAATTCACCAAACTGCCAGATCATTTTAGGTCCTGGTATGGTAAAGAAAAATGCAGCATCGAGTTCTACCCTTTGCAATGCGATAGGTAAATTTTTTGTGTTGTAACTACCGGAGGCATTTCCAAATTGGAGCGTCTTGTACATTATTCTTTCTTCATCATGGCTTTCCATATAGGTTACCAGGTGTGGTGTAGTCCAGTTCCGGGTAGTGTAGATGCCCCAGTCAAAATTTGAATTCTGTACATAACCCATTGCCGCTTCCGTATAATTATAATTCAGGTTGCCCCAAAGCATCATCCCATTGTTTGCCAGTTCTTTTTCTTCGGTATTATCAGCAAAATGTTCGAGAATAACATAAGTATTTGGATCTACAGATTTTATTGCATTGTAATACCCATTCAGTATGGCTATGCGGCTTGCATCGTAAGCTGAAAATGTAGCATCTTTGGTTGACGGTTTTTGTGTAAGTCCTTTAGTGAAGTCTAAACGGTATCCATCTATTTTATATTCTGTAATCCAATGTTGCAATACACGGTTGAAGAAACTTTTAGTAACTGCACTTTCATGGTTAAAATCATCGCCAAAGCCAAAGGCATGTGGCTGCACCGGGTTGTACCAGGGATTGTCAGCAGCGGGACGGTTATTAGCCGCATCCCAATATAAACGGGCTAATGGAGATGGTCCGTAAGAATGATTCAATACTATATCCATGATTACAGCTATACCATTGGCATGACATACATCAATGAATTCCTTGAGACTGTTTTTAGTACCGTAATATTTATCGGGTGCAAAATAAAAATCAGAATTATACCCCCAGCTATCATTGCCTTCGAATTCATTGAAAGGCAATACCTCAATAGCATTGATGCCTAATCTTTTTAAATAGCCTAATGTGTCTTTCAATGTTTTCCAATCATGGGCTGCAACAAAATCACGTAACAACAATTCGTAGATCACAAGACTGCGTTTGTCTGGCCGGGCAAAATTATTTACTGTCCAGGTGTAGCCAGGAGCAGCGGTTTGCAATACACTTACAATGCCTGTTGTGCCTGTAGGATAAGGTTTTAATCCCGGGTAGGTAGTAGCCGAAATAAATTGATCGTTGGGATCCAATATTTTTTCAGCGTAAGGATCGGCGATACGCAAAGTGCCATCTACCAGGTATTGAAAAGCATATTCGGTGCCTGCAGTCAAGCCTGTGATCCGTATCCACCAGGTAGTGCCGTCTGGTGTTTTATTCATTGTGAATTGGCTTTGTTCGGCCCAGCTTCCTCCGGGAAAATCTCCAATCAGTGATACACGGTTTTTATTGGGAGCATAGAGCACAAGAGTCACTGATGTATTACCGGCTTCGTAATTGATTCCCGCTTTTACGCCTGCGGGCAATGGGGCCACATTGGTAGTTCCTGCTACAAAAAAAGAAAAGGTTTGTGTTTTGGTTTCAGTGCCATCATTGGCTTCAACGAGCACAGTTTGAGTGCCTGATGCAGTCAAAGCCGGTGAAACCGTAATTGTAGTACCTGTGGTGGTTTGTACCAGGTTACCATTCAGAAATAATTTTAATGTTGCAGACTTGTTGCTGGTAGCAGTGAGGGTAATATTATCGCCGATATTTTTTGTAATTGGTTCCGGTGTAGATTCTAGTGTAGGCTGCATCAGTGGCGCTGAAAACCTTACTGCAAGGCTGGTTGTGTAAACCGGGATATACATATCACTTCCATCAGCATTACGTTGCACAGTATTTCCATCGCCGCTTCTGAAAAGAATGCCGATCTTTTGAATACGCTCAGCAGCATTCGTGATACCAAAAAAACCGCGCAGGGTGCCGGTGATGGTGAACTGCCATTTATTATTACCTAAAGGAGTAGCCTTGCTGGCTGCAGCAGTGGTAGCCCAGGTAAAAGGAGTATGTTGCCAGCCGGTACCTACATTTGTGATGACGCCAATGTGCACATATACATCTGATGTATAATTCAATAATCCCCGGTTGCCTTTGGAGGCATCCATTGTGATGACAAGAGTTTGAGCAGGGTCATCTTCTTTGGGGAAATCGGGTGTCCAGGTGAGGAGTTGCGCATGAGATGCAATACCCATGAGGGCACTGATCAATAGGAAAAGTATTCTTTTCATAGCAAGTGTTAGGCACTAAAGATACATTATGTACTGAAAACACATTACTCATTTCAAAATAATTAGCGAAAATGAAACTTAAAAAAAACTGATAAGCATAAGCTTAGATTGAAAAATAAATACAAGCCAGGAACATATTATTTTTATCCAACATGAAAGACAAAACAAAAGCACTGCAAGCCCAAACAAAAGACTTGCTCCAAAAAGCAGAAAAGAAAAACATAACACCTGATGACATTGAAGAACTAAGAGAAGTGCTTCGCTTTCATGAATACCGGTATTATATTCAAAACGATTCTCTGATCTCTGACTTTGAATTTGATATAATTTATAAATCACTCGAAGCACTTGAAAAGGAAAATCCTGATTTGATTTCAGATGATTCACCTACACAAAGAGTAGGGAAAGGACTTACTAAAGACTTTCCTACCATACAGCATCTTGTTCCCATGCTTTCCCTGGATAATTCTTACAATAGTGAAGAGCTCATAGATTTTGATCGCAAAGCCAGGGAGGCAACAGGAATGAAACTGGTTGAATATTGTGTAGAACCAAAATTCGATGGAGCATCTATTTCCCTGGTGTACGATGGGGATAAACTGGTAAGAGGATTGACACGTGGTGATGGTGTGCGTGGCGATGACATTACACCAAACATCAGGCAGATCAGGACAATACCACTGACTGCAAAATTTTCGGCTTATAGTCTGCACACTGTGGAGATACGCGGAGAAGTGCTGATCAATAAGAACAATTTTGCAAAATACAATGAGGCAATTATAGAAGGGGGTGGTACGCCTCTGGCTAATCCACGAAATTCTGCTGCAGGAAGCCTGCGCATAAAAAACCCCATTGAGGTAGGCAGGCGCAAACTCGAAGCATTCACATATGGTCTTGGTTATTTTTCTACTTTGAAAAAAGGAGATGCCGCCCCACACACGCATTCGCAAACCCTGGATATGCTTTGGGATTTGGGTTTCAGAAGTCCCCACCTCGAAAAAAAAGTTTTAAAGGGTATTGATGCTGTAATAGAATACTGCAATGAATACGAGCAAAAAAGAGATGACCTGCCTTACGAGATAGATGGAATGGTAATTAAGATTAATGATTTCGAACTGCAGGAGAAAATGGGTATGACCTCACATCATCCACGATGGGCAATGGCATTTAAATTCAAAGCAAGACAAGCCACAAGTAAATTATTGAGAGTGGAATACCAGGTAGGGCGCACGGGAAACATTGGCCCTGTTGCTAAAATTGAACCCGTGCACATTGGTGGTGTTACAGTCACTTCTGTTTCACTTTTTAATGAAGATCTGATTAAGGAAAAAGATTTGAGGATAGGTGATACCGTTTTAGTGGAACGTGCCGGTGATGTGATCCCTTATATTGTAAAAGCACTCGCTGAATTGCGGAACGGTGATGAAAAGCTAATAAAATTTCCAAAAGCATGTCCTGCATGCAATGATGAATTATACAGGGTAGCTGAGGAATCGGCATGGAGATGCACAAACATTAATTGCCCGGCACAGGTATTGGAAAGACTCATGCATTTCGCATCAAAAGATGCAATGGACATACGGGGACTGGGTACTGCTAATATCGAAAAGTTTTACCATTTGGGTATTTTAAAAACAATTCCTGAAATTTATCAGCTCGACTTTGACAAGATCGGTACCCTTGAAGGCTTTGGAAAAAAATCAATTGACAACATGAAGCTGGCTATTGAAGCTTCTAAAAAACAGCCGGTTCATCGTTTGATCTATGGACTTGGAATACGCTTCATAGGTGAGACCATGGCGAAAACGTTTGCACATGCAGTTGATCATATTTTAGATTTACAGGACTTTGACGAAGAAAAATTAAAAGAGCTTGAAGACGTGGGACCAAGAGTGGCAAGCAGTGTTTTTACATTTTTTGAAAATGAGGACAATATTCAAATGCTCAATGAGCTAGAAACTCTGGGCTTGCAGCTAAGTAATGAGAAAAAGCAATTGGCTAAAGAAGGGAACCTGCAGGAATTAAGCTTTCTTTTTACCGGAACGTTGAATAAACTTAAACGCAGCGAAGCAGAAGAATTGGTGGAAGAAAATGGTGGTACAATTGTCAGTGGTGTAAGCAGCAAATTGAATTATCTGGTAGTGGGAGATGATGCAGGAAGTAAATTGGAGAAAGCAAAAAAGATCAACTCTATAAAGATCATTTCTGAGGATGAGTTTTTGAAAATAGTTGGTAAGGGTTGAAGTGTTTGCCGCTAAGTCGCTAAGGCTCTAAGCAACGCAAGGTTTATTGGTTAGCTCGTTAGATAACATAATTTGAACCACAGAGACACATTGGCACAGAGGAACACTATCTTTCGCTGCGCCTTTGTTTTTCTTCTTTGCGATCTCTGCGTGAATTGGATTTTACCACAAAAAGCACACAAAGAATGACCACTAAAGAGTCGTTTCGGTGAGGTTGTTAGTTAACATAATTTGAACCACGGAAACAAATTGACACAGAGGCACACTATCTTTCGCTGAGTCTTTGCCTGCCCCTACAGGCGGGCATTTTCTTGCGATTTGGCCTGCCGTACAGGCGCTCGTGAAATGTATTATATTTCAAGTAGTAGAAGTATTTAATTTGCGTAATGCTGGAACCACAGACACTTAAATATTTATCGGGGCTTAAAAAAAACAACAATAAAATTTGGTTTGATACACACCGCCCGCAATATGAAGCTGCGAAAATTGATTTTCAAAATTTCATTGAGCTCGTTATTAAAGACCTTCAACGTACCGACACTACTATCACCGGTACAATAGCAAAAGATTGTCTTTTCCGAATGAACCGCGATGTTCGATTTTCCAAAGACAAAACACCTTATAAAACGAATATGGGTGCAAGCATCAAAATAGGTGGAAAGAAATCATTCCTGGCCGGTTATTATTTTCACTTTGAGCCCGGCGGTAGCTTTGTCGGAGGTGGACTTTGGAGGCCCGATGTTTCCCAGGTAAAAAAGGTGCGCCAGGAGATTGATTATAACTGGGATGAATTCAAAAACCTGTTAAAGGATAAAAATTTTGAAAAAATATTTGGCGACCTATATAAAGGAAGCGACCAAAGCCTCAGCACCAATCCGAAAGGATATGAAAAAGAGAATCCTGCGATAGAATATTTGAAATTAAAAAGCTTTATGGCAGAAACTTCGGTGAGCGATGAAGAGCTCACAAAAACTACACTGCACAAAAAAACCGTAAGCACTTTCCAGGCACTAACACCTTTACTCAATTTTATAAACCGTGCAATAAAGGATAACTAGACCAACCAATTCTTTGCAAATAAATATTCTGCGATCTGCACAGCATTGGTTGCAGCGCCTTTACGCAGGTTGTCACTTACGATCCACATATTTAATGTTTTGCGCTGCGACTCATCGCGGCGCAGCCGACCTACAAACACTTCATCCTTTTCATGTGCCCAAAGAGGCATGGGATAATGTTGTTGCGAGGGATCATCCTGCACAATGATACCTGGCGATTGGGTGAGTAATTTTCTAAGTTCGACAAGATCAAAATCGTATTCAAATTCTACATTCACGCTTTCGCTATGTCCACCCATTACAGGAATACGAACCGTTGTTGCAGTCACTTTTATAGACTCATCACCCATGATTTTCTTAGTCTCATTCACCATCTTCATTTCTTCTTTTGTATATCCATTTTCCAGGAACACATCTATTTGTGGAATAACATTTAAATCAATAGGATACTTGTAAGCCATCGGATAATTTTCATTGACATTACCCCCTTTATCACCGGTTAATAATGTAGTCGCCTTTTTTCTTTCCCCCTTCAATTGATCAACAGCAACTTTTCCCGTGCCGGTTACACTCTGATAAGTAGAAACAACAATTCTTTTGATCTTATATTTTTTATGCAGTGGTTGCAATGCCACTACCATTTGTATAGTGGAGCAATTAGGATTAGCTATGATTCTATCTTCTTCGGTCAAAACATCCGCATTTACTTCAGGCACTACTAGTGGGATGTTGGGTGTCATACGCCATGCCGATGAATTGTCAACGACTGTGATACCTGCTTCTGCAAAACGAGGCGCCCACTCCATAGAAGTGCTGCCGCCTGCTGAGAAAAGAGCAAGTGAAGGATGAGCATAGATTGCATCTTCCATACTTATGACCTTGTATTGTTTATTTTTGAAATCAATTTCTTTGCCTATTGATCTTTCAGAAGCAACAGGGATTAACTGGCTAACCGGGAATGCTCTTTCTTCCAATACCTGCAACATCTTTGCGCCTACCAACCCCGTTGCACCTACTACTGCTATGTTCATAAAAGGCCCTCCTATCCCTTGATGGAATAAATTAATTTTTAAAATTAAAAGTGCAAAGTACAATTGAAGATTTTATATTGAACAGTTTGGATTAATTTGGTAAAAGATGAAAATTCTTATCCTGCTTTTCATAATCTTTTTATCCTTACCTATTCAGGCACAGGTGACCAACAGATATGATGTAGTCATTACTGAGATCATGGCTGACCCTACACCTCAGGTAGGATTACCCAATGCAGAATGGATAGAATTAAAAAACACTTCATCTATTGCTGTTAATCTGCAAGGATGGCGTGTAGGTGACGGGTCAGGTGTAAGCGGCCCTATCCCCGCCTTTGTTTTGCAGCCAGATAGTTTTGTACTCGTTACCACAAGCAGCGCTGTGGCGGCACTATCGCAGTTTGGTAGAACAGTCGCTGTAACCAGTTTCCCTTCTCTTGATAACGATGGCGAACTGATCTATTTGCGTTCTGCACAGGGCAATACAATCCATGGCGTTGAGTACTCCGTGGATTGGTATCAAAATGCAGTAAAAAGGGAAGGAGGATGGAGCCTCGAAATGATTGATACTAAGAATCCTTGTACAGGCATGAATAACTGGAAAGCAAGTGTGCATCCGGCAGGTGGAACACCCGGTAAAAAGAATTCAGTTGATGGCATTAGTACAGATGCTTCACCACCTGCCTTGAAAAGAGCTTATGCCACAGATGCATACACGCTTATTTTATTTTTTGATGAACCCCTGGATAGTTTATCTGCATCTTCTGTATCTAAGTTTACTATTTTGCCCGGTATTAGTATTGTATCTGCTATACCCATCGGTCCTTTATTCAATACAGTTCAAATAAAAACCGGAACCTCATTAATACCTGGTTTGGTTTATACAGTCACAGCCAGCAATGTTGCAGACTGCAAGGGGAACCCGATTGGTATAATAAAAACTACAGAAGTCGGACTTGCTCAGATTGTAGAAAAGAATGACATAGTGATTAATGAAATTTTATTTAATCCAAAGCCAGATGCTTATGATTATGTCGAATTTTATAACCGCAGCAATAAGGTAATTGATGTCTCTAAATTATCAATAGCCAACAAAAACACTGCAGGTATTATTGGTTCTATTAAAAATATTACTGATCTGCCATTCCTTATTTTCCCGGGAGCATATTTTGTGGTGACCGAAGATGCAAACAGCCTTTCAATTAACTACCTGGTAAAAAACAACGATCGTGTATTTTCACTTTCATCACTGCCTTCTTTTCCCGATAATGCAGGTACAGTTGTATTATTGAATGCGCAAGGAATAGTAATAGATGAAGTAAAATATGATGATGACTGGCATTTTGATCTCATAGCCAATGATGATGGAGTAGCATTGGAACGAATAGATCCAGATGGAAAATCGCAGGATAAAAGCAACTGGCATTCGGCAGCATCTACGGCCGGATATGGTACGCCAGGCTATCAGAACAGTCAGTACAAACAAACAGGTGGAGGTAATGCAATAATTGAAATCTCTCCAAAAGTTTTTTCTCCGGACAATGATGGAAGAGATGATATCGCAACATTCAGCTACAACATTTCGCAAAGCGGATATCTGGCTAATATTTTTATTTTCGATGCAAGCGGCAGACAGGTACGGCATTTAGTAAAGAATGATTTACTGGGTTCAAAAGGCTCATGGAACTGGGATGGATTGGGCGAACAGGGCCGGAAATTATTGATAGGCACTTACATTATTTACACAGAGCTTTTTAACCTTGATGGTAAGAAGCAGCGGTTTAAAAATACAATTGTCCTGGCAAGGAGATTGAACTAATATCTCAAAAAACCATGACCACCTGAGCATGACGAAGGCTAAATTTAATCAAACCTTTGACTGATAAGGCTTCGACAACTTTTCGCCAAGCTCAAAGTGACATAACCATCTGTCAAGCAGAGCCTGCCTAAGCCTCGGCCTGACAGAGACATTATTTCAATAGGTTTTTAGAATGCCCCTCATTATTTATATGAATGAACGCAATTCTAATTATTTATAGCAAAACAAGCCGCTCTCATCAACTGCATATAAGCCAGTCCCTTTGCTTTAGCAAACGCAATATTTGTTTCAGGAATTGTACTTGTATCGGGATAGCTGTCAATTGCACGGGTCAGACTTTCTTCCCGCAGTATCTGGAGCATGGGATAAGGCGACCTGTTGGTGTAATTTGCAGGATCTTTTTCATTGCTGCCTGCAAATAAATATTGAGGATGAAACGAGGCAATTTGAAAAATACCTTCAAAGCCACTTTTTTTCAACAACTTTTCTGAAGCAACTACTAAATCCAGATATGAATCAAATCGGGAAAATGCGTCTGGAAGAATTAGTAATAAAGTCTCAATAGTATTATCCTCCATTCTAATAAAAGCTTCAGAAAGTGCTTGCAGCGTAGGTTTCAGCCTTGCTTTATCCCGTACTTCATATTCAACAGAGTTCTTTTGCATTTCTCTTGCTGCAAAAGGACAAAAGTTGCAACCGATAACAACATCTACGATCCACTTTTTCGTTTGCATAATGATTATTTCTTTATCCGGGAAATCCATGTACACTATTTTTAATCATCAGAACAATATTGAGTCATTGCGATCCTTTATCTCCCACAAACCATTGCTCTTTATTTTTAAACAATACATTGAATGTGGTAAGCGATCCATAAATGCGTGTAATGTATTGCTGCAGATTTACTTTGTCTTCATCACTGAGTTTTTTGTGCGCATTGATCTGCTGTTCCATAACTCTTACCCGGTCACGCAGCATTACTATTTTATGAAAAAAGTCTTCTATTGGTATTTCTTTTGGCTTTAATGTTTTATCAGCAGGTTGCAACAGCATGGTACCATTTTCCCATCGGTCCCCAAGCTTTACTACTTCGCTTACACCATTCCACAACCTCAATATTTTTAATAAGGAACGTTCCGCATCGGAATGTGTTTCTATTTCTTCAGTTATATTTTCAGCAATGATCTCTTCGAGGTGTTTATCATCTTTGTCTATTTCCTTAATACCGTGGTTAATAAAAGATATTAAATAAGTAGCGTAGCGAATGGCAACAATTACACCAGGCCCGTGTTGCGTATGCTGCAATCTTGTGCCAATACCTAATTTGAGTTGATCCATTTTATGGTTTTTGAATATTTCTTCTGGTATTCCATAAAGAAAGTATAGCAATTTGTTTTTTTCGGGGCAAGATTTGATAAAATATGATAAGCCTTTTATTAAGCACCGCTTTTCGTATATTTTTCTTAGTTAGCGATGCCGGATATAGTGTAGGATTAGCTTGAATAGAATCAAGTTTTTTGTTTAAACTGAACAAAAATTCTGAAACAGCTAAATCACCAAAAGAACTTAAAAGATATTTCTTGATTTCTTCGTAATCAGCAAGTGCCTGATGAGTCCATATTATTTTTTCAGCCATTTTTTGTTTTGCTTCAAAAATTCACTTTGGCTTATTACCTGCCCTTTCATTACTTGTGAGGTTGCTATGTCAATATTGTTTTTAACTTTTTTAGGAAGAGTTGTCCACCAGTCTTTTTGACTATCCGTTTCCAACATTGTGTACATGAGCCTTAATAGTCTCTCATCTGCCTTATTCACATACTTCTTAATTTCTTTTTTCAATGCTTTCACTTCAGTATCACTCATAACAAACCTTTCATCAAAATTAAACAATAGAATAGATCAGCTAAAAAAAGTATAGTTTCTTAAAGAATTGATTCATTATTTCCTTTTCGCTTTAAAATTTCCATTGGGCTGAATAAAAGTTACATCCGGAATTTTACCATTTGTAGAAGCGCCAAAAAGCAGATAATATCCACTCAAAGCCTTGAATGCAAAGCGGTCATTGTCTGTAGGTAACAGTTCGTATTCAGGTTGACCCGGTACAAATACATACAAAGTTTTATTATTTTTTATGAACACTTTAATAGCAGTGCCAGCCAGGTCATATTCACCTACATATTTTTGGAGGCTTGATGCAGCCACTTCCTTCGCTTCTAATTCTTTCTTAAATATCAGCGGTTCGATGCCACCTTCCAGGTCAATAGCAACGCGGTCCACATCACCTTTCTTGTTTAATAAAAACTGCATTCGGGTTGGCCCTGAATCAGTAGTGTCTATTTCTTCGCCGGCAATGATCTCAAAAAAATCAAACACATCAAAATTATCATGCTTTAGCCACATTAAGTGGCCCGCTATCTGTGCAAAAAGAGAATCCTTTTTTGTAAAAACATGTACACGACCATAACCTGGTTGATTATAACTGCCTGAATAATCTTTCAACGGATGCGAAGGTTTTGTTTGTAATATAGAGGGTGCCACTGCAGTTTTTTTGTTCGTAGCAGCCAAAGCCTTTGCTTTCTCAACTTCTTTTTTAGCATCACCATTCCAATCGTAGGCCTTTAAATTAAGCATCCGGTCAGCGATCATATTTCGCACAAGACCGGGCACTCGTGAACTGTTTTGATTGGTAAGTACAATGATGCCTATACTGTCAGTGGGGAAGAATGATGTACTTGCAGAAAAGCCATCAATATTGCCACCGTGCTCTACCCTGTAATGCCCGCGGTAAGAAGCCAAAAACCAACCAAAACCATAAGTGGAAAATTGTACATCAGGTCTTTCTTTAGATGGTAGTCCGGGACCTACAATGGCTTGCGAAGAAATAGCCTGTGTAAAATAAATTGCAGGAAGAATTTCCTTTCCATTCGACTTTCCTCCATTGATCCAGGCTATCACCCACTTCGCCATATCATTTACATTGCTGTTGATACTGCCTGCAGGCCCCATTGCGTCTATATTATAATAGGGAAGTTTTTTAATGAGGGAATCTTTTTTTACACTATATCCCAATGACCCGTCTGTATTTTTTTGTAAATCAGAAATAGAAAAATTGGATGAAGACATGCTAAGCGGTATAAAGAACTTTTCGCGGATATTTTCTTCCCAGGTTTTTCCTGTTAATTTTTCTGCAATGCTGCCCTGTGCCAGAAACATGAAATTGTTATACTGCCACTTATCCCTTACACGTGCAGTGGGTTGTTGAAATTGTAATCGTTGTATGAAACTATCTCTTGATGGTGTATTAAAAAAATACCAGGAATAGTCGTGCCGGGGCAATCCTGTGCGGTGGCTCATCATATCACGAAGCGTAATGGCATTATTCATTTCATCAGTTTGAAATTGCAAACTATTCAAATACGTATGCGCCGGTTTGTCAATATCAAGCTTGCCTTCGGCTTGCAAAAGCCCAATCAATGAAGCCGTAAAAGCTTTAGTGCATGAACCAATTGCAAATAAAGTATTAGGTGTAACAGGAAGTTTTTTTTCAACATCTCTATATCCAAAACCTTTTGCATAAACGACTTTGTTTTTTTCTACTACGGCCACGGCAAATCCGGCTGCCTTCCAGTCTTTCAGAACTTGTTGAAATGCTGCATCGAGACCGTTGAAGCGCTTATCCACAATGGGTTTTTGTGCATTACTGATGAAAACGCTGTTGATGATGATTGTAAGTATTATTTTTCTCACTAGTGGTGTTTTAGCCATACATTTTTATCATTAACTATTTAAAAAAAATTTGGTATCAAATCTTTACGAATTCATAAGGCGTGAATTCTACAAAGTCTGCCACTCTTACCGTGATGGATTTAACCTTACCATTTTGTACCTGCACAGGCCACACCTTCACCCCAAATAACGGATCGTTGAAAGTCGCAAGAAAGCGGGATCCGCCCAATGATTCTAATGTAGCAAAACGGCCTTTATGGTGTTGGAATATGGCAACTGCCTTACCTTCTTTAATGTTGATTGTCATGTGGCCATAAATAGAATGTTTGTAAGTTCCAGAAAGAGCGGCAAGAGATACATCTGTTTTTAATTTCATTGCAATGGTATCTTTCTTCTTACCAATTTCTGTTAGTCTTTGCATGTTCCCTGACTTTTGCCCTTCCTGGTAATGTCCGCTGTAGTTGCGATAAGGAAGATCCATATAAGCATCCATGATCTCAAGCCGCAATGCTTCATAAAAATTATTTGCATCTGTATTGGTGAGTACAACGATGCCAAGGTTTTTTTCCGGCACAAGAGCCACACTGGAAACAAAACCATTTACACCACCGGTATGAGCCACTATTTTCCTACCGTTGTATTCTTCCAAAAACCAGCCAAGGCCATATAGGGCAAAATGCGCTTTATTGAATTCATGCCCTCCATTGCCTAAAATAGAATTTGGTGTACGAGTTTGTTGAATCGCAGAAAATGGAATGATCATATTATCATTAAATTTTCCATTGCCTAATTGCATTTGCACCCATTTACTCATATCAGATATACTGGAAAAAATACTTCCTGCAGGAGCCATGTTATCCAATTTTCCCCAGGCTATTTTTTTTATAACATCATCAACTATTGTATGAGCCGATGAAATATTAGTAGCAGCCTTCATTTCTGCAGTTGATGTTATCGTACGGCTCATTCCCAATGGTAAAAAAATATGCTCCCTTATGAATTCGCTCCACGATTTTCCGGTGGCTTTTGGAATTACTTCGCCGGCAGTCAGGAAAGCTGCATTGGTATATCCCCAACGGCTGCGAAAACTATACAACGGTTTTATCCTGCTGAATTTATTTCTTACTTCTTCTTTGGTAAGATCGGAATCGAAGAACATAAAGTCCCCCTGAAATGTTTCCATCCCCAACCTGTGGCAGAGCAGGTCGCGGATGGTGACTTCTTTCGCTACCCATGGATCGTATAATTTAAAATCGGGAAGCCATTTCTGCACTTTATCATCGAGTGAAAGCTTTTTCTCAGCATCCAACAAAGCAAGCGCTGTTGCCGTAAAAGCTTTTGTATTAGAGCCAATTCCAAATAAAGTATTTTCATCTATTTTATTCTGGCTGCCCCATTCTGCTACACCATAACTTTTCATCATTACAACCTTTCCGTCCTTTACTACACAAATAGCTACGCCCGGTATTTTCCAATCAGTAAGTGCCTTTTCTATATAGACATCCAGGCTGTCATTCATAAATGCCCGTGTTCCATTTTGCCCTTTTGCTCCCTGGATAATGCCGAATAAAAAGAAGAAGCTTATAAATTTTATCATGGCAGTTGTTTGGTTTTAGTTAGAAATATTTGCCTGGGCTGCACGGAATATGCGTAGAAAATTTCCGCCCAAAATCTTTTTTATATCTCGTTTCTTATAGCCCCGTTCCAATAAAGCTTTGGTGATGTTGGGCATATCAGCTACATCATCCAACTGTAGCGGTGTTGATTCCACGCCATCAAAATCGGACCCGAGCCCAACATGATTTACACCCACCAGTTTTGCAATATAATCAAGGTGATCGAGCAATGCAGAGAGCGGCGGACGCAGTGCCTGCATATCGGCGGGGTGCCTGCGTGCCATCAAAATATCAATTTCAAATGATTGCCATTTTAATTGTTTGAGTGAATCCATTTCACTTGCATGCTTTGCAGCAAAAATTGCTTTTCGTTTTTCATAATTACTATCGAGAAAACCGGAATAAAAATTCAAATGAATGACACCTCCGTTTTTGGCCACGGCTTTAATTTGTTCGTCTTTCAGGTTTCTTCGATGAGGTGTTATTGTGTACACATTACTATGAGATACGATCACAGGTTTTGTAGTCACAGCCATCACATCCCAAAATGTTTTTTCACCTACATGACTCAAATCTACAAGCATACCCATTTCATTCATTCGGCGAACAACTTGCTTACCAAAAGGAGTAAGGCCGGCCCCCACCCGACCTCTCCCGGAAGTGGAGGCCGCCTCTTCGTCCTTTGCCGAGCTTGCCCACAATGTGGAATTATTCCAGGTAAGCGTCATGTATCGAACGCCTCTTTCATATAACTGGTTTAAATATTCAATGCTGTCTTCTATCATATGACCGCCTTCGAGTCCCATCATAGCGCCGAGTTTTTGTTGGCGTACAGCCTCATTTAATTCATCAGGTGTTTTTACAATCATAATTTTATCAGGGTGCCTTTGTACTAAAGCGTACAGCGAATCTATCTGCCTGTTGGCATAAATAAAACCCTTTCCTTTTTCGTAACGTTCATCGCTCCAGATGGAAAATATCTGCACATCCACTCCCCCTCTTTTAAACCGGTTCAGATCCGAATGCGTTTTGCCAGTGAGATCTTTAGCAAGGTCCAGCCCTTCAAGCATAGAGATCATTACATCATTATGTGTATCCACTACCAATGCTTTTTCATGTAGCTTTTTATATTCCTGGGAACTACATGTACAATGTTGGAATAGTAAAAGGAGCAGTAATAGTTTTTGTAACATGCTACAAGTTAGCACTCAATTCTAAAAAGACTTACCGCTTTTAAATTTTTCAAAAGCTTCTTTAACGAAAGCCTGAAAGTAATAATCATTTGTGTAGAGCGTAAATTCGTAAGACGGGCGATAAAGTGCCATGAATCGGGATTGTTCTTCCCCGGTAAGGCCCGTAAGCCGCAGCACCAGGGCTTTTGAGAAACGGTTGTCTATGAAACGGTCCATTTCCTGTTGCAGCAGCCGCTCCTGAAATCTAAGGGTTGACTTGTTTTTGCGGAATTGAAAGGCCCGGATTAATTCATTGATATCAATGCCGGCACCCATAGGACCGATTGATGTCATGCTTTCTACGTTAGGCCTCCGGTAGTCAAATACTTTTGCATAATCCCGCCGGAAATTTAGGGAATCCATTTTATAGTCACGCCGCTTTACTATTACTTCCTTCAATACGTTTACAGGCACTCTTAGTGCAATGTCGAATTGAAAAAGATCTGCAATTTTCAGCACCGGAAATTTCATAGTTGGCTTCCCGAGGTAAGAAAACCAGAGAGAGTCTGTTTCCCTTACATCTATTTCATAATGCCCGTCTCTGTTGGTAATGGTGCCGCCTCCCCTTGTATTCAATATACTCACAGCTTCGAGCGGGTAAGTGCGGGAGCTGTCATACACAGTACCTTTTACTTTGTACTGTGCAGCGAGGGATTGCATGATCAACAGGCATACGCAGGCGATTGTAAATCTTTTATGATTGGTGGACTTCAAGTGGAGCAAGTAACAAAATGAAATGTAAAAGGGATGGTAAAGGTTGAAAGGGATGAAAGATGACGGATGATGGGCGGCGGTGGGTTACCGGTTGAAGAAGTATTCCTGAAACAGGATAAGCTTCTCTCTTTCTACCTCAACTGCTTTTTGGAAAATCCGCTGGCCAACCTGTTCTTTTTTATACCCCTAATTGATTGGGACAGCTGTTACAGCTTAGGAAAATTTAGGATGAAATTTTAGGAGGTTTATAGTATTAAAGAAGAAGGTATATTTTAAAGGAAAAGTGATCCCGAACTATCGGAACCGCTTTAAATGTTTTCACAACCATAAACTTTTATTGTCAACAGGCTTGGTTGTAGCAAACGCAGCGATATGAAAGAACTAAGATGCTTTAAAAATTGAAAGTTGTTAAGGGATGTCCGGAAGCACGGTCAATCATACGTTAGGTATCAAGTATCTTTCTTGAATTGACCTTTGCACAAATAGAAAAAGCCCGTTTGCACGGGCATTTTTCAAGGTTTTTCACACTGGATTGGTAATGCAATAATTAAAGTAATAAAAAAGGTAATTGGTCTGGCAAAATTTCATTTTCCTAATTGCAAATATTAAGCCAGAAAGACAACTCATTGACTACCACACCAAACCTATTTTTCTTATCATCACACATCTATTTAAAGCATTTTAATTCCTGCTCTTGCCACTTTATTATTTTTGTAGCATGGCCTTCCATCTCATAGCTCCATATAAGCCCGCCGGTGATCAGCCATCTGCCATACATGAGCTAACAGAAGGAATTCTGAGAGGAGAAAGAGACCATGTGCTTCTAGGCGTTACTGGCTCAGGCAAAACTTTTACCATGGCCAATGTAATCCAGAATGTGCAAAGGCCAACACTCGTACTCACACACAACAAAACACTCGTTGCCCAATTGTATGGAGAGTTTAAAAGTTTTTTCCCGGACAATGCCGTTGAATATTTTGTAAGTTATTATGACTATTACCAACCGGAAGCATACATGCCGGTAAGTGATACTTATATTGAAAAAGACCTCAACATCAATGAAGAGCTGGATAAACTTCGATTGAGAGCTACAAGTAGTTTACTTTCAGGGCGGCGTGATATAATAGTGGTCGCCAGCGTAAGCTGCATCTATGGTATGGGCAACCCCACTGATTATGAAAGCGGCATTATTCGCATTGCCAAAGGCGAACAACTCTCGAGACAAGGATTTCTTCATTCACTTGTAAATTCTTTATATAACAGAACGTCAGTTGAATTCAACCGCGGAAGTTTCCGGGTGAAGGGCGATACGGTTGATATCAATCTTCCTTATGTGGACTTCGGTTATCGCATTACTTTTTTGGGAGATGAAATAGAAGAGATAGAAAGCATTGAAATACAAAATGGAAAACGCATCCGCAAGCTCGATGATGCAGCCATTTTCCCTGCCAACTTATATGTAGCACCCAAAGATATTATGCAATCTGTGATCTACGAGATACAGGATGAAATGCAGGCACAGGTAGATTATTTTAAAAGCTCCGGAAAATTTATAGAAGCACAACGCATAAAAGAAAGAGTGGAATACGATCTTGAAATGATCCGTGAGCTGGGATTTTGTAACGGCATTGAAAACTATTCTCGGTTTTTTGATAGGCGCAAACCCGGCACAAGGCCCTTTTGCCTGCTCGATTATTTTCCAAAAGATTTTTTGTGTATGATAGATGAAAGTCACCAAACAGTACCCCAGGTAAGCGGCATGTACGGTGGCGACAGGAGCCGCAAGCTCACACTCGTGGACTATGGGTTTAGATTGCCATCTGCTTTAGACAATCGTCCTTTAAATTTTCATGAATTCCAGGAATTGATCAATCAAACTGTATATGTAAGTGCAACGCCAGGCGATTATGAATTGGACCAAACCGGCGGAGTGGTAGTGGAACAGGTAGTGCGCCCAACAGGATTGCTGGAACCTCCGATTGAAATACGTCCGAGTGTAAACCAGATAGATGACCTGCTTGATGAAATAGATAAACGTGTAAAGAAAAACGACCGGGTGCTTGTGACAACACTTACCAAACGCATGGCGGAGGAAATGGATAAATACCTGAAGCGCATAGACATAAAATCTAAATACATACATAGCGAAGTACATACGCTTGATCGTATTGAAATTCTCCGTGATCTGCGACTTGGTAAAATTGATGTGCTGGTTGGTGTTAATTTATTACGTGAAGGATTGGACCTGCCGGAGGTTTCACTGGTTGCTATTTTAGATGCGGATAAAGAAGGTTTTTTACGCAATGAACGTTCGCTGACCCAGACCGCAGGCCGTGCTGCACGGAATGTGGAAGGGCTGGTGATTTTTTATGCAGATGCCATTACAGAAAGCATGCAGCGAACAATAGATGAAACTACACGACGCAGGGAAAAGCAGGTGGCTTATAACATTGCGAATAATATTACACCTACAAGTGTATTGAAGTCAATAGACCAGGTAATGGCGCAAACATCAGTGTTGGATATCAAAGGTTATGATCCGGATTCGCCTTATGCCATAGATGAAATAGTGACTAAGGCAGCAGAAAGCGAAGCAGAATATACCACGATACCGCAACTCGAAAAGGCAGTGAGTAAAACAAAAAAAGAAATGGAGAAAGCAGCCCGCGATCTGGACTTTATGGAGGCAGCCCGGTTAAGAGATGAAATGTTCGGCATGCAGAAAATGCTGGATGAAATGAAAGTGAAATAAGTATGCTGAAAAAACTTAGAGGCATTTGATGTTCAACTTATATAACTGCCCGCCGGATTTCAACGGTTAACCGCAATTGACATCCGATGATTTACCTTCGCACCAATGGAAAAAAAGTTGTTTCTGCTGGATGCCATGGCGCTCATTTTCCGAGCCTATTATGCGCTCATCCGCAACCCCCGAATTACATCAAAAGGGAAAAATACCAACGCACAATTTGGCTTTACCAATACAGTAATTGAACTGATCAATAATCAAAAGCCAACCCACATGGCGGTGTGCTTTGAATCGGCAACGCCCACTGAAAGAGCCATTGAATTCAAAGAATACAAAGCCAACCGGCAGGAAGCGCCGGAAGACATTTCCTCATCCATACCTGATATACAAAGGATATTAAAAGGGTTGAACATTCCCATGTTGGATAGTGCCGGATTCGAAGCCGATGACGTAATCGGGACCTTGTGCAAACAAGCTGAGAAACTTGGATATGAAGTGTATATGGTAACACCTGATAAAGACTATGGGCAACTGGTAAGTGATAAAATAAAAATTTATAAACCGGGTTACCAGGGCGGTGATGTAGAGATCATGGGGCCAAAAGAAGTTTGTGATAAATGGTGCATTCAATCTGTGGACCAGGTGATAGATATGTTGGGATTGATGGGTGATGCCGTGGATAACATCCCCGGGATTTCAGGCATTGGACAAAAAACCGCATGCAAGCTGATTACTGAATATGGCACACTGGAAAACATTTTAGCGAATGCTGAAAATATAAAAGGCGCAGTTGGTGAAAAATTAAAAGCAGGAAAAGAGAATGCAATTCTTTCCAAACACCTGGCAACTATTGTCACTTCAGTACCGGTTGAATTTAATGAAGAAGATTTTCGATTGAAAGAATGGGACAAGCCTGCATTAAAAGAAGTATTCAACGAAATGGAGTTCAAAGCGATTGGCAGAAGAATTATGCCTGAAGAATTTGGAGAAGCAGCAACCGGCCGCAAAGGTACGGAAGGTGTTCAGGCAGATTTATTTAATACCGCAATTACAACAACAGAACAGCTAACCACAGAAATCCCAAGTATCATTCAACCCACCAAAAACATAAACAATACACCGCACAATTACACACTGGTACAGGGAGATGAAGCAATAAAAAACTTAGCAGAAAAACTTAAGCAGTTTGATGAAATATCTTTTGATACAGAAACCACCAACATAGATGCGAACTGTGCAGACCTTGTGGGTTTGAGTTTTTGTGTAAAGCCAGGCGAAGGCTGGTACATACCCGTGCCCTGCGAAGACCAGGAAGAAACCAAACGCCTTCTTTCTTTTTTGATTCCGCTATATTCAGATGAAGCAAAAACCTGGGTCGGCCATAATGTAAAGTACGATATGCTCATGCTGAAATGGTATGGTGTGGAAATGAAAGGAAAAATCTTTGATACATTATTAGCACACTATGTAATAGAGCCCGAAGGCAAAAGAAATATGGATTGGCTCAGTGCTAAATATTTGAATTATGAAACCATACACATAGAAGAACTCATAGGTAAAAAAGGGAAACACCAGGGGTGCATGAAAGATGTGGATATAGAAAAAGTAAAAGAGTATGCAGTTGAAGATGCAGACGTGACTTTACAATTCAAGGAAATCTTTGCACCCTTGTTGAAAAAACTTGAAGTTGAAAAGGTTTTCAAGGAAGTCGAAGTACCATTGGCACCTGTATTGAAAGATATGGAGTATGAAGGCGTACGGATTGATATGCAATTCCTGAATGACTATTCGAAAGTGCTGGATGAAGAAGCAAAAAAGAATGAGCAGGCTGTCTATGAAAAAGCAGGAGTTCGATTCAACCTGGGCTCCCCAAAACAATTAGGTGAAGTGTTGTTTGAAAAATTAAAATTGGACCCCAAAGCAAAAAAAACCAAAACCGGACAATACGCCACAGGTGAAGATGTGTTGAGCAAAATGGCTAAGGAACATCCCATTGCAGATGAAATAATGGCCTACCGCGAATTCACAAAATTGAAATCAACATATGTAGATGCGCTGCCCCTGCTGATCAACAAACGCACCGGACGTGTGCATACAAATTATGCTCAGGCTGTTGCTGTCACCGGACGTCTTTCCAGCAACAATCCCAACCTGCAAAACATACCTATACGCACAGATCGCGGAAGAGAAATCCGGAAAGCATTCATACCAAGAGATGAACATCATGTGATTGTGAGTGCAGATTATTCGCAGATTGAATTACGCATTGTAGCAGCCATCAGTGGCGACCCCGCTATGTGCGAAGCGTTCCGTCAAAATAAAGATGTGCATACAGCTACAGCCATAAAGGTTTATAATGTGTCCGAAGAAGAAGTAACAAAAGAAATGCGTTACAAAGCAAAGAGTGTAAACTTTGGAATAGTGTATGGCCAGGGTGCATTTGGCTTGTCTGAAAATTTACGCATTAGCCGTACAGAAGCCAAAGACATAATAGATAATTATAAAAAAGAATTTTTCGGAATTACAAAATACATGAGCGATACAATTGCATTTGCACAAATACATGGATATGTGCAAACCATTATTGGGCGAAAGCGATGGTTGCGGGATATTAATTCCGCCAATTTCGTAGTGCGTGGACTTGCAGAAAGAAACGCTATCAACTCACCTATACAAGGCACTGCTGCCGACATGATCAAGCTCGCTATGGTGAAAATTCATAATGCATTTCAGGAGAATGGCTTCCGTTCAAAGATGGTATTGCAGGTGCATGATGAACTGGTCTTTGATGTATTGAAAGACGAAGTGGAAAAAGTGAAACCTGTGATATTACATTGCATGCAAACTGCAATGGATTTACCTAATAACATTCCGATAGTTGCAGAATTAGGTGTGGGTGATAACTGGCTGGAGGCTCATTAAGCCACCTGTCCTCCGGAGGAAGAACTTAGGTTAATTAGTTTTTAGATTTATGGTCACTCACTGATTCTTATAGGTTTTAATTTAAAAAAACCTGATAGCAACAATAATGTTGATCAAATTAATAAATTCCCATATTTAAATAAAACTGATTGCATTTAATATAGAATTCGCGATTAAGTTCCGCCTTCTGAGGGTAGGCCACCCTTTTTCATGGGCTGCCATTTCCAATAGGTAAGCGAACGCCATAGCCATTCGAATGGTCCGAACCGGTAATAATGCAACCAAATCGGTGAAACAATAAGTTGAAAGACCCACACTGCTCCCACAACATAATATAGTTGATGGAATTTTAAATGATTATAATAACCCAATCCATAACCGTAAAAAAATAAAGTGCATATAATGCTTTGCATCAAATAATTGGTGAAAGCCATTTGACCAACGCTTGCAAGGCTTTTCATCAACCAGGGCACAAGCCCACTACGAAAAACCAACAGGACGAGGCTTGCATGACCAAGACTCAGGAAAACTCTTTTTAAATCATACAATACCCAATGACTCACTCTGTACTGATCCAGGTAAGGTCCTATATTCACTGAACCCAATCCACCTTTTGTGAACATGAAATATCCTATGGGTATACCAATTCCATATCCAACCACTAAGCCCATGAGATACCTGGAAGAAGAAAGTTTATTGGAAAAAAATCCTAACTTAAAAAGAGCCATCCCGATCAGCATCATTCCAATACAATCCCACACTGCCCAATGATAAGTGCCCCATGTTTCACCTCCTGAATTGTTGGGTATTAGGTAGGTAAATACCGTCCCATATCCTGAACGCATTTTATTGACATTTCTCTTCACCCTTTCCTGATCAGGTCTTCTCTTTTCTATTTCCAACCATTCAGCTTTAGCCGCTTGCTGTTCCGCAGTTAATTTTTTGCCTGATTTTTCTATTGCTATTGCTTCGAGGTATGCCTTTCTTTTCCCCCTTTCTTCATTGAACCATAAAGTAGTTTTTAAGGCAGCCATGCTCAAGAAAATAAAACCTAGTATGAATAACCACTTAGGGGCTGTTTTTCTAAACGGAAAAAGAACCATTCCACAAAGTCCATAAAAAAATAAAATATCTCCAGGCCATAGTAATACATAAGCGTTAATTACCCCAAATAAAACCAGCCATAGTAACCTGCGATAATAAAGTTCAGCTACAGTTATTCCTTCCGGCTTTTCTTTTTTGTTCATGGTGAATAAAATCATTCCTGCACCAAACAACATGGAAAACAAGCCCCGCATAGTGCCCTCAAAAAATACATTGATCACACCCATGGTATAAAAATCAGCAGTATTGTGAAGGCCTCTTCTGATAGCATCACTAATGCTCCAGTCAATACCAAAACCCGGAATATTCATTAACAGAATACCCAGCAAAGCTACGCCGCGTATAATGTCAATGGTCTTGATTCGCTCAGCCACACTTACAGGCCGGGCAGTTTCTGTTTCAACATTTTCGTTAATGCCGGATTGCTGTGTAGGACCTAATGGGTATGCCAGAGGGTTATTTATGTCCATAAAATTTAAAGGTTAATTGAGAACAGTTTCAATTGGTGTATCAGCAGTTGGCTTGGCGATCGGTTGTAGTTGCCTGCCATAGCTCAATCGCCGTAGCAGCCATTCCGCCGGCCCATAGTGAAAGTGTTTTAACCAGAGCACACTAAAAACAATTTGCACCATGATCAATTCGGCTACAATAAAATACAATTGTAGCTGACTTAGTCTTCCATAATAACCCATTCCATAACCATAAAAAAATATAGTGCAAAAAAGGCTTTGCATAAGGTAATGAGTAAGCGATAATTGGCCGACGCAACTAAATGCTTTCCATAAGCGGCTCATGATACCTTTGGCTAAAAAGAAAAGTATAAGGCATGTGTATCCGAGGGCAGTGAGGCAGCGTTCAATTGGAAATAATATGTCGTATGGTACAGGATTATTTTTTACATACCTGGTAAAATCCTGTAAAGAAATTTGGTGAAAATGCAAACGAAACCAACCCAATAATAATCCGCCAGTCAAAAGTAAAAGGCCAAAAGCTAAATACTGGTTGGGGGAAAACCGACTTTCAAAATAGCCCCTTTTGTAAAGCGCCATGCCTAAAAAAATCGTGGAGGAAAGATCCCAGAAACCAAACTGATATGTCCATTGTGCTTCTCTGGATTGAAGCGCAGGCAATAGATGATTCCATATCTTACCATAGTCGTTACTTCGCATTGCTTTATTGTTCTGGTCATCTTTTTTAAGATCAGGTTTCATCCCCGAGAGCAATCCTTCCCAGGCTTTCTTGTCTTCATTTTGCAATTTGCTAAGGGTGTCTTTAGTTGCCTTGATGCCTTTTGAAGCTTTGTTTACAGAGTCCTTTTGATATTTTTTTTCAAGTGCTGTAACTGCCAGGTATTTACTATACACCTTTTGCTTATCTGAGTATTGCCAGTAATTCTTCCCGCAATAAATAAGTGTTGTCACCAATGCAGCTATAAATAACCCTCGGTAGGAAAGGCGGATGAAAGGGAAAAGGAGAATACCCATAATTCCTAAATGAAAAAGTATGTCCTGGGTCCAAAGAAAAACTACAGCATTCACAAGTCCGAAGAGGATCAACCAAAATTGCCTGTTAATGAATACATCTCCAACTGGCTTGTTATATGTTGAATTTTGTTTTGTGAAAAACAAGATGATAGCTGCACCAAACACCAAAGCAATCATTGCTCTCATCTTCCCATTGAAAAGGAGGTCAATGGCACCAAACAAACGGTAATTGCCCCCTTTGGATTGTAGGAGAAAATGATTTTGTTGCTGAGTGCTGAAACCTCCGAAGACCCAGATACTTACCAGTAAAGCACCTAAAACGGCTATCCCACGCAATACATCAAGAGATTGAATACGCTTTGAGGAATGAGAAGAAAGTGTTGCAATAGGAATTGCCTCTTCACCTGAGGTGGGAGCAGTATTCATTATTAGTAGTTTTGGTAGTTAGAATAAATTCTCAATCAAGGTATATTAATTATACATAAAATGCAAAGTCACACTTTATGAAACCTGAAAAAAAGAGTTAATTAATAACAGACGTCATTGAGGCGTCGGATATTAAATGTTGAAAAAGCACATGATTTATGAATAGAATACTTATTTTCTTATCGCTTTTTTTCATGATGAATTGTTCATCGAATGCTGATACTGTTGAGATAAAAGAATGGAAAGAACAAGCTTCACGTGTTACGATTATCCGGGACAATTGGGGCATCCCTCATGTCTATGGCAAAACTGATGCTGATGCCGTTTTTGGTTTGATGTATGCGCAATGCGAAGAAAGTTTCGAAAGAGTGGAGAGAAACTATCTGCAAATATTAGGACGCATATCTGAGACAGAGGGTAGTTCTTATTTATACCAGGACCTGCAGATGAAAATCCTTTATGATACCATAGCTGCCAAAGCAGATTATGAAAAAGCTCCGGCATGGCTTCAAAAATTATTGCTTGCATTCGCTGATGGAATAAATTATTATCTCTATACACATCCTGAAGTGAAGCCTTTGCTATTAAAACATTTTGAGCCCTGGTTTCCGCTTTTATTTACTGATGGAGCTTATATTTCTACCAATACTGGTGGTATACACGTAAAGGACATGCAGGAACTATATGGAAAGAACAAATGGCTGCCCGAGCTTGCACAAAATGATATTATCAATAGTATAGCAACAGGATCTAATGCCTTTGCTATAGGACCTTCTAAAACAGCATCAGGAAAGACCATATTATACTTAAACCCCCATGTATCATTTTACTTTCGCACCGAAGTGCATATGGTAAGCGAGGAAGGCCTGAATGCTTACGGGGCTGCTACATGGGGGCAATTTTTTATTTTCCAGGGCTTCAATCCAGATTGCGGATGGATGCACACTTCTTCAGAAGCTGACGCAGCGGATGTATATGAAGAAAAGATCGTGCAAAAAGAAAAGAAATCCTTTTATGAATACAACGGAATACTGAAACCGGTTATTGAAAAAAAACTCCTAATTGCACATAAAATAAATGCAGGTTTAGTTGCTGATTCCTTATTATTTTATGCTACCCATCATGGACCTATACTCGGAAGCCGAAACGGTAAATGGTTAAGCTTAAAAGAACGAAACCGTTCTATTAATGGGTTGATACAGTCGTGGCAGCGCATGAAAGCACGCAGCCTGGCCGACTTTGAAAAATCAATGCAATTGAAAGCAAATACATCAACCAATACCATGTATGCAGATAATAGGGGCAATATTGCTTACTGGCATGGCAATTTCATTCCACGTCGTGACACTGCATATAATTGGAATATGCCTGTAGATGGCGCTACTTCAGCCACCGAATGGAAAGGTATACACGAGCTGCATGAAATAATCCATATCAAAAACCCACAACAAGGGTATATTCAAAATTGTAATTCAACCCCATTAAGCGGATCTGGTTTTCATACAGTGATAAAAATGTATCCTGATTATATGGCAAGGGAAGGTGAAAATTTCAGATCGTTGCGTGCTATTCAATTACTTAACGGGGAAAACAAATTCACCTTGGATAAAATTTCAGAACTGGGATATGACCGTTACCTCTCCTTGTTTGATAGTTTGCTTCCTTCAATAATTATTGCTTATGAAACTTTGGCTCTTTCCGATCCTTTATACTCATATTTGAAAGAACCTGTAATGTATCTCAAAACATGGGATAGAAAATCATCTGTATCTTCTGTAGCCACAACAATAGCTATATTCTGGACATACCAATTGCTTTCTGATGCAAAATTGACGGCTGATGAATCTACACGAGATCACATTGATTATGTAGGATCAGTTGTTAGGCAAACTACGTCAAAGCAAAAACTGGAAGTGTTGCAAAATATCATTGCAGGATTGCAAAAACTATATGGAATATGGAAAATACCCTGGGGCGATATAAATAGGTATCAGCGAACAAAAACTTCAACCTCTGTATTTAATGACAGAGAACCAAGCTTGCCCGTTGGTTTAGCTCCTGCATTTTTTGGTTCTCTTCCTTCTTTTGAAACAATATGGGGCGACACAAAACAATATGGTGTTGCAGGCAATAGTTTTACTGCCGTAGTGGAATTTGGTGAAAAGGTCAAAGCAAGATCTATTGTAATGGGAGGGCAATTTTTTGATCCTAATTCTAAACATTTTATTGACCAGGCAGCCATGTGCATTGATGGAAAATTCAAGGATGTGTCTTTTTACAAAGAGGATGTACAGAAGAATGCAGTGAAGACTTATCATCCTGGCAATAATTAAAAAAATATCCTGAGAAATTAATTTTTAAACATGCCAGCCAAAAAACAAGAACACAATGACCTAAGTTCCCCCACCGGAGAACAAAGGGCTGCCCTCATTTATTGCTACGATTCCTATTGCGGGTGGTGTTATGGATTTAGTCCTGTGATCTCAAAAATAGCTACTGAATATCAAGATCGCTTTGATATAGATGTGCTATCAGGTGGAATGATACTTTCTGATGAACCGTCACATTTTGCACCCATGGCGAAGTATATACAAACTGAATACAAACAAGTTGAAAACCTGACAGGAGTAAAATTCGGTGAAGATTTTCTGTGGCATGTTTTCCATCCCGATGAAACTGACTGGTACCCTGACTCTACCAAACCGGGAATCGCTTTATGCATATTCAAAGAATATCATCCTGATAAAGCAATACAGTTTGCAAGCGATCTTCAGTATGCATTGAACTACGAAGGCAGAGACCTTACCGATGATGAAGCCTACAGGCATTTGCTGGAACGCTATGATATTCCTGAAGAAGAATTTTTTTCAAAATTAAAAGGTGAAGAATATCATGATAAAGCATATTATGAATTTGCACTGTGCAAACAGCTCCAGGTGAAAGGTTACCCATGTTTGCTCATGCAGGTTTCAGATTCGAAATTTTACATGCTGTCCCAGGGTTATACTGAGTATGAAACAGTGAAACAACGGATTGAAAAAGTATTGGAAGAGAATCAATATTCTCAAAGAGCATAAACTAATTAGCACAAATCTTATACTTATGCCATACTATGTAAAGCAATCCTGTTTCCTTCGCAGTCTATAAATACAGCCATAAAGCCATATTCGGGGGAAATTTGCCTTTTTGGGATGGTGATTTTCCCTCCGGCTGCTTCTACTTTTTCTAATACATTTTGCAAATCCGGATCAGCATTCAGGTATAGCAAAGGACCATTAATGGCAGAGGGAATATAAAATTCTTTCGCAAGACAAATGGCGCCTCCTATTCCTTCTATTTGATTTTCTAACGGGAACATGCGCATCTTAAATTCACCCATATCTAATGGTATTAATTTGATACTAAAAATATATTCATAAAACCTTTGCGCTCTGTCCACATCAATTGCAGGTATTTCAAACCAACTGATAGCATTCTTGAAAGCCATAAACATCATTTTTGAAGAAGAAAGATACTCAATAGGGATTATTTCAACAATGGTTTATAAAAAAATGGCATCGTGTTTCAATTGCAGCAGTCACCGTATATTGCACGTCCTAAAAATGTGGATACTATGGAATACAAAAGAATAGTAGCAGTAACGGGCCTTCCGGGATTGTTTGAAGTGGTAAGTACCAAATCAGATGGCGCCATCGTGCGGTCGCTGGAAGATAAAAGCACAAAATTTATTGCTTCCCGTGTGCACAATCTTTCGCATCTCGAAAGCATTGAAATTTTTACCAAAGAAGACAATGTAAACCTCGTTGATGTATTCAATGCTATGAAAGAGAGCGATGAAGCCCTGCCCGATATAAAAGACAATAAAGCACTCAAAGCCTATTTTGAAAAAGTATATGGCGATATAGATTTTGAACGGGTTTATACATCGGATATGAAAAAAATAGTGAAGTGGTATGAAGTATTGAAGAGTAATGATGTAGAAATAAAATTATCTGAAAAAGAAGAAGAAACAGATGATGAAGAGCACACAACTGTACAAGATTTGGCTCAATCAGATGAAGCTGTGACCCTTGAAGTCTCTGGTGATGACACAGCGGAAACAGCAAAACCCAGGGCTAAAAGAAAAAGAGATGGTGAAGGAGACAAAGAGAAATAATGTATTAACCCTTTCTCTCTTTTTCAACCTTTTGTCTCTTAGCCATTATATATTAGCTCACTTACTCTATTTTAAACCTTTTGTCTCTTAGCTATTATGAATTACACAGCAGATATAAAAAAAATTTCCCGACAGTTTCTTCCTGAAGATTTTAAGGTAGATACCTGGGAAACTTTAGAACCATATTTAAAAGAATTACTTGATCGTCCTCTCCATTCGAAATCGGAGTTGGAACAGTGGCTCAAACACATGAGTGAACTCGAAGCTGTGGTTGGTGAAGATGCAGCCTGGCGGCAAATACGAATGACCTGCGATACTGAAAATAAGGAACTGGAAAAAGCTTTTGAGTTTTTTGTACTGGAGATTCAACCCAAGATCCAGCCTTACGCTGATAAACTGAATAGAAAATTTATAGAAAGCTCTTTTACAAAAGAATTGGATGCAAAGGAATATGCTACTTACCTGCGCAGTGTAAAAAAAAATATTGATCTTTTTCGTGAAGAAAACATCCCTCTTCAGGCTGATACAGCAGTGATGGCGCAACAGTATGGCGTGATCACCGGTAAGATAACCATTGAAGTGGAAGGTAAAGAATATACACTTCAGCAAGCGGCAAAATTCCTCGAAAATCCAAACAGGGAACTGCGTGAACAGGTATATCACAAAATCAATGAACGCCGGCTGCAGGATAAGGACACACTGAATGATCTTTTTTCCAACCTTGTACTGAAGCGTGATGCTATTGCAAAAAATGCAGGCTTTGCCAATTACCGCGATTACAAATTTGTAGAGCTCGGTCGCTTTGATTATACCAAAGAAGAATGCTTTCAGTTTCACAATGCTTGCCGTACACACATCCTGAATATTGTCAATTTTTTATACGACCGTAAACGGCAACGTCTTGGTTTGGATATGCTTCGTCCCTGGGATCTCGAGGCAGAAAAGGAGGGAGTGAAGCCACTCACGCCATTTAATAACGGAGATGAATTGGTAGCGAAAACAGTTGATTGTTTTCAAAAGATGAATCCCTTCTTTGCCGATTGCCTGGTAAAGATGAAAGAGATGGGCCGCTTTGACCTGGACAGTCGGAAAGGCAAAGCACCCGGAGGTTATAATTGTCCGCTTGAAGAAACAGGAGCTCCTTTTATTTTTATGAATGCTGCAGGGCAAATGCATGACCTTACTACTATGGTGCATGAGGGCGGACATGCAGTGCATTCTTTTTTAGCACACAAGCTCGAGCTCACGGCATTCAAGCAATACCCAATGGAAATAGCAGAAGTGGCCAGCATGGCCATGGAGCTTATGAGCATGGATTATTGGGATGTCTTCTTCGACAATGAAGATGACCTACGCCGTGCAAAAGAACATCAGTTGGAACGGGTGGTCACCATCTTTCCATGGATCGCTACTATTGATAAGTTTCAGCATTGGGTATATGAAAATCCAACACATAGCCTGGAGGAAAGGGCGGAGACATGGCGCAGCATAGCTAATGAGTTTACTCCCATCAACCTGGATGTTTCTGGTCTTGAAGAATACAGGAAATATGGATGGCAACGCCAGTTGCATCTTTTTGAAGTTCCGTTTTATTATATTGAATATGGCATTGCACAATTAGGAGCCATCGGGCTGTGGAAACAGTTCAAGGAAAATAAAGAACAGGCAATCAATAATTATATGGCAGCATTGGAGTTAGGTGGCACCCGCACCCTGCCCGAATTATACGAAGCAGCAGGTTTGCAATTTAATTTTTCACCGGACTATATCAGCGAGCTGATGTTGTTTGTGCATGAAGAGTTGGAGAAGGTGAGCCATCCGGAGGCTTCGGCAAGCTCAGCCTGACAGGAAAAAGATTTGTCACCCTGCCTGCCCCGACGTATGTCGTGGGAGCTTGCCGAAGCGTTGTTTGAGATTTGCAATTTGCAATTTGATTTTTTATTTGTGGGGCTGTCAACAGTTGTATTTCTGATCATCTTTTGTCCGGCTATTCGCTGCAAGCCTGCCCGACCTTTGGTAAGTCCGGCACAAGGCCTGAGCTGCCCTGTCACACTGCCTGCACCGACGTATGTCGTGGGAGCTTGTCGAAGTGCATCACCGGGCTTTCCGCTTCTATCCGGCAGCCTCTGAACAGGAGGAATACGCTTGTACAACATTTGTCGAACACGATGATTTCTTACATTTAAATAAGATTGATAACAACATGACACAACGCTTTTATTTTGATACCTCCGTTTTTGGCGGAGTTTACGATAGTGAATACGATGAAACATCTATTCAACTTTTTGAGAAAGTAAAGCTGGGACAAATAATCTGTGTTTATTCTGACTTAACCGAAGGTGAATTATATAATGCTCCGGAAAAAGTAAAAAAATTTTTCAAAAACTTACCAAAAGAAAATTTAGAAATTGTTCATGTTACAGATGATGCCGTTAAGCTTGCAAAAAGTTACATCAGCGAAAATGTTGTTGGTTAAAACAAGCTTTAATGATTGCATTCATATTGCGCTTGCAACCATGTACAAAGTCGATATTCTTGTAAGCTGGAATTTTAAACATATAGTGAACGTTTATAAAATTCGCGGATATAATTCTGTAAATTTACGGTTAGGGTTTCAACAATTAGAAATACGATCACCAAAAGAAATCATTGGTTATGAAGACTAAAGCCAAAGAAAAAGAGTTTGATACGGTAAAGACTTTCAGGACTATCAAAGAAAAAATTTCAAAAGACATAGCCGACATGAACGCTGCCCAAATTAAAGCCTACTTAAAACAAAAAAAAAAGTTCGAATACAAAAGTAACTACTGCACATGGCCGACCTTGGCGGGCCCGGCACGAAAGCCTGTGCTGCGAAATCTTTTCCACTTATTACAGGTAACTTTTCGCTCATGCAGATGCAGGGATGGTAAATTCCATTTCTCTAATGCCAATAAATTTATTAATTGGTTCTGCAGGTTCTTCTTCAATGCACATTTGCACAACTTGCTTTAAATTGAATAGGGCTTCATCAATCGTTTTTCCATAAGAATGGCAGCCTTTAAAGGTAGGGCATGAAACAATAAAAAAATTATCTCCATCCACTTCGACAAGCACAGGCAAATGATATGTTTTCATATTTCGAAAATACAACTTCCTTGCTTAAGGCCGAGTCCATAGAAGTGTGACTCGGCTGGTAAGGGGGAAATTAATATTGAAAACATCTTTGATTGAATAGCCCTACATAACCGAAGCTAAATTTATAAAAAAAAGTTCATTGTTTATTCCATTGCTTGGCGTTATTAGTCGGCTGGACCAGAAGCCGATTCAGAACAAAAAGTTGATGCTGTGTTTCGTATGCCCCTATTGCATAAAACCACTGTTGAACTAAACCTTCGGTAGCCTTTCCCTCAAAGTTTTGAATGTTGACCTTAGCATTTCATCAAAAAAAAGGTTATGAATGCTACAACAACAAGACAGTACAACACTGTTTTATCACAAGCCAAAAAAGGTGTACCGGGTTTTGCTCTTGCCTATGGTAAATTTATTGAAAAAGTGACCATAGGGCAAAACAGTAAAAGCCTTATTGTCAATTACAGCCGCAGCCTGGCTTACATTGCTCTGCACTTCAGCAGGCCACCTCACCAGGTAAGTGTAGAGGAGATCAATGCTTATCTGTACAGCATGATGGTGCATGAAGGATGTTCTGTTACTTATTTTAAACATGCTGTATTTGCTCTGCGTTACTGGTTCAGGTTGTTTGATATGGAAGATAAAGCCATACAAATGCCACCGGTCAAAAAAGAAAAAATACTGCCCACCGTTTTATCCAGACAAGAGTGTAAAGCATTATTCAAAGCACCCGCTAATTTAAAGCATCGTTTTTTATTAGCCTTTGCTTATGCAGGAGGCCTTCGCATGAATGAATTGCGGATGATAAAGATCAGTGATGTGGATATGCAACGCGAACAGATACATATCCGCCATGGCAAAGGGCGCAAGCAACGCTGCGTAAGCCTATCTAAACTGCTGGTTCAAAAATTACCGCTTTATTTATCCCAGCTGAAGCCCGGCGTGTATTTGTTTGAAGGGCTTACTCCCGGTCATCCGATGGGACAAAGAAGTATTCAATACATCATCAGCGAAGCCCTGCAAAAAACAACTATACAAAAAGCGGTAAGCATGCATACGCTGCGACATAGCTTCGCCACGCATTTGCTGGAAGATGGAGTGGATATACATACCATTCAACATTTGTTAGGACATGCCGATCTGATACAAACCCTTGTTTACTTACATGTAGCGCAGGTAAAAACCAAACCTGCACATAGCCCGCTGGATACTTTATATGACGTAGTAAAACTATAGTCCTATGAGTAAGCCGGTTCACGAACTGGCAGCAGTAATAAGAGAATACAAAACACCGTTCATAGCAAAGCACCAGCCCTTAAAGCAACATCTATCGGTATTGAATGCGATAGAAAAATGCCGCACCGCTTCATTAGGCGGTCATGCAGATGCATGCGATAGCTGCGGACATGTGCGTATCAGTTATAACTCCTGCCGAAACCGCCATTGCCCCAAATGCCAGGGCACTAATAAAGAGCGTTGGATACTCGCCAGGCAGCAACAACTGTTGCCCGTTAGTTATTTTCATGTGGTGTTTACGCTGCCGCAGGAGCTTAATAGCTGGTGCATGCATTATCCTGCCGATATGTACAACCTTTTATTTGCTGCCAGCAAGCAAACGATCACCGCCTTTGCACAGGATGCAAAACATTTGAATGCAATGCCGGGTATGATCAGTGTATTACATACATGGGGACAGAATCTTTCACTTCACCCTCATGTGCATTTAATCATCCCCGGTGGCGGCATCGCACCATCAGGTTGCTGGAAACAGGCAAAGAGCAAAGGGCGTTATTTGTTTGCGGTAAAAGCAATGAGCATTGTATTTAAAAATAAATACATGGAGGGTTTTTTACGGTTGCTTAAAAATGAAAACAAAACCATTGAGCCATCGCTGCGACAAACATTGTACAACAAGAGTTGGATTGTGTATGCCAAACAGCCTTTTGGCGGCCCTGAGCAGGTGATAGAATATTTGGGAAGATACACACACAAAGTTGCCATCAGCAATCACCGGATTGTTTCTCTAAGGGATGATAAAGTGAGTTTTCGTTATAAAGATTACGCTGATGGCAGCATCCAAAAAGTGATGACACTTGAGGCTACTGAATTTTTGCGCAGGTTTTGTTTGCATATTCTGCCACCCCGTTTTCGAAAGATCCGTTATTATGGATTTCTGTCCAATGCACATAGCGAACTATTGCAGGTGCAACAAAAAGAAATGGGTGTATCAACGGTGACGGGTAAGGATGTGAAGAAGATCTCCTGGAAAGTGATCAGCAAAGAAAAACTGAATTATGATGTCGATCTGTGTCCCTGTTGCCGGAAAGGAAAGATGATTACGATTTTGCACTTTGATGCTAACGGGCCACCGTGTGCAGCGTCTCCGAAAACATCGGTAGAACTTGTCCGGGAAAAAACACTTTAAAATTTTTTCTGCAAAAAAGCAGACAGGATGGCTGTTGCCCGGCCGGAGCAAAACAACATCAAAACTGGAAAAAGCTTATGAAAAAGAAAATAAATCCGGCACCTTATCAAAAAAAAGATCGGAACATCAAAATTTCTTGCATCAAAAAAAGAAGAATCCTGCCTGATGTTGCCTTGCAGTAATGCACAGCCGCCATCGAAACCCCATATATGCAGACCGCGGCTACCGAAGCTTCATTCAACAGCGGCTTACATCAAACCTTTGCGCCACAAAATATATTTAATGCAAAGCTGCTGCCGGCGCAAAGCTTCGTTTAAGCCTTATATGTT
>Ga0183260_10000280_pt1 | contig 41703 bp, 38 predicted proteins | sample AntDrymUQ4972206_2_FD_129768 | JGI IMG/M metagenome (GOLD analysis project Ga0183260, IMG submission 129768) | Polar desert sand microbial communities from Dry Valleys, Antarctica - metaG UQ497 (22.06) (version 2) (version 2) | ecosystem: Environmental > Terrestrial > Soil > Desert | place... | reverse complement strand
GTCTGGGTACCCTTTAACGAGTCATGGGGGGTGCCCGAGCTGACGGCGGTGCGCGTACATCGGCACGCTGTTGAAGCGCTTTACCACCTGACCAAAACGCTTGACGCGACGCGGCCCGTGATTGGCAACGACGGCTGGGAATCGAGTGCTACCGACATTATCGGCATTCACGATTACGACGCTAACGTCGAGCACTTGCGGCAGCGTTATGGGCCGGAAATAAAACCTGAGCAGTTGTTCGACCGGCGCCGCCCAGGTGGACGCATCCTGACGCTCGACGGTTATCCGCACCGCGGCCAGCCGATCATGCTGACCGAATTCGGCGGCATCGCCTTCGCCCCGCGCACGACGCAAGGCGAAAAAAGTTGGGGCTACACCGTGGTTGAGGACGAAGCGCAATTCACGCGGCTGTTTCAGGAACTATTGAACACGGTGATCCACACCGCGCTTTTCAGCGGCTTTTGCTACACGCAATTTGCCGATACGTTTCAGGAAGCCAACGGGCTTCTGTACGCCGACCGCACACCCAAGATTCCGCTCGAGCTGATCGCAGTTGCAACATCCGCTTCAGCGACACACCTGCGCGGGGTCGTGTAGTGCATGTGCTGGATCTGGTAAAGCCCGACGGCCGAAGCCTGACGCTGTACGCGCGACATCCGATCACGACGCCCGATCCACCTCGCGCACCGAGCCCGTTTGCAACACCACTGGGCGCGAGTCCGCACTTGCGCTGGCATCCGTTACGTGGCGAGTGGGTGACGTACGCAGCCTACCGGCAGAGCCGGACGTTTTTGCCGCCACCCGAATACAACCCGCTGTTGGTGACCACCGACCCGGCGCGCCCGACCGAACTGCCAAGCGGCAAATGGGACGTCGCAGTTTTCGACAATCGATTTCCGTCGCTCGGTGGTGTGAGCGAACCCCCTCCCGAGTTGATCGTGCCGACGGCGCCGGGCGCCGGTGCCTGCGAGGTTGTCGTGTTTACGCAAGACGCCAATAGTTCGCTCGGTGCGTTGCCAATTCCGCATATCGATCTGCTGCTGCAGGTTTTGGCCGATCGAACCGAGCGTTTGAGCACGCGCGTTGATGTGCAATATGTGTTGCCGTTCGAAAATCGGGGTGCGGAAGTCGGTGTGACGCTGCATCACCCGCACGGGCAAATCTATGCGTACCCAATTGTGCCGCCGGTGCCGGCGCGCATGCAGGACGTGGCCGCAAAGTATTTCGCGGAAAAAAAAAGCGGGGTGCTGCAGGACCTGATTGATCGCGAGGTGCGCGATCGCGTACGTATCTTGTATGCCGGTCCTCATGCAGTCGCATTCGTACCTGTGTGCGCCCGGTATCCCTACGAGGTCTGGGTTGCGCCGGTTCAGCCGGTAGCCGACTTCACTCAGCTCTCCGACGCGCAGCGCAGCGATCTGGCGCGCGCATTGAAAACCGTGTTGTTGAAATACGATGGCCTATGGCAACGCAGCTTCCCTTATCTGATGGCGTGGTATCAGTCGCCGTGCGATGGTCAACCACATCCGGAGTCGCACCTGCACGCGCAGTTCTATCCACCTTACCGGACCCGCGAGCGGCTGAAGTTTTTGGCCGGGACCGAGCTCGCGGCCGGGTTCTTCGCAATGGACGCGCTGCCTGAGGACAAGGCGCGCGAGTTGCAGCAGGTGGAGGTCGTGATCGAGTGACGTCGCAGCCGCCATCGAAGTCCAAATCGTTCGCCGACGTCTTCGGCGGCAGTGCGCGCGCGGTGGGCGCAGCGCCCGGCCGCGTCAATCTGCTGGGAGAGCACACCGACTACAACGACGGCTATGTACTGCCGATCGCGATCCCGCAGCAAACGCATGTGGCAATTCGGGCGAGTATTAGGGACACCACCACCGTTTACGCCGCTGATCTCGAACGCAGCGTGCAGTTCACCTTCGCCTCCCCACCGACCGAGCAATTTGCAACTTATATATACGGTTGTCTCGCAGAAGCGCGCATCGAGGGCATCGACGTGCCGGCGCTCGATATTCATGTGGGGTCCGATGTACCGATGGGGGTCGGCCTTTCGTCCAGTGCCGCGCTCGAAGTGGCGACGTTGCGCGCATTGCGCGAGCTACTCGATCTGCCGCTCGACAACGTGCGTATTGCGCAACTGGCCCAGCGCGCGGAGATTAATCATGCCGGTGTGCGTTGCGGAATCATGGACCAGATGGCATCGAGTCTGGCCGATACGACGCATGCGTTGTTTCTGGATGCGCGCACGCTGCACGTTCGGCTGATCGATCTGTGGCCGGGAACAGCGGTCCTGGTACTTGACTCCGGTGTCGCACGATCGCTTGCGACAAGTGGCTTCAATCAGCGGCGCGCTGAATGCGAACAAGCGGCGCGCATGCTCGGTGTTGCGGCGCTGCGCGATATCGACGCCGATCGCGATGCTGCGAAAATTAATGCGTTGCCCGAGACGTTGCGCCGCCGCGCGCGGCATGTCGTTACCGAGAATGCGCGCGTGCTGCGTGCGGTCGAGTGTGAAGACCCGCGCGAGTTTGGAGCGCTGATGAACGCGTCGCACGCCAGCTTGCGAGATGATTTTGAAGTCTCTGTGTCGCAGCTTGATTGGCTCGTGACGTCGCTGCAGGCGCAGCCCGAGGTCTATGGAGCGCGCCTGACGGGCGCCGGGTTTGGCGGGGCCTGCGTGGCGCTATGCGAATCGCCAGCGCTGACGCGCATCGGCGCGACCGCGTTGAGCGCGTATTCAGCGCAGGGACTTCGTGGGCGTGTGCTGGTGCCGCCCGACCGTGCCGGTCAAGTGCTAGGTTTTTGATCGAGCGCAGACCACCAGCGCTCAAACGCCTCGCGTGTCGGTATTCCAGCGCGGCCGCCAAAGCGCGTGCACTTCATCGCGGAAACTGCCGTAGCGAACTTGATTGCGGAGGGTAAATCCTTGCGCTCACCCAGTGCGAGCGCAAATGCGCCGTGCCATGTGTCACCCGCCGCCAGGGTGTCGACAGCGGTGACGCGCGGCGACGGCGCGCTTTGCACGCGCTCGCCGTCAAACCACATCACTCCGGCGGAGCCCAACGTCACGCCACACGCGACATTGCGCCCACCGAACAGTCGAGGCAGCGCATCCCTGGGCTCGCCCAGTCCGAGACTATGCAGCATGGGCTGCGACAAAAATGGATGCGTCGCAAGGCCAGCAGTGGTTCGAACCTGTTGCACTTCGCCGGCATCTCCGTCAAATACGCTCGGCTTGCCTGCGCTAGCGGCGGCGTCGAACAGGCGCTGGGCACCCTGCGGCCATCGGGTATCGGCAAGAACCACGTCGGCTTGCGCGACGCGTTCGATCGGAAGCCACGATGCGTCCGGAGGATATCCCTGCGGCTGCACCGACACCACGAGCCGTTCGCCACGCGCGTCGATCAGGATCGTCGCGATCTTCGTGCGAAATCCGGGCAGACGACGCACCGTCGAAACATCAACGCCTTCTTGCCTCAGCAGTGCGATGACTTGTTCGCCGGTGACATCGTCGCCCACGCGGCCCCAGTAAATCGCCTGGCCACCGAGTCGCTGCACCGCGACCGCGGCATTTGCACCCATGCCGCCCCCGGTTTCGACGAAGTCGGTTGCAGTGAGCTTGACCGACGGCAACCTGACCTCGTCGACCAGAAAAATCTGGTCGATCGTTGCCGATCCGCCAACACAGATAACACGCGGCGAATGCGTTCGCCCGGAAGCTGCCATCTAATCGCCCGTTGCTGATACTCGTTTGGGCCGACGACGGGCGAGCTGCATTACGACCACGGCTACGAGCAGCGAAAATCCGATTGCATCGAACCAGGGCTTAGGATAGATGATCAGCAATCCTGAAGCGATCAATAGCACTCGCTCAAGCCGTGTCGTCCTATCCAACAACCAGCCTTCCGCGGCTGCCGCGAGTGCGATCAACGCAATCACGACCAGCCCAACGATCCATGCGACATCCCACCACGTGCCACCAGGCGGAAGCGCAAGCAGCAGACCTACACCCAGCGGATCGAGTACGAAGACGAACGGGACAACGAATGCGGGCAGCGTGTACTTCCACGCTTGAAAGGTCGTCTTGTAAGGATCGCCCCCGGTAATTGCTGCAGCGGCAAAAGGGGACAATGCGGTCGGTGGCGACACTTCCGACAGCACCGCGTAATAGAAAATGAACATGTGCGCGGCAAAGTCTGGCACGCCAAGCTTGATCAGGGCCGGAGCCGCGACAACCGCGCAGATGATGTAGCTGGCGGTGACCGGCACCGCGAGGCCGACGATCCAGACGATCAGCGCGGTGTAGATCGCGGTCAGCAGAAGGCTGCCGCCCGCGTATGTGACGACGATGTCGGCAAAGCGCAGACCGAGCCCGGTTAGCGTGACGACGCCGACGATGATGCCGGCCGCCGCACACGTTGCCGCCACGCTTAGCATTCCGACCGAGCCGGCCTCTAGCGCCTTCATCAGCTTCGAATGCAGAAGCAATTCCCGTATCCACCCGCGCGGCCGGCGTGTCAGCAGTGAAACGTCGATCAGCGCGCTGTCGCGGTTCAGAAAGCTGATCAATATTGCGACGATCGTTGCCCAGAAGACTGACGCGATCGGTGAGAAGCCCAGCAGCAGAAACACGATGATCGCGACCAGCGATATGAAGTGAAACCCCATCGTCTTCATCAATTGCCATACGGTGGCGCTCGTTTCAACTCTTACCTGCACCATCGAGTGTTTGCGGGCGTCGATCTCGACCATAAACAGCAGCGACAGGTAGTAAAGGCAGGTCGGAATGACCGCCATGCGGATCACGTCCAGATACGAGATCTTCAGAAACTCGGAGATCAGAAATGCAGCAGCACCGAGTACCGGTGGCGAAAGAATCGCGCCAAGACCGCCCGCCGCCAACAATCCACCAGCGGCGTTTTTCTCGTACCCCGCTTTAGCGAGCATCGGATAGGCAACGGTGCCGAGCGTGACGGTTGTCGCGACTCCTGAGCCTGACGGACCGCCAAGCAAAAACGAAGCTGCGGTCACTGCGCGTCCTGCACCTGTTGCCTTACGTCCAAAAGCGGCGAGTGAAAAGTCGATAAAGAATTTGCCCGCGTTCGAAAATTGAAGAATCGCGCCGAAGATCGTAAACAGAATGATCAACGACGATGACACGTCGATCGGCGTGCCGAAAATCCCTTCGAGCGTCATGTACATCGTGCCCACCAGGCGATCGACGTCGTAGCCGCGATGTGTCCACGGTTGCGGCAGATGCGCGCCGGCCATCGCGTACACGAGGAAGAGCACGCACACCATCGGCATGATCCAGCCGGTCGAGCGGCGTGCAGCCTCCAGCACCAGCACGATCAGCGCCACACCCATTAGCATGTCAAGCGTATTTGGCGCGGTGCTCCGATCAAGAAAATTGTCGCCGCCAAGCAGCGCGTAAACGCTGGTCGCCACGCCGACAACGGCGCAGATCAGATCGATCCAGCTGAATCGATGGCGCAGCCGCTTCACCGCGGGAAACAGCAGAAATACCAGGAACAACATGAACGCCACGTGCACGTAGCGCAGCGTGGTGGTGGTGACGATGCCGTACGCGGCGTACAGGTGATACAGGCTCATCGCGACCGCGGTGGCGAAAAGGAAGGTGCCCCACGCTCCCGCGAACTTGTGGTGCGCGCCTTCCTCGAGCGCGATGAATTGTTCGGCCTTGAGCCGCTGCTCTTCGGTGACGACCGGCGCAGGGATCGCCTGCGCCGATTGCATCGTCGGTTCAGCCATCAATGCCAGCAGCCGGACGCAAAACTACTGCGCGTCCCGATCTTGCGTCTGCGGTGCTCGACGTACCTCTCGTACGTGTGCGCTCCTCGACACAACCTCGGGGCTGCTCGCTGCGTTTTGCATCAGGCTGCCGCGGCCGTCGCAACTCGAGCCTATTTGATCTTGATGCCCTTCTCGTTGAAGTACTTGATCGCGCCGGGGTGGAACGGAATCGGTGACGCGTCATTCGTTTGAAACTTCAGATCGAAGTTGGTCGCTTCCTTATGTACCAGGATCAGCTCGTCGCGTTTTTCGAAAATCGTCTTCACGATGTTGTACGCGACCTGGTCCGACATATCGGCGCGCGCGATGATCAGGTTTTGCACCGTCGCCACCTGATTCGGTTGGTCCTGCCCCGGATACGCTTTCGCTGGAATAGTGTCGCGGATGTAAAGCGGGCCGTATTTCTGGTTCATACCGTCGACAACTTCGGCGTGATCCACGAGCTTGAGCTTGGTGCCCGGTGTGGCGCCCAGATCGGTCACCGCCGCAGTGGGTATCCCGCCGACCCAGAAGTAAGCGTCGAGCTTCCTGTCCTTGATGGCGTCGGTCGATTTGCCGGGGTCGAGCCGCTCGCGCCGGATATCTTTCTCTATATCGAGCCCGGCCGCTTCAAGAACGCGCTGCGCCATCAATTCGGTTGCGCTGTTAGGCGCGCCGGTCGAAACGCGCTTACCCTTTAAATCGGCCATCTTGTTGATCCCGGCGCCGTCCACCGTGACGATATGCATGCGGTTCGGATACGCAATCATCAGCGTGCGTACGGGTACGGAGCCCGCCGCAAACTTGCCCTGGCCTTTGAAGCCGTCCCATGCGGCATCGGCCATCGACAGCGCGATGTCCGACTTTTTCTGGCTCATCAACTGCAAGTTGGCCACTGAGCCCGCCGTGGTCTCCGCGTTGGCGGCATACCCCGGCACATACTTGGAAAGAACATTCGCAATGCCGCCACCGAGCGGGTAATAAACGCCGGTCGTGGGGCCGGTCGCGATTGATAGCGTGACTTTGTCTTGCGCCAGCGCGGTCAGCGCAAGGCCGATTGCGCCTACGGCGATCAGCGCATGCTTGATGCTTTTCATGGGAGTCTCCTTTTGTAATTAACTTCTAATCGAATTTCGCTGGATTGTATGCGGCTGTAGCCTTGGCGCGTAGCGCGGGTTTGCCCCTTGCTGGGCAGTCTGCGGCACGGCAATTAAGGAGCGATCATGACGATCAAGAAAGCATCGGCAGTCTGGAAGGGCAGCATCAAGGACGGCAGCGGAACGATTTCCACCGAAACCGGCGTTTTAAGAGACGCGCCGTATGGCTTCAAGTCACGATTTGAGAACGGCAAAGGCACCAATCCGGAAGAACTGATCGGCGCCGCGCACGCGGGTTGTTTTTCGATGGCGCTGTCGTTGATGCTCGGAAATGAAGGCTTGACGGCGGAAAAGATAGACACACACGCCGAAGTTACGCTCGACAAGGTCGGCGAAGGCTTCGAGATCACGGCGAGTCATCTGAACGTCGTCGCGAAAGTGCCGGGTGCCGATCCGGCAAAGTTCGAGCAGATCGCCAACAAGGCCAAGGAAGGGTGCCCGGTATCCAAGCTGCTCAAAGCCAAGATCACGATGAATGCGAAGCTCGAGGCGTAAGAATTTTTTTGGTCAGCACGTGGCTTCGAAAGTGCGCCGGTCAACGTGAGGCCAGTGCTTTTTACTACGCAGGCACGACATCGAACGCCACGCTAAGCCGGGGTTGATCGCTTTCAAACGGCTCGACCCCGTGCCACATATACGCAGGGAAAAGAACCAGGCGCCCCAGTTTTGGCTGTACAAAATGGTCGGCTTCCAATAAAGGTTGCGTCGGAAGCGCGGGACGCCCTAAGCGCAGCCAGCCCGCGCGTCCATTTTGACCGTCACCGATCGCCGGCGGCAAGGCGATATAGCAAGCTGACGATATCCAGCCGTGCGGGTGAACGTGGTCGGCGTGATGACCGCCCGATCGTAGTCGCACGCTCCACGCACCGCTTAACGCAGCGCGGCCAACATTTCGCGTACGCACTGGGTCATTGCCTCTGCCTAATGTGTCGATGTAGCGCTGCACTGCCAGACCGATAGCGTTGAAAAGCTTTGCAATCAGAGGGCGACTCAGTTCGTCTGCTTGAAGCGTCAGTTGGCTGCCACCGCGAACAGATTGAAAAAACGGATGCGTGTGGAAGCTATGCAGGCTCTGCAACTCGTCCGACAGAACGCTCAAGAAAGAATTCAGATCCTCGAAGCCGTCCGGAACGTCGAGCTGCTGCTGAGCGACCAGCGCGGCGTAGTCGTGCAGGGCGGCATATCGCGAATCACCGAGCAGCCTCCACGCGGTTGCTCGCAATGCGAGCGCGTACTGGTGCGTGGGCAACGTGCTGCACAACGCGGCAGCTTTTGCTTCGGCGTCCTGCGGCCGTCCCGACGCCAGCAACGATTCGCACACACTGATCTGAGCGCTGGCGTCGTTCGGCGCCAACTGCTCGGCACGCATTGACAGCGGCAGCGCTTTTGCGGAATCGCCCGCGAGAATGCAAAGATGAGCCGTCTGCCGCAGCAGTGCGACATCCTTGGGTGCGTGCGCAAGACCGCGCTCGGCTGCCGCCAACGCTCCCACTGCATCGCCCGCATATTCAAGCACGCTCGAATGCACCGCATGCAAGTCGCTTTGCGCGGGCGCCGCGCGCAACGCGCGCGATAATTTTTTCAATGCGTCCTCGATGCGACCCGTGCGCATCCAAATCAGTTGTGCGAGGTCGCGATGCGCATCGGGATACACAGGTCGAAGCGCGATGGCCTTCTCAAACATGTTTTCGGCTTCATCGAGCCTGCGTAACGACTGCAATGCCCGCGCAAGCACGAGGCGCGTCTCGGGCGCCGGGATGCCGAGCGCTATTGCGCGACGCGCTGCAGACTCGGCTTCGGGCGCGCGGCCCAGATCGCCCTCGGCCGCTGCGAGGTTGTGCCACGACACGCGATCGTTGGGTTGAATGGCTAACGTGGCGCGCAAGCGCGCAGCGTCAGCGACGCGTGTACTCATCGAAGGTGTTGACGCAGGGCGAGCAGCAAACGCAGTCCTACGCGCCTACTGAAGTTCGACTCCCGCCTTCTTGACGAGCTTCGCATACTTGGCCATTTCGTCGCGGAAGAATTTCGCGGCAAATTCAGGCGTACTGACGTTGATCGTGTTGCCCTGCTTGGCCATCGTTTCACGTACTTCGGGTGTTGCAAACGCAGTCACAAACGCGGCGTTGATTCGCTTCACGTCGGCCGCCGACATCTTGGCCGGGCCAATTACCGCGAACCAACCTTCAACCAAATAACCCGGCATGCCTTGTTCGGTCATCGTCGGAATGTCCGGCGCCGCTGCGAGCCGCGCCGCAGTACCGGTACCGATCGCGCGTAACGCTCCGCTCTTCAGGTGCTGCTGGATGGATGGCAACGACAGCGTGCCCATTTCGACCTGCCCGCCGATCAGGTCGGTCAGCATCGGTCCGACGCCTTTGTACGGCACGTGCGTGGCCTTTACGCCCGCCTCATCCATGAACATCTCCGCCGCCAGATGCAAGATCGTTCCGTTGCCTGACGACCCGTAGTTATATCCACCCGGCTTTGCCTTGATCAGCGCGATCAACTCCTTCGTGTCCTTCGCGGGCACCTTTGGATTGACGACGAATACGATCGGAGTCGAGCCGATCACTGCGATCGGTGTGATGTCGTTGATCGGATCGAATGGCACCGACTTGTACACGCTCGGATAGATCACGTGGTTATTGGAAACGATGCTCAGCGTGGTGCCATCCGGGGGCGACTTGATCATCGCCGACGTGCCAACGATGCCGCCTGCGCCGGGTTGATTCTCGATGACGACCGGAGCGCCAAGCGCTGCGGATATCGACTGCGAAGATGCTCGTGTAATAGTGTCAACACCGGAGGCCGTGGCCACCGGCAAAATGATGCGGACAACCTTGGTTTGGCCCTGTACGACGTTCGACCAAAGCGTTAGTGCTGCGAGTGCAGATGTTGCGAAGCCAAGCGCGGTGAGTCGTACTAGCGTTCGGCGCTTCGAGGTGATGTGTTTGTGGCGTTTCATTCCTGTCTCCTTGTTTTCGCCTAAGCAACCGCTGCCTCGGATAGCAGCGTGTCGATTTTCTCGCCGGAATAACCGATACGGCCGAGCAGTTCTCTCGTGTGTTCGCCCAATTTCGGCGGACTCATGCGCACGCCAAGCCGCTTGCCTTCCAATGTGATCGGAAAGAGCGTTGTCTTGACTGTCTGACCGGCGCGCTCGCCATCGGGTAGCGCGATGTCGGCCAAGCCGCCAGTCGCTTTCAGATGCGGATCGTCATATAAATCTTCAGGCTTGCGAATCGGTGCAAACGGGAGCCCGACTTTCTCGAACAATGCGGCGAGCTCGTCGGCAGTGTGCAGCGCGAACCGCTCGTTGAGCATCTTTAGCAACGCAGGGCGTTGATTCACGCGCTGATTGTTCGTCAACAATCCCCGGTCGGCCTTTAGATCCGTGTAACCCAGCGCATCACAGAAAGTTATCCATTGCGCATCGCTGACCGCGGCCAGAAATATCTGCTCCCCATTTTTGACAGTGAACACGTCGTAAATGGCCCACGGACTGACGCGCGCGGGCATCGGTGCCGGGTGCTTGCCAGTGACGGCGTACTGCAGCATGTGCTGGCCCATCAGGAACACGTTGTTCTCGAACAGCGCCGATTGCACTTCCATGCCCTTGCCGGTGATGCCGCGCTGAATCAGCGCACACAGCGTGCCGATCGCGCCGAACATGCCGCCCATGATGTCGTTGACGCTGGTGCCGGCGCGCAGCGGATCACCGGGGCGCCCCGTCATGTACGCCAGGCCACCCATCATCTGCACGACCTCGTCGAGCGCGGTCCGATGTTCGTACGGGCCCGGCAGAAATCCTTTGTGGCCAACGTAAATCAAACGCGAGTTGGTCTTAGACAGCGACGCATAGTCGAGCCCATACTTTTGCATCGTGTTCGGCTTGAAGTTCTCGAGCACCACGTCGGCGGTAGCCGCGAGCTCGCGCGCGGCTTGCGCTCCGTCTTTACTACGCAAGTCGATCGCGATGCTTTTCTTGTTGCGGTTGAACATCGGAAAAAAGCCGGCACCGGCGCCGAGCAGAAAGCGCGTGCGATCGCCGTCGATCGGTTCGACCTTGATCACCTCAGCGCCCATGTCGGCGAGCACCATCCCGCACGTCGGCCCCATCACCATGTGCGTGAATTCGACGACGCGCAGGCCGCTCAGCGGCTGTGGGACTGGATCGGTGCTCATGCGGTTGCCGTGCGCATCGTCTTCGGAAGGCCGGCGCGCCATAGCGAACCGTGCAGTGCCTCGCCCTCGAGCCATTGCGCTACCCTCGCGCGCAATTCAATCAGCCGATCGAAGTCCTGCCCGGTCGACACGCCCATGCTGGCAAACATGTACACCAAGTCCTCGGTCGATACGTTGCCGCTCGCACCGGGAGCGTGCGGGCAGCCGCCGATACCCGCGAGGCACGCATCGAAGCGCGTGATGCCCACCTCCCACGCTGCGTACACATTGGCCATGCCGAGCCCACGCGTGTCGTGAAAGTGGCCGCAGTTCAGGCGGTCACCGGCAATCGGCAGCGCCTGCTCGAACAGTTGCCGCACCATCGCAGGGTCGGCGTAGCCCACGGTGTCTGCCAAGCCGACGCGATCGACGCCGGCATCGAGCACCGCGCGCAACAAGCGCAACACTTCGGCCGACTCGACCTTGCCTTGCAACGTGCAGCCGAATGCGGTGCTGATGCCGACTTCGATCAGGCACTTTGATCCTTTGGCATCGCGCAAGCCGCGGATCCGCGCAATCTCGGCAACCACGTCATCCGGTGTCTTGCGCAGATTCGCCAGACTATGTGCATGGCTCGCCGACAGCGGTACCAGCATCGCGTCTGCACCGGAGTCGATCGCGCGCTCCGCGCCTTTCAAATTCGGCACGAGCACCGACACGCAAAGTCCAGGCAACGTCTTCGCGAATTCGACCAATCGATCGGTATCCGCCAACTGCGGCAGCAAGCGCGCGGGGACAAACGAGCCAACCTCGACCTCGCGCTGTCCTGCCGCGTAGGCGTCGCGGATCCATTCGATTTTCTGAGCGGTCGGCAACACGCGCGCAATGCTCTGCAGCCCGTCGCGCAGGCCGACTTCACGCACGATCGCAGATTGGGTTTCAGGCTTCATGACGGTCCACCCGGATGTTAGTCGCGTGGCCTGACGGCCGCATGCACCTGCCGTCGCAGCTGCTCGACTTCCTCGATCAGGTCAGCGACCAGTGCTGCAATCTCCTGGTTGGCGTCGAACCGGCGTTCGGTCGTTGCCATGCGGCGCGCACGCACCAGGTGTGCGCTGGCAAATCGCATCTCCCCACCGGATGAATCGCACGCAAGCAAGCCGGCTTCGACGCGTTCAACGATCCAGGTGGACGGCACCGCGCAGGCGGACGCCAACTCCTGCAGGTCAAGCGTTTCTTCATCAATCAACACTGCATCCACTTTGTATCGTGTCAAGGCTGTGCTCCCATCGGTTCGCGCGGATTGAATGACGAAAACTCGCGCGCCATCGTTTGATACACCTCGCGTGCTTTATCGTCCTTCGCCGGCGGCGTTGCCAGCTCGAGTTCGAGATACAGGTCCCCGGGAGGTTCGCCCGGGATTCCACGTCCCTTGAGGCGTAGCTTGCGGCCGTTGTTCGAGCCGTCCGGCACCTTGACTTCGACTCGGCCGGCCGGTGTGGGCACTTCGATGGTTGCGCCCAGTGCTGCCTCCCAAGGCGCGACCGGCACGGATTGCGTCACGTCCCGACCTTCGACGCGGTAGCGCGCATCCGGCTCGAACTCGACCTCCATGTACAGATCGCCTGCTGTGCCGCCATTGAACCCCGGGCTGCCCTGGCCGCGCAGACGAATGCTCTGACCTGCCTTGACGCCTCTCGGTATCCGCACTTCGAGAACGCGCTCGGCGTTGACCACATTGCTCGATTCATCAAGGCGGGTTTCGCGCAGAGCGAGCGAGCGTGTCGCGCCGTGGTACGCATCGGCCAGGTTGATCGAGATCTTGGCGTGTTGATCCGTGCCGCGCATTTGTGCGCGTGCTCCACCGCTCTGACGGGCCCGGGCAGCGCGGCCAAACAGCGTGTTGAAAAAGTCGCTGTAGTCGCCATCGTCGCCCACTGGCGAACCCGCGTCTCCAAATCCGAAACCCGCATCCCAGCCCGGCGGCGGCGCAAAATCCTCACCCGACGAGCGCCGTTGCGCGAGCTTGTCGAACGCAGCACGCTTTTCCGGATCCGACAGCACCGCGTACGCTTCATTGACCTCGGCCATGCGTGAGGAAGCGTCGGCTTCTTTGCTGACGTCGGGGTGATACTTGCGCGCGAGCTTTCTATACGCCTTCTTGATATCGTCAGCGCTCGCCGTCGGTTCGACCCCGAGCGTCTTGTAGTACTCCTTAAACTCCATGTGGATCCCGCTGAGGTCAGAGCATGAGAAAATTCGCTTAACCCGTATGTTAAATACGTCTCCGCTGTCGATAGACATCATCTCTGATGTGGTTTGTCCTTGGTGCTACATCGGAAAACGCCGGCTCGAATCTGCGCTTGCGCATCGTGCGAGCAATCAGGCACGGCCGGCCCGGGTGCGCTGGCTCGCGTTCCAGCTCAATCCGGACATCCCGTCGCAGGGCGCCGATCGCCGCAGCTATCTCGAGCGAAAATTTGGCGGACCCGAGCGGGCCCAACAGATTTATGCGCGAATCAAGGCAGCCGGTGTCGAGGTTGGGATTCCATTCGACTTCGAGCGGATCGCGCGCCAGCCGAACACAGTCGATGCGCATCGATTGATCGCGTGGGCACAAGACCTCGATTTGAAAGGGTCCGACGCGCTGATCGAGCGATTGTTCCGCGCGTATTTTGTTGACGGCATTGATATCGGCGACACGGAAGCGCTGGCGAGCCTGGCGGGTGCAGCGGGGTTTGACGCGACGGCCGCACGTGCATGGCTTGCCTCGGACGCCGGACGGGCCGATGTGGAAGCCGAAGAGCAGCGTTCGCGTGCGCTGGGCGTCACGGGCGTTCCGTTTTTTGTTTTTAACCGCCGGGTCGCGGTGTCGGGTGCTCAACCCTCAGACGCGCTGCTCGCAGCGATTGATCAGGCTCAGACGGAGCTTATCGAGCGAGCTTGATCCAACTCGTAAGCTTCGGCCGAGACCGACACAACGACAGTTTGCAATGAGCTTTAACTTCGCAGCGCCCGCGCTGCGGCATTACTTTCGCATGGTTGCGCAGCTCAGGCTGGCGCCCGATGATTTGCTGCGCGACCGCACCTATCGTCGCCTCTGGACATCGATCCTGATCAGTTCGTTCGGCGGGCAGGTCACGATGCTCGCACTGCCGCTGACGGCAGCGGTGTTGTTGCACGCTACGCCGACGCAGATGGGACTGTTGACGGCAATGGAAGTCGTGCCGTTCGTTCTCTTCTCTCTGCCTTCCGGTGTCTGGCTCGACCGCGTACGCAAGTTACCCGTCTATGTGATCGGCGAATCGTTGTTGGCGTTGATCGTCGCAAGCGTGCCGCTTGCCTGGTGGCTGGGCTGGCTGTCGATGCTCTGGCTCTACGTGGTTGGATTTGCGATCGGCACCGTGGCAACCATTGCTGGAAGTGCAGCGCAAATTGTTTTGACGCAGGTGGTGGCGCGCGAGCGATTGGTCGAGGCGCATGCCAAGAATGCTCTGGCGTCATCGTCGTCCGAAGTTGCTGGCCCTGCTGCGGCTGGTGTTTTAATCAAGCTGGTGGGCGCCCCGTTCGCGCTGTTGCTCGACGCTCTCCTGCTTGTAATTTCGGCAGCGATTCTGCGCGGTATTCACGTTCAGGAAAGCGCGCAGTTTGCGGCCGCGCGTTTCTGGCCCGCTATGCGCGCGGGCCTGGTATTTGTCACGCAGCATCGGCTGTTGATCACCATGGCACTCGTGGTCGGCGGTTGGCAGATGTGCCATCACGCCGCGCTGGTCGTTCAAATTCTGTTCGCGACACGCACGCTCGGATTGTCCGAGGGCGCAGTGGGATTGAGTTTTGTCGGGCTCGGCGCGGGCACGATTGTCTCGAGCATGGTGGGCAATCGCATTTCGCGTCGCCTTGGCCCCGGGCCAACGCTGGTGCTCGGCGTTGCAATTTGCGGCGTCGGATGGTTACTGGGTGCCTGTGCACCCGTGTCGGCCCTCGGGGTCATTATGTTTGCCGCGATGTTGATGATATTTGGGTTTGGCGCCGTGCTGATCTTCATCACGTTTCTCGCGATGCGTCAGGCGGTCACGCCGGCACCGCTGCTGGGCCGGATGACCAGCACGATGCGCTGGCTAATTTTGTTACCCGCCGGGCCGGGCGCACTGCTGGGAGGATGGCTCGGAGAACACTATGGATTGCGTTCATCGCTGGCATTTGCCAGTGGATCCGCCTTGCTGCTGGCGATGGTCGCGTGGCGTCAGCCCGTCATCCGCACCACGCGCAAGTTGCCGAGCGTTGAAACGCTGACCGAGGATAGGGTGCTCGACGCCGCGTGATCGGTCGTCAATGTACGAGCGCATTGGCTTGGTCACGCAAAATTTGCCGCTCGCGCGAGATACGCTCGCCACGTCGCTTGCGCAGCCACACCCAGAACCCGGTGAACACCAGCAGCGCCGGTACCACGCCCGTCGCAGACATCGCGATTTGACCCACGGTGCCAAACGCGGTCCCGCTATGCAGCGGAAACAGCCAGTGCATGAAGCTTTCGCCTGTGGTGCGCGTGCGTGGACTGCGCTCGATCATCATTTCGCCACTAAGCGGATTGATCCATGCGATCGTGTCGCCTTGCCGATGGACGTCGCCCGCTCGCTTCAGGTAATAAAGATGGCCCGCCATCTGCCGCGGTGAGCCGTGCACTTCCAGCAGCGTGTGTTCAGGGAAACGGCGCCTGACGTCAGCGATCACGCGGTCGAGCTCTAACGGCTCGCTGGGAGTGTGCGTCTGCCACGGCACTGTAGGAAACGGCGCTACCTTTGAAAATACGCTGACTAAATCGCGTACGTAGTTGACGTACACCAACGTGGCGCCGGTCAGCGTCGCCAGCAGCAGGGTGATCGCGAACACGATTCCAGTCGAGCGATGAAAGTCGTACGCGATACGCGTGCCTGATGCGCGTGGATTGATCCATAGGATGCGCTTCAATGCAGCCCGCGTGCGCGGCACCCCCAGCACCAAGCCGGTAATGGCCGATGTCAGCAACAACAGTCCAGCGATGCCGACGATGTTCGATCCGGAATTGCCGAGCAACACATTGCGGTGAAACTCGTACACGGTGCGCAGAAAATCAGGCCGCGTAATGCTTAGTGATTCGAGCGAGCGCGCGCCGAGGTAAGCGCCGGTCACCGGGTTAAACATTGCCTCTATGCGCTCGGCGCCGACGCGGCGCGGCTTTACCCGCATCGTCAGCCGGTAGACCTCGCCTTCAGCAACCGGAAATCGGATCCTTTCGACCAGCCCGAGCGGGTACGCTGCCTCCGCCTGCGCGACGATCGCTTGCGCGCTCAGACGAGCGCCGCGCGCGCCGCTCGTCAGCAGGCGCGGATTGAGCCACGCATCGATTGGGTCTTCGAATACGAGGACGGCGCCACTTAATCCGACGAGCGCAAACCACACGCCCAGACCGATGCCGAGCCAACGGTGGACGGTGAACCATTTTGAGTGCGCCCGCACGTGTCACCTCAATGCATCGCGGAGCTTTGCGGATCAACGAACACTTTAGCGCAGCGCCCGCTGGCGACGACTACTCGTCGATCACACGTTTCTTGCGCCACACGTCGAACAGCGCCCCGAACTTGTTGCGCGCCGACGCCTCTTCGTCGGATAGAACATCCAGAAAGTCCGACAGGCGCCGCGACTTGACGATTGTGTAAAAGGTCAGAAACGCGGTCGGCACGAACACGATGAGAAAGAATGCGATCTTCTCGATCAGCGGAATCTCGGTCAGGCCGATCAGATTCATGCCGATAAAGCTGGTAGCGATAGTGCCGATCAGTCCGAAAGTGGTCACCACCGTCAACCGCAGCACAGTGTTCGTGTGACGGCGCGTGCTGTCGGTGTCTAGGTATTGATTCATGCTGTGGATGCGGTCTCTAACTTCGTCATACAGTGCATCGAGTTTCAGATGACGCACGGTCAGTTCAAACAACGACCGCGCCTGCGATTGTTCCGACACTTCATGAAACCAGTAGCGGTGCGTGAAGCGCAAAAAAATCTCGAAGTTCTCCCGTACGTTGCGCTTGAAGCGCCGGACCGAATCCGCCGTACCAATGTCGAGCCGCTTCAGCGCCTCGGCAAGGCGGTCGGCGAACATCAATAGTGCGGCACGCTGGAAATGCGCGATTAAGAACAGCAGAAAATGCTGATGCCGAAATTGCGCGAGCACACCGCGTTCGGTGTCTAAAAAATACTGGGATTGCGCGTCGCCGACGACGATCAGTGTGCGACCGCTGGCCAGGTAGCGCGTATTCGGCGACGGTCCGACATCGCACCAGAACCGGTCGTCGCAATAGCGTTCCTCAAAGTTCGCGACATGGCTCTCGGAGTATGGCATCGCGTTTTGCTCGCTCGCGCCAGTGCCTAGTCCGAGCCGGATGAAGTCGTTGCGCGCCACTTTGCGCGGCTCATCAAGCGCAATCAGCCCCATTACGGGCATCCGGTAATACTCGATCTGCCGGTAACGGATCGCACCGGGTTCCTCAAGGTGGTCCAGTACCAGCGGCTTCAGCAGGAACGACCAGTGCGAGCTTATGCGCGGTGCGCGATGCTTCGATACGAACGATAAGAACTTGTCGCGATCGCCCGAATCCGATTGCGCCAGCACTGTGCCGTCCGCAGCCCTCCACTGGAGAGCGTGCAGACAGTGAAGGCCGTCGCCGCGCTCGTCCCACCCGGCGGGGTACGCACGGCCGAAGCGATACAGCAACTCCTGCGCTTGCGGCAGCGTCAAATCGTCGGCGTGGACCTCGACGTTCAGCATCACGACGTCGATGTCGTAGAAGAAGTACAGATCCACATGAGCAATCGTCAGAACGATCGGCTCGGCGCCGGGGCTGGTGATCATCCGCACGGATGCGATGTCGTGCCGCCGGTACACACGCATCGGAGAGCTGCCGGGCTCCTCGTCCTTGTTGCCGCTCTCCTTTTTGGCGCGGCTCTCGCCGTAGATAACCCGCTGCACGTACGGAAGGAACGTGACGAATTCGCCGTAATGACGCACCTTAAACTCTTCGCCGTCCGGCGTGAACTCGTCGAGTAATTCACGCCACGGGTTCTCGGCGATCTCTTGATCGAGCAGCTCCCAGTGTTCCTGAATCTGCGAGCCGGGCCGAATCGGCATCAACTGCAGCGGCCACAGAAGGATCTGCCTGAAGTGGCGCACCACTGTCGTCGAACTCGTTGATTGCTCGGACACGATTGCCTCCACCGCAGTGCGGGCGGGAGTGTAAGTCGCGGCAGTGAAGCGCGCATGTTTCGCCCTACACTTTCGCCGGTCGATGAAAGATTTCGGGCAACTGCAAAAGGATCTAGCGCGCGTTGCGCTGGGCGACCGCTCGGCATTTGCGCGCGTGTATCAGGCCACCAGTGCGCATCTGTTTGCCGTCGCGCTCCGTATATTGAACCGGCGCGACGTTGCCGAGGACGTTCTGCTGGAGTCTTTCGTGAGTGTTTGGAAGCACGCGGGCGGTTATCAGGCGTCAGCGGGCGAGCCGATGACGTGGCTGATATCGATTGTTCGCAACAGGGCGCTGGACGTTGTACGCAGCGCATCCACACGACATGAAACAACGCGCTCACTGGCTGCCGACGGTGGGGAGGCCGATATCCCGGACGAACGTCCCAGTCCTCTGCAGTTGCTAACACAGGCGACTGATTCGCTCGCTATCCGCGGCTGCATGGAAGCACTCGACGCGTCGCACCGACAATGCCTGGCGCTGGCGTATTACCAAGGCATGTCGCACTCGCAAGTGGCCGCGCACATGCGAGCGCCGCTTGGCAGCGTCAAGGCGTGGGTCCGGCGGGGCCTGGAACGGTTAAAGGCCTGCATGGAGAACGGGTAGTGAATTACGACCGTTCCGATCTCCTCGATCGCCTAGCGTCTGAGTACGTGCTCGGCACGCTGCGTGGCGGCGCGCGCCGTCGCTTCGCGACGCTGCTGACTATTTTGCCGAGCGCACGCGCTGCGGTCGAACAGTGGGAGCATCAACTCGCGCTGCTAGCAAGCTCGCTGCCGCCCGTCGAACCGCCGCCACGCGCATGGGCGGCGATTCAGTCCCGCATCGGATCCCGATTGGTTGCGCGCGCAGTACCGCGCTCATGGTGGTCGGCATTGTGGAAACCCGCCGTCGGCTTCGCGTTCGGCGCTGTTCTTACATTCGCCCTCGTGCGGTTGATGCCCGAAGCGTTTGTTTCACTCGACGGCCTCGCGCAGCGCGAGCAAGCGCTGCCGCAAAGTTACGTGGGCCTGTTGCTTGATGGCGAAGACGCCCCGGCGCTGGTAGTCAGCTCCACGCGCCACGGCAAGCGCGTCACAGTGAAATTTTTACGGCCCATCACGGTGCCCGCGGGCAAAGTGATACAGGTCTGGGCATTGCCGCGGGAGGGTGCAGCCTTCGCACTTGGCGTTGCTTCGGCAACGAAGCCGCCCGGCAGCACATCTTTTGGAATGACTTCGAGCTCAGAGACGCTGCTTTCAAAAGTGGCGCGCCTCGCGGTGTCGTTTGAAGACGCGCCGGCGCAGCCCGGCACCGTGCCGCAGCCATTTATCGCCAGCGGGCCTTGCGTCAAACTCTGGTAGCAAGATCGAGAGAGCTGCATCCAGTTCGAGTTGCGCCGCGTATGTGTGACAGGCTTACGAATCCCAGACTTGGCGATTCCTTGTGAGACGCTCGCGAAGAAGTTCTTTGCGTGTGGCGGTGACGCTCGGTACCATGCCGCAAACCTTGCGTTGGAGTCCACATGCACGTCATGCCAGTTAAATTGCGTCGCCTTCTTTGCGCTTTCATCGCCACGGCGCCTGCGCTGTTTAGTAGTACCGCTGTTGGCCAGAGCTACCCGACGAAGCCGATCAGACTGCTCGTGCCGCTGGCGCCGGGCAGCACCGCCGATATCGCGTCGCGCTACACGGCGCAGGAGCTAGGCAAAGCGCTCGGTCAATCGATCGTAGTTGAGAACAAGGCGGGGGCAGGCGGCACCATTGCGATGGCCGAACTCGCTCGCGCCGCGCCCGACGGGTACACGATCGGCTTTGCATCGCAAGGCACGCTGGTGTTCAACCAGGGGATTTACGCAAAGTCTGGATATGACTCGATCAAGGATTTTGCGCCGATCACGTTGCTCGGCGGAGTTTCGAATGTGATGATCATTCATCCGTCGAACAAAGCCTCCGCGCCAGCCGAAATCATCGTGGTAGCCAAAGCGAAACCGGGCGAATCAACGTTTTCGTCAGGCGGCGCCGGCACCAGCCACCATTTGTCGGGCGTCTTGTTCGCACGCACGACCGGCACCGAGCTCGTGCACGTTCCTTACAAGGGAGCACCGCAGGGCGTGCTTGCGGTGATGACCGGCGAAGTGACAATGGGGTTTTTCAATACGCCCACTGTTATTGGTCAGATTAAAGAGGGAAAGGTCAAGGCACTCGGCGTTACCAGCCTGACGCGGTCGCCGTTACTGCCCAATGTGCCGACGCTCGATGAGCAGGGCGTCAAAGGGTATGAGGTGAACACATGGTTTGGCTTTGTTGCGCCGGCCGGGACTCCACCGGAAATTATCAATCGTCTTAATTCAGAACTGAACAAGATTTTCGCGAGCACAGAAACGAAAGAGAAGCTTGGACCTCAGGGCTTCGACTTGTCTGCGCCGCTGACGCCGGCAGCGTTCGGAAAGTTGATAGCCGACGACCTTGTGCGCTGGGTCCCAATCGTCAAGGCGTCCGGAGCGAAGGCCGACTAGGCCGCACGTCGCCTTTCCTAAGGCCTTTCGGTCAATCTAAAGACCGATCGCTTCCGCCACGAGCCGCTTCAGCTCACGTCGAAGTTTGTCGCGCACTGGCGCAAGGCTGCGGCTGCGGTTCAGATTGTTGAGCTCAAATGGATCGCGGTCCAGATCGTAGAGCTCATCGAGCTCGCCGGCCCGGCCGCGGTTGACCCAGTGGATGTATTTGTAGCGATCCGTGCGCACCGCCTTGTACGTCATCGCGACCAGCCACGGCATCGCCTGCTCAGCCCAGTATTCGATCAGGATCGATTTGCGCCATGCTGCGCGGCGCGCCGAGAACAGCGGCAACAGCGACTTACCTTGAATCTGCGCGCCGGGTTTGCCTCCTGCCAATTCGATCAGCGTGGGTGCGAGATCCTGGCAAATCACGAGCTCACGGCGGCACGAGCCGGCTTTGACCTTGCGCGGGTAACGCACAACAAACGGCGAACGAATGCCCTCTTCGTAGGCAAAACGCCGCTCCGGCCCCAACGCGTGTTCGCCAAAGAAGAAACCGTTGTCGCTGAAGAACACGATGAAGGTGTTGTCGAGTTGCCCATTTTCTTCGAGTACGGTGATGATCGAGCCAACGCCTTCGTCCACCGCCGCCATCATGCGGGCGCGCAAGCGAATCTCTTCCTGCTCGCCCGATTGCAGCGCTGACAGGATCGCCTGCGACTCTGCACCCGCTTTCATCGCGAAGCTGTCGGCCCACGCGGGCTTGCTCTTGATCACGTCAGCCGGTGCCAACATGTTCGGCGTGCGGGGGAATACGGCGCCGCGATAGAGGTCTTTGTGGCGCTCGGCGACGACATAGCCGCCTTGGGCCGAAATGCGCAGCGTGCCGTCGGCGGCCTGCTCCGCATCCGGGTGCACCGCCTTGTGCGCGAAGAAAAGCGAGAACGGCTTGCTTCGCTTGCGCTGCAAAAAATCGACTGCAAGGCCGTTCATGATGTCGGTGATGTAGCCGGGGTGCTGCACGTATTCGCCGTTGTGATTCAACCGCGGACCGTTCAACTTTCCGTGTCCGTCGTAGCTGACCCACGTGTCGTAACCGGGGCGCGGCATGCCGTCGTTGCCCATATGCCACTTGCCGATGTGGGCGGTTTCGTAACCCAATCTCTGGAGTTCGATGTGATAGTTCGGCAGGCGATGACTCATCGCATCGCGGGCGACGTTATCGATGATCCCGTGCCGACTGGCGTACTGCCCGCTGACAATTGAAGCGCGATTCGGCGAACAGATGGGTGTCGTATGAAACGCACGCTCGAAAATCGCGCCTTCTCGCGCGAGCCGATCGATGTGCGGCGTTTTCATATAAGGATGACCGCCGGCACCGAACTCGTCGTATCGCAGGTCGTCGATCAGAATTACCAGGAAATTGGGTTTCATAATCCTAGGAATCGTATGTCACGGTGCGCAGCGTAGATTGCAACGGTCTAAACGGCGCACTGCTCAATGTACCAAGCTCATACCGTTCTACAAATACAAACGCCAGGACGCGGGTTTAGCGAAATCACCCAGCAAGTTCGCAGCTGGTTGAACCACGGCAACATCAACGATGGGCTTTTGACCATCTATATCCGGCACACGTCGGCGAGCCTGCTGATTCAGGAGAACGCTGACCCGCAGGTGACGCGCGACTTGGAGCGATTCTTTTCGCGCTTGGTGCCTGACGGCGATCCGTTGTTCGAGCACCTTGCCGAGGGCGCGGACGACATGCCAGCGCACGTTCGTACTGCGCTCACGCAAACCCATCTATCGATTCCGATGCTCGCCGGCCAACTTGCGCTTGGCACGTGGCAGGGCATTTATGTTGTTGAACATCGAACGCGTGGACATCTGCGCCAAGTGGTATTGCATTTGCTCGGCGAATAACTGCACCGTGCGATTATTCACTGCCGGCATCAGGCGTAGGAGAGACAATGAAGCGGCGTGACGTATTGCTCGCGGCCGCATTGAAGATCGGTAACGCGGCCGACGTGCGCTCGCTCGCCGCGCTCGCGCGGCCCTGATCGGAACACGATGCATTCGGGTCCACGATCTCGCATCGTCGTCATTGACGATTACGAGCACGCGATACGGAGGCTTGCGGATTGGTCCGATATCGTCGCACACGCGGACGTCGAGGTACACCATGATCCGCTGCGGGGCGACGCTCTGCATGCAGCTTTGCACGACGCAGACGCAGTCGTACTGATTCGTGATCGCACACCGTTTCAGGCGGACTTGATCAACCGTCTGCCGAAGCTGCGCTATCTGATTTTCACGGGTGCACGCAATTCCGCCCTTGATGCGAGAGCACTGGCAGCGCGTGGCATTCCGGTCAGCCACACTGAATGGGGGCCGTCAAAGGACAGCACCTGCGAGCTGACGTGGGCGCTGATTCTTGCGGCCATCAAGCAGCTCGAAGCGCATTTTTCCTCGATGCGCCGCGGCGCTTGGCGTGATGGCCAAAACGTGTTGCCCGGGGTGCTTGCCGGGGAGCAGCTCGGTTTAATTGGATTGGGTGAGATTGGCGGGCGCGTTGCCCGCCTCGGCAAGGCGTTCGGCATGAAGGTTTGCGCTTGGAGTCCGCGCATGACGGTCGAGCGCGCGTCTCAATATGGCGCGAGCGCTGTCTCGCTTGAAGAGTTGCTCAGCTCATCGAAAGTCGTGAGTCTTCACCTGGTGCCGACCGACCTGACGCGGCAACTGCTTAGCGCCGACCGGCTATCGCTGATGCGCGCGGATTCCATCGTGGTCAACACGTCGCGCGCGGCTCTGATTGACATGCCGGCACTTCTGTTGGCGTTGCGCGCAGGTAAACCCGCGATGGCGGCGCTCGATGTTTACGACCAGGAACCGCTGCGCTCGGATCACCCGCTGCGCGACCTTCCAAATGTGATTTTGACGCCTCACATCGGGTTCGTCACGCAGCCGGTGTTCGAGGCTTTCGCGCGCGGGGTCACTGAATGCCTGCGAGCCTGGCTGAACGGGGAGCCCGTGGTTCGCCCGTTGGCGATCGATTAGCTAGGAATTAGGCGATTGATCGCTTCCAGGAGTTTCGTCGAAAGCGACCGCGAGCGCCTGTTCCTCTGTCAGCGCCGCTCCAGCCGCTAATTGACGGTCGAACGCCACCGGTCCCAGCTTAGCCCGTGCGCGGGCCATTATCTCGTCACGCATGCTCACCATCATTGGAAAAGGGATGCGACCCGCACGCGCGAACGAGTGGTCGACGTAGCCGAGGAGGCCCGCAGCCCGGTCTTCGGCGCGATGCCGTGCATGGACAAGAGCGATAGGGAGCAGCGTCGGAGCGACATCCTGCATGCGCTGCATGTGCGGGGTGGCAGCGCGTCCGTTTTGCGAGCGCTTCCTCGCGGTCGCCACGCAAAGCGTGTGCGAGCGCAAGAAATGTCATGGCAGTGCCGGTTCCGTGTGGCGCGTTGATCCGCCGCAATGCGCCGAGCACGCTGCCAAGCAGCTCGATCGCCGCATCGAAACGACCCCGGCCGCACTCGTACATCGCTACATTGCACATTGCCAGCTGCACGCCCCACTCGTTGGCGCTGTCCCGGTAGAGCGCAGCCTGACGCATCGCACTTTCGATCGCCTGTTCATGTTGGCCCAGATGCAGGTAGTTAACAGCGTTGGATACTGCCAACGCAGCGGCCTGTCGCGCGGGCGCGTCAGGCGCGATCAGCGCCTCGGCCTCGGCAATGGCGGCAGCAACCAGTTGGGTTTCACCGAGTCGCGCGCCAATCATCGCCGCGAAAATCAAGGCATCGACCAACCGCGGCGTATTGTGCAATGAGCGATACAGTTCCGCCGCGCGCAATGATGCAAGAAAGCACTCGCGCCGCACGCCCACATGGCCCAAGGTTGCCAAGAACAGATTGAAGCGCGCCTCGATTTCGGGGGATACGCTTTCAGGCATCGGCAGCATTGCAAGCGCGCGCTCGATTCCTTCGTTGAGTTGTGCATGGGCGAGCCAGAGAGTGCTGCTGCAACTGATCAATTCGCAGGCGAACGCCCGATCGCCCGCTGCTGCCGACTCGGCCCAGGCGAGCGCGGCCCGCAGGTTGTCCAGCTCCGCGCCTGTCCGGATTTGGGCGGCAGGGTTCGCTTTCCATCGCTGCTCGTCCAGAGGCGACAGAATTGCGAGCATCGCTTGGGCGTGACGCCTCAGAAAAAGTGGCGTCTCGCCAGCGGCCGCGAGTTTCTCCAGCGCAAACGCGCGCATGGTCTCGAGCAGGCGGTAGCGCGGCAATTCGTCGTCATCGGCGACCACTAGTGATCTATCTACCAGGTGACCGAGCAGATCCAGCACTGCCCACCGATCGATCTGTTCGTCCGCCGCAACGTCTTGCGCCAGATCGAGAGTGAATCCGCCAACGAACACGCCGACCCGGCGAAACACGGTCTGCTCATCGGGCGATAACAGCCCGTAACTCCAGTCGAGTGCGGCGCGTAGCGTCTGGTGACGACGCAGCGTTGCTCGAGTGCCGCCCGTCAAGATTTGAAAACGCTCGTCCAGCCGAGAGCGCAGTCCCTCCACGCCGAGTAGGCGTACGCGCGCGGCGGCCAGTTCGATTGCGAGCGGCATGCCGTCGAGTCGACGGCAAATTTCCGCAATCACCGACACGTTGGCAGCGGTCAGCCGTAGTCGCGGATCGGCAGCTCGGCGCGCGCAACGAAAAGCTCGACCGCCGCCGCCGGCGCGTCCTATGTTTCCGCTACGGGCAGGCTTCCTAGCCGATAGACCTGTTCTTCCGGGATGTGCAGGGCTTCTTGACTGGTGACGAGGATGCGAAGCGCAGGTGCGTTGCGCAACAGCGTCCGCGCGCATTCAGCGGCTACATCCAGCAGGTGCTCGCAGTTGTCCGGGACCAACAGCGCGGTTTGCTTGCGCAGCAACGCGCCAACCGTTTCGAGAGCCGGTCGGTCATCACTGATACGAACGCCGAGTGCCCGGGCAATCGCTCCGGAGACCAGCGCGCCGTCGCTGAGCGCTGCCAGCTCGACCCACCACACACCGTCGGAGAAGCGTTCTTGCTGCGCGTTTGCGACGGTCAGCGCAAGCCGCGTCTTGTTCAAGCATTGCCAATGCGCAATTGAGAGATCGCGTGGCCGCGGCGCGCAAGGCTGTTGCGCGCGGTCAGGAATTGTTTAACTCCAAGCCGATCCAGATTCGCGACGTCATAGGCCTGAACGACGCGCTCGCCATCCCCACGATCCCGGGCACCTGCACGACATGCCATAACTCGCCTAACGTCGGCAACCATTCGGTGCCGCTGCCACTCGATATAGGTTTGGCCGACGCGTCCCGGCGCACTGCCGACATGCCGCTGTACACGCTACGCCACAAGACCAGCGGTGCGACCGTGCAGACGACCGACCCTGGACGCGCGTTGATTAGTGGTAAATGGAACGACATCGGGCGCTTCAAAGGGCCGATATTGCGAGGCTTGGCAACGCGGGCGCCGTACTTTCACAACGGTTCGGCCAAAGACCTGCACGCGGCGGTGGAGTTTTACGACACGCGCTTCGGCATGGGCCTGACAGAGGATGAGAAGAACGACCTAGTCGCGTTTCTGCGAACGCTTTGACGCTGCGGTCTCGCATCGCCAGCACACACGTCGTCTTTCGTCCCCGGTTTGCGATCTCTGAGATGGAAGATCCGCGTGAGTGTCGCAGGCTCAACTGCTGCGCGGATTACGTTCAACACGCAGGGAAGAATGGCGGCGAATGCGTCAGCCAACGTGCCGACTTGGTAGTTCGCTACGCTGGCGCCGAAGGGTGCAGCGAGCGCGCGTTGGCGAAACGCAGACGCGTTGCAGCAGACGAAAGTGCGTTAAGCGAGAAATTTGAGTGTGGCTGGCACCTGCCGGCGCAACAAGGCGTTACGTGCAGCCCAATCAGCGTCCGGTGCAAGCTGCTCGAGGAGGCGCGCGTCACCCGCAACCAGCACGGCGATCGGTACACCATCCCGATACAGCACACGGTTCCCGGTCAATGCGGGTACGCGCGGCCCCGGACTCAAAATCCCGACGAGGTTCAGGGGGTCGGCGCCGCTGATGCTGACCAGTGCACCCGTTGCTTCCCGCCGTCGCATGTCGCGCAACAGCCCGATCGCTTCAGGCGCGGCGAACTGCTCACCCGAGGTGCCGGAAACAAAACGCCCGCCGCGAATTTCGCCGCGCGCCTCGAGCCTTCGATAGCAACGCAAGAGATCGCGCCAAGGCGGCAGCCATGCAGCCTCGCGCGCAATCAGCCGCCAGAACACGACGCCGTAGCGTCGCAGCAGTGTGCGCGCCACATGATCAACCACATCTGCAGCTTCGGCGGCGCGCCGCTTGCGCACCAGCGCCCAGCGGCCTGCATCTTCGATACCAAACAGCGCAGTGCGGCGCAGGCGCTTTTGTCCATCGAAGGTCCGGCGGCGATCAGACGGCACCAGCAATGCGCGCAAGCCTCCAAAGCTATCCGCATTGATCAGACCCTGTGCGACGAGCTCGGCCAGTGCGAGTTCAACCTGCGTGCGCAACAACGTGGTGCCTTCAACGAGCTCCTCGAAAAACGACGCGCCATGGTCGGCAATGAATTGCACAACCTGCTGCGCACCGGACGTCAGCGTCACGTCGTTGGAGTCTGGCGCAAGAGTCGCCCAAATCCCCAGATTGCGCCGTGACGCGAGTGCAATCGGCGTTGTGCGTACTGGGCTCGGTGAACGCTCGGCTCCCGCGCGGCCGTTAGTGTTCAATGGCGCAATGCGGGTCCAGACGACGCGTCCGGAACGGCTCAATTCGTCGAGCCACGCCGGGTCGTATTCATTGACACGCGCAGGAAGTATCTCTGTTTCCCATGCGGCGGCCGGTGCCTCGAAACCTTCGAGCTGCGACACGATGTTGGCAACTGCGTCGGCACCCTCGACGCGCGCGTCTGGAGCTGCGCGCTGCCATTCGAAGAGAAAGCGCACGAAGTCACGCGCTTCGACCGGCTCGATCTCGCGTCGAAGCCGATTGACCGTGTAACGATGAATGCGCGCAAGCAGCCGACGCTCGCACCACTCGGTTTCCGTTGCGTTGGGACTGAACTGTCCGCGCATCACCGAGCCGTCAGCTTCAAGTCGTGCCAGCGAGATCTCGACCTCCGAAGCTGTGAGTGTCAGAGGAGCAGCGAGTGTGGGTGCCGTCACCGGCCCCATCGCCTGCAAGCGATCGCGTACGACTTCGACAAGGGCGTCGTCCCGCGCCCATGTCTTTTGATATTGGACGGGTACCGTAATCGCCGGCGCGTGCTGAGCCGATGGAAACAGCGCGCAGAATTCAGGCAATCGCTCGGCCGCTACAAGAATCGCGTGGCCATCCAGCGCAACTCGCGTCGCACGATTAGCAGCGGCAAGCTGATCGATCAACGTTCCCCATCCCGCCTCGGCGTTGATTTCGGCCTCGCTGAAAAAACCAAAGCTCATCAGCGCGTCGTGCAGCTCATCGGCCGCACGTGGCTCGGGCCACACTTCTTCGCGCACGCGGCGAATTGCGTCGGCGTCGAGCTTGCCGAGGTCGCCTGCGGTCTCGGGATCGATCCAGCGGCGCGCCAGCACGGCCTGCGTTCGGCGCTCCTCCAGCGGCGCATCGTCAAGGTAGGCGTACGGGCGCGCAGAAAGAATCTCGAGCGCCAGCGGGGACGGCTCGGTGAGATCGCGCGCATTCACTTTGATCTGGCCAAGTTCAATCGCATTGAGCACTCGCTCAAGGCCGTCTATATCCATTGCTTCGTGCAGGCAGTCGTCAATCGTCTGCCGCACCAGGGGGTGACTCGGTATCTCGCGATCGCCGACGATGTTTTCGCCGCACGCAACTTGGTCGGGGAAAATCGACGCCAGCAAATCTTCTGACGCCATCCGTTGCAGCTGAGGTGCAACCTTATGGCCGCCGCGAAAGCGCAACAGCGCCAAGGCGAACCCTGCGTTCCATCGCCAGCGGGTACCGAACATCGGCGCAGCGAGCAACGCCTGCACCAGCAGCGGCCGCACGGTTTTCGCTGTCAGGTAATGCGCAACATCGGCCAAGGGAAAACTGTGGCTGCTCGACAGCGACAGGACAATCGCATCTTCGGTCGCTGCTGCCTGCAGCTCGAAATCGAACTTGCGGCAGAAACGCTTGCGCAGCGCGAGGCCCCACGCACGATTGATGCGGCTGCCAAGCGGCGCGTGCACGATCAGTTGCATGCCGCCGGATTCGTCGAAGAACCGTTCCAGCACGATGGTGCTCGAAGTCGGCAGTTCGCCGAGTGCCGCCTTTGCCGCGGCCAGGTAATCCACAAGCTGTTCAGCCGCCGCCAATCCAATCTGTACCACTCCGGTGAGCCACTGGATCGCGGCGGGGCGCCCGCCGTCCTCAAGCAAAGCTGCGATGGCCACGCGCAAACGCGACAGCGATTCCGACATCTCTTCGGTGCGACCCGGCGCCTCGCCCAGCCAGAATGGAATGCTTGGCGGCGCACCTTTCGCGTCTTCAACCCGGACGGTGCCGCGTTCGACGCGCATGATCCGGTACGACGTATTGCCGAGCTGGAATACATCGCCCGGCAGGCTTTCGACTGCAAAGTCTTCGTGCACGGTGCCGACCACCTGCGCCTGTGGCTCGAGCGTCACCGTGTAGTCAGCGGTATCGGGAATCGCTCCGCCAGATGTCACTGCGGCGAGCGCAGCTCCTCGCCGTCCGCGCAGCACGCCGTTGACCGCGTCGTGGTGCAGGTGCGCGCTGCGCCGCCCGCGCTGCGTGTGAAATCCATCGGACAGCATCAGGACGATTTCGCTGAACTCTTCGCGCGTCAAGCCGCGAAACGGATAGGCGCGCCGATACAGCGAGAACAGCTCGTCCTCTTTCCAATCCTGAAGCGCCACTTCCGCCACGATCTGCTGTGCGAGCACGTCGAGCGGTTTTTGCGGCACCTGTATGCGGTCAAGCTCGCCGCGCCGTGCTGCATCCAGCAACGCGACGCAGTCGCTCAACTCGTCGCGCGATAGCGGGAACAGCCGGCCCTTCGGGGTTCCGCCGACCGAATGACCCGAGCGGCCCACGCGCTGCAGCCAGGCGCCGATCGACCGCGTCGTTCCGATCTGGCACACCAGATCGACATCGCCAATGTCGATTCCAAGCTCGAGTGAGGAAGTTGCCACCAGTGCGCGCAGCTCGCCGCGCTTCAATCGTTGCTCGGCGTTCAATCGCTGCTCGCGCGCCAGACTGCCGTGATGCGCAGTGACATGTTCGCTGCCCAGCCGCTCTGACAGATGGCGGGCGGCGCGCTCGGCAAGCCGGCGGGTATTGACGAATATCAGCGTCGTGCGGTGTTCGCGCACCAGCTCCGCGAGACGGTCATAAACCTGCTGCCAGACTTCTCCGGACATCACGGCTTCTAGCGGCGACAGCGGCAGTTCGATCGCGACGTCGCGCTTGCGCACATGGCCGGTGTCGACGATCGTGCAATGCGCGCTCGGACCTACTAGAAATTTGGCGATCTCATCGATCGGCTTCTGTGTTGCGGACAAGCCGATCCGAACCAGATCGTTTACCGCCAGCGCCTGTAGCCGCTCGAGCGACAACGCCAGATGCGCGCCGCGCTTGTTTGGCGCGACCGCGTGGATTTCATCGACGATCACGGTACGGGTGGTGGCCAACATCTTGCGGCCCGACGCGCTTGTCAGCAGGATGTACAAGGATTCCGGTGTGGTGACGACGATGTGCGGCGGTCGTCGACGCATCTTTTCGCGCTCCGCCTGTGGCGTGTCGCCGGTGCGCACCACTGTCCTTATGTCGACATCAGGGAGCCCGAGTCGCGCGAGTTCAGCGCGAATACCAGCGATCGGTGCTTCGAGATTCTTCTGAATGTCGTTCGACAACGCCTTTAGCGGCGACACGTAAACAACATGCGTCTCGTCGGTAAGCCCGTGCTTGACGCCATCTCGGACCAACGAATCGATCGCGGCCATGAATGCCGCCAGCGTCTTGCCTGACCCTGTCGGCGCTGCAACGAGCGCGTGCCGCCCGGCCTTGATTGCCGGCCATGCTTCCAGCTGTGCCACGGTCGGCGCGGCAAACGCAGAAGCAAACCACGCTTCAACGGCCGGATGAAATAGTTTGCGGGTGTCTAGCACTTCAATGCACTTCAATGCGATGCGAGCGCTGATTTTAAAGTGCGCGCGCAGTCAGTCGGCCATTGATGACAAATTTGCCGTCGGCTTGCGGCGTCAGCACCAGCATCTCTGCAGTGTCGAGTGAAATGCCCGTCAGCGCAGCGATTGTCGCGCCATGCGAGACCAGTATTTGATTGCCTGTGCGCGGCTGCCTAAGCAACGCGCGCATCTCGCGGACTTGCCGATCCCGGTTCTCTGGATGCGTGAAAAGATTGCCAAGCGCGGGTGACACTTCCGCCTGATCAAACGCGAGCCGCGCGGTTTCAATGCAGCGGCACCACGCGCTCGATAGAACGCGCTCTACGGCGATTCCGCGCTTGCGGAATTCTGCGCCTACGGTGCGCGCATCCTGCCGGCCCGCGTCGGTCAGGTTGCGCTGCGTGGCGCAATCATCGACGCGAAAGCCAGGCGGATCGCCCACGCCCGGCGTCGTTACCGCGTGCCGCATCATCACCACGCGACCGCCGCCCTTCAGCAACGTCCATAGTGCGTCGTCGGCCTGAGCGCTAAAGGGAAAAAGTGCCGCGAGCACAACCCAAGCGGCCAATGCGTAAAGCCGGGTACGGCGGTTGCCGAGCATGCGGTTCATCAACAATGGGAGATTTCGATGACTGATAAGCGTACACAGCAAATGGCCGACCAGAGCAACACCGAGAAAAATCCGGAAGATTGGACTACCGGTGACGAGCCGATGACGGGCGCTCAGCGGTCCTATCTGACGACGCTATCCGAAGAAGCCAAGGTCCCGTTCGACGAAAAGTTGACCAAGGCGCAGGCGTCGATGCGAATCGACGAGCTGCAGCAAACGACGGGTCGTGGTCAGCCCCGCCAGCGTGAAGAAGAGAAAATCGTGGAAACGATCGCTGAAGTTGACGCGCATGCCGGCGATACGCGCGGAGTGTCGGATCGCTGAGAAGCTCGCCGGCTGACGAGTTCGCCTCACCGCACGTATATTGGCGCTTAAACGCCAATAACGGAGACTGCAATGATCGATTCGACGTCGCACACTCGACGCCGCGTGCTTGGCGCAGCTGTCGCGACCGCCGCGACGCTCGCGCCAATCACATCGGTATTCGCGCAGGCTTATCCAGCGCGGCCGATGCGCTGGATCGTTCCGTATCCCGCGGGCGGCGGCTCGGATTTTCTTGCGCGCACCGTGGCTGCGCAGATGGAAAAACAACTCGGCCAACCGTTGGTGATCGAAAACCGGCCGGGTGCAGCTACGATGATTGGCGCTGAGGCGGTTGCGCGTTCAACTGCAGACGGCTACACGTTGCTTACCGGCGACAACGGCACCTTCGTATTCAACACTGCCCTGTACAAAAAGGTGCCGTACGACCCGGTCAAAGATTTCACGCCGATTGGTCTGATGGCGCGCTTTCCGCTGATCGTGGTTGCCAACCCGGCGACCGGTTTCAAGACGATGCGCGATCTCGTCGATGCAGCGAAAAAAGATCCCGGCAAGCTGTCGTATGCCTCGGTCGGCGCTGGCAGCCCGCACCACCTTGCAATGGAGTTGATCAAGGAGCGCACCGGTGCCTTCATCGTGCACATTCCTTACCGCGGTGCTGCCCCCGCTGTGCAGGATGTGCTCGGCAATCAATTACCTTTGATGGTGATCGATACAGCGGTCGGATTGCCGCATATTCGCTCCGGCAAGCTGGTCCCCCTCGGGGTACTGAGTCGCCAGCGTCTGGCGGCCTTGCCGGCGGTGCCGACCCTGGAGGAGCAGGGCATTCGCGATACCGAGGTCTATGCGTGGCAGGGCATGGTAGTGCCCGCCGCGACGCCGCGCGATATTTCGGCGCGTCTTGCGACGGAGTTGAATCGCGCCATCGCGACTGCTGACGTGACGCGAAAGCTGCAGGAATTCGGACTCGAGCCGATTGCGGGCACTTCAGAGCAGATGGCGGCGTATATCAAGAGCGAAACTGCGCGCTGGCATGCGCTGATCAAACAGCGAAACCTTACGCTGGATTGACCGTCCGCTAGATCATCGCTAATGGGCGTTTGCGCGCGGGCGGTGGGAAGCGCGCATCAACGGCCGCTAGATCCTCCGCCGTAAGTTCGAGTTGCGCGGCGACGTAGTTTCCACGCAGGTGTGCCGCGCTGACTGCTTTCGGGATTGCAAGCATGTCGGGCTGGCGCAATACCCACGCCAGCGCCGCGGCCGATGCGCCGACTCCATGGCGCCTACCCATGCTGTCAAACGTTGCGTCGCGCGCCAGCGCTCCTTGATCGATCGGTGAGTACGCCATCGTGACGACGCTGTGTTCACGATGCCATGGAAATAAATCAAATTCCGCATTGCGTGCGCTGGCGGAGTAGTAGACCTGATTGGCGATGCATCGGCGACCCTCCGCAAATGACCACAGCTGCTGCATGTCTGACGTATCAAAGTTGCTGACGCCCCATTGCTGGATTCGGCCTTGGTCCCGCAATTGCTCGAACGCGGCCACCGTTTCCTTCAGTGGCGTGGCGCCGCGCCAATGAAGCAGATACAGATCGACGGTGTCGATCGCGAGCCGTTTCAATGAACGCTCGCACGCACGTACAACACCGTCGCGGGTAGCGTGGCTAGGCAACACCTTCGTAACGACGATCAATTCCTCGCGGCGAACGCTGCCGGCGTTGATCGCAATCTGTATCGCCTCGCCGACGACTGATTCCGCGCCGCCGTCGCCATACATTTCGGCGGTGTCGATCAGCCGGTAGCCCATTTCGAAAGCCTGCATCACGGCCTTGACCTCGTTCTTGCGTGCCCGAGGGCTCTCGCCCATCCGCCACGTTCCAAGCCCAAGTGCAGGGACCCTTTGACCGTTCGACCACTGCACAAATCGCATCGAATGACTTCTCCTGGGTGTTTCCCGATCAAGCAACATTGCATCCCGCGCGGCCGCATCCGGGCAGCGGCCAATATCAGGTCCCGCTCTTGCTTTCCGCATCAACAGCGCCACTCGGCGCGCACGAATTCAAATGATCAAGACCTTGAGGCTGGCAGCAACTGCATTTTTACTCGCTGCAGCGGCGTCGGCGGTAAATGCCTTTGGATTTTCGGATGTCGATCGGCGGGCGCGTGAACTGGCCAATCGGCCGTATGCAAAGCAACCGTTTGTGCTCCCGAAACCGCTGAAGGATCTCGGCTACGACCAGATCCGGGACATTCGATTTAGCCCTGCGATGTCCTTGTGGCGATCACAGAAGCTGCCATTCGAAATTCAATTTTTCCACCTCGGTGGGATCTTCGACCAACCGGTGCGAATTTACGAGGTTGTCGGCAATGAAGTGCGTGAAATTTCGTTCGATCCAGCAGCGTTTAGCTACGGCGGCAACAAACTCGATCGAAGCCAGTTGACGAAGCTCGGCTTCGCTGGGTTTCGCGTTCACTTTCCGCTGAATCCCTTGCCCAGTGCCCCAGGCTACAAGGATGAACTCGTGTCGTTTCTTGGCGCAAGCTACTTTCGCGCGTTGGGGCAAGGCCAGCGCTACGGGGCCTCGGCGCGCGGCCTTGCGATTGACACCGCCGAACGACAGGGCGAGGAGTTTCCGCGCTTTGAGCAATTCTGGATCGAGCGGCCGGTTCCGGGTGCGCGCCAGCTTGTTGTCTATGCGCTGCTGGATTCGCGTCGGGTGACCGGCGCTTATCGTTTTGTGATTAAGCCCGGAGTCGAGACCGCCACCGAGATCCAGGCGAGGATTTATCTGCGCGAGCCGGTAGCCAAGCTTGGGCTCGCACCGTTGACATCAATGTTCTTTTTTGGTGAGAACCAGCGCCCGAGCAGCGAAGACTTTCGCCCCGAAGTGCACGACTCCGACGGGCTGGCCATCCAAACCAGCAGCAATGAATGGATCTGGCGTCCGCTGGTCAACCCTCGACGGCTACTGGTGACATCGTTTGCGCAGACCAATCCGCGCGGATTCGGCCTAATGCAGCGGGACCGGAACTTCGCCAGCTATGAAGACCTCGAAGCGCGGTACGAATTGCGACCGAGCGTTTGGGTCGAGCCTGTATCCAAATGGGGCGCCGGGCGTATCGAACTGGTGCAGATTCCGACTCCAAATGAGGCGAACGACAACATCGTCGCCTATTGGGTGCCGAATACGTTACCGGCGCCTGGCACGCCGCTTGATTTCTCTTATCGGATGCTGTGGTTAAAAAACACCGATCGCAGGCCCGCTGATGGATGGACGTTGCAGACTCGCCGAGGCCACGGTTTTGTCAATGCATCCAACGAAACCATCAAGCTGACGGTTGATTTTGATGGACCTGCGCTCCGCAAGTTGCCCGCCACCGCCCCGTTGCAGGCTGATGTCGCGATAGGCAATGGTCAGAATACCGAGCTGATGGTGCAGCGAAACGACGCAACCGGCGCCTGGCGCATGGTGGTCCAGATGCGCACACAAGATAAAGAGAAACCGATTGAGCTGCGCGCGTTTTTACGAAACGGAAAAGAAGTGATGGGCGAGACATGGAACTACATCGTTCCGGCGATGCAGTAGCGGCCGCCGCTTCGAGCCTCGCCGCGACGGCTGAAGCCGTGCCGCCGATCGTGCGTACACCGATGGCCGCTGAGCCTTGGGGCCGGGTCGGGCCAATTTCATGGATGTTCCGTCGGCTGTTCGGACGCGAGCCGCAGCTGCGTGACGTCGACGGGCCGGCACGCGGTGCAGGGCATCGACGACGATTCGTGTTGCTCGCACTGTCGCTGGGGCCGGCGCTGTTTGCAACTGCTGTGTTGCACGGACTGCTGCCGACCATCGTGACCGCTAACGAAGCGGTTGATACCGCGATTGCATGGGGCGAAGGTGCGCTGCTCGTTGTGTTCGCGTTGCTGACATGCTGGCTCGCGGCAGGGTTCTGGACCGCGGTAATGGGATTTTTCGTGCTCGCGTTTGGTGGCGATCGCCATTTGATCTCGCGTTCGGTGGTGGCAAGCGACGCCGCGTTGCCCGGCGATGCGCGCACGGCGATCGTGATGCCTATCTGCAACGAAGACGTTCGGCGCGTATTCGCGGGCCTGCGCGCGACCTACGAGTCGGTCGCGCGGTCGAAGGCGCTGGATCATTTTGACTTTTTCATCCTGTCAGACACTGGCAACCCCGACATGTGCGTGGCCGAGCTCGATGCGTGGCACGCGTTGCGCGAAGAACTGGGTGGCGAGGGTCGCCTGTTTTACCGGCACCGGCGACGGCGGGTGAAACGCAAGAGCGGCAACATCGATGATTTTTGCCGGCGCTGGGGTGCCCGGTATCGCTACATGGTCGTGCTCGATGCCGACAGTGTGATGAGCGGCGAGTGCTTGACTGCGCTGGTTCGAATGATGGAGGCCCGGCCCGACGCCGGAATTATCCAGACGGCGCCGCGCGCAGTCGGTCGAGACACACTTCATGCACGCATTCAGCAGTTTTCAAATCACGTCTACGGGCCCGTGTTCACTGCCGGGATGCACTACTGGCAATTGGGCGAGTCGCACTATTGGGGGCACAACGCAATCATCCGGCTCGCGCCTTTCATGCGGCACTGCGTGCTGGCGCCATTGCCCGGCCGTGGAGCACTGTCCGGAGAAATTCTGTCGCATGATTTTGTCGAAGCGGCGTTGATGCGGCGCGCGGGATACGGCGTGTGGATCGCGTACGACCTCGATGGGAGTTATGAAGAGGCGCCTCCGAACCTGCTTGAAGAGGTCAAGCGCGACCGGCGCTGGTGTCACGGCAATCTGATGAACGCTCGTTTGACGTTCGCACGTGGCATGCATCCAGTGCACCGCTGGGTGTTCCTTACGGGTGCCCTTGCGTATCTGTCGGCACCGCTTTGGCTGGGGTTCCTGGCGCTATCGACGTGGCTGGTGGTCGTTCACACCAACGCCGAGCCGCAGTACTTTGTGATGCCGCACCAGCTCTTTCCACTGTGGCCATCGTGGCGCCCCGAGCATGCCGCTGCGCTGTTTGGAACCATTGTTCTGGTTCTGTTCCTGCCCAAGATCATTGCAGCGTTGCTGGTGGGGGTACGAGACGCTTCCGCGTATGGAGGCCGAACTCGCCTAGCACTCAGTGTGCTGGCGGAAACAGTGATGAGCGCATTGCTCGCCCCCGTCCGCATGTTGTTCCATACGCGCTTTGTATTCGCTGCATTGCTGGGTTTGGCAATTCAGTGGAAATCGCCGGCGCGCGCCGACCAATCGACCGGGCTTTCTCAGGCATTGCGCCGGCACGGCTTGCAGACCGCAATCGGTGCCGCATGGGTAGGCGTGGTGGCTTGGAAGGCGCCTGACATGCTGCCCTGGCTAGTGCCGGTTGCCAGCGGACTGATATTGGCGATACCCGTATCGGTTTTGACGAGTCATTCGCGGCTTGGCGTGCTCGCACGCAAGGCCAAGCTCTTTATGACGCCGGATGAAACGATGCCGCCGCGCGAAATAATCGAGACCGGCCGATACGCTGCGAGCGCCACGCCAATCCCGCGTTTTGCGGATGCGGTGATCGATCCCGATGTGTTCGCGGTCGTGCGAAGCGCAGCGCGCGCCGGACGGTCATCGCTTGCGGCCCGGCATCGAAAGCAATTGGTCGAGCGCGCTTTGCGTGCGGGTGTTGGTGCCCTGACCCAGTCCGAGCAATTGTCGCTGCTGCACGATAGCGTGGCATTGAGCGAGTTGCATACCGCCGCGACGAGTGCTCCGATCCATCCATCCTGGTACGCGAGTTCTGCTGCTGCAGGCCGAGCCACGATCAGGGTGCTCGGCCGCAAGCTCGGCACGCGGCACGGCACGTTAGACGCGGCAGCCGAACTCCGCTAGCGCGTCGTCGCTTGCGACGAGGAAGAACCGACATGTACGCGCGCAACTGTCGCAACGTTAGGGCGCTACTGCCGCGCCGTAGACGTCAGCCCGCTCGAAGCCGAGATGACGTTTTGACCAAGGCACGGATCCAGCCGTAGCGCCGACGCTTCAACACGGTCAGTAACACCACCCCGGAGCTCCCGACCGTGTTGCCCCACATCATTCCGGCCAACAGCGGGTCGTTCACCACAGTCGTGCAATACACCGCGGTGGCGGCGTGGCTAATCGCCCAGAAAGTCCATGAGATCAGTGAGATCGCATAGGCGCCGGAGTTTTCGCGCGCCACGGCAATGATCTGAGGCACATAGGACAACAGGCGCGCCGCATTGCAAAGGGCATAAGTAGCAGTAATCAACTGCAAGAACAATTCGTTTGACATGTCTGTGCTTCCGCCACTACGGAGCTGACAGCACAACACCAATACTGACAACCACTGCCAGGGCCACCCGCGCCGCGACAGCGATTTCCAGTGTCTGCAAAGCTGAATTGAATTGCACTTCGTTTCCCAAGAATTTGTAGATCGACGAAGCCTCATTGGGACATACGCACGTGCATCCGCAAAGCCGGCCATTGCGGGTTTCGGCTGCCGAAAATTCACGTTGTTGGATGTTCTTTGCTCTTGAAGCTTCGGCTACGCAGCGATCAAATTGATGCGGCCTGCGATGTCGTTTTGTGCAGTATTTTCTTGTCGAGTATTCATCTGGCGCGATCGGGTTGGGTGCTTCGTAATGCGTGCCGAGGGCACAACCGCGCAATGACGCGACACCTCAGCCGCGACAGGGCGCGGCGGAATCTACAGCGCTCACATCGAAATGAGGGTCACATGAATCGCACGAAAGCAATCTGCTCGACATTACTTCTAGTTCCCGCGTTTGCCTTGGTTTCGGCGCAAGCACACGCCGAGTTCAAGTGCGACTCACCGCCATCGCGCATCGATCGTGTGGCGTGTGAGAAGGCAAGCGAAAGCCCGCAGGCCTTGCGGCAGCATATCCAGCGCATGCGCGCGATCGATAGCCTTTACTTTCCGGATTACGTGAACGACGCGCAGGCACAGGCTTGGGCCGCGAAGGCGCCCGCACGCAGTACCGGCCAGGCCACGGTTCAAACCGCGAATCGAGTGCAGGAAGAGCCGGGCGCTTAATTTTGGCAGTTTTCAGCGCGGCGGAGCCAACGCCGCGCTGTCATGCGCGAGACGCTGGAATCACGCAGCGAACTCCGGGTCCGTGACCCCTGAGAAAAGGGTGCGGCCGCTCCTAGGCGCGCCGCACTCCTCGCGCATGAAGTCCTCCCACGAATTTCAACGGCGCCGCTGTGCCACGCGGCGCGCGGCTTGGCATCTCGGCATCGGTGTCATTTTTGCGGCCGTTCATGTGTCGACTATTCATCTGGCCGGATCGCGGTGACTACTCCGTAATGCGACTAGAGGTTGCGGTACGCGCGGTTTGCGCAAATCCCAACCTCTGCCGCCGCCCATCAGGTGCTGCGGTCACTGCAGTGCCCAAAATCCGATGAGGGGAAGACGAATGAAACGAAGAGAATTTTTGACCTACGGGGCGACGCTGGCGGCGTCGGGTGCCATTGCCGGCTGCGGCGGCAGTGACGATGACAACGTAACCATCAGTGCACCAACCCAGGCGCCGCCGGACCCGGCGCAGCCCAAAGTCGTTGTGCAGTGGAACGAGGCCGCGCTGCAAGCGGTTCGCGATGTCAAGCCAGGCCCGCCGATGTGCGCTCGCTCGCTCGCCATCGTCCACACGGCGATGTTCGACGCCTGGGCGGCCTACGATTCGGTGGCCGTGGGTACAAGGCTGCAAGGGCTTCTGCGGCGTCCCGCGTCCGAACGAACCAACGCCAATAAGGCCAAGGCAATCAGCTATGCAGCCTACGCAGCACTGATCGATCAGTTTCCGTCCGAAAAGGCGCTGTTCGATTCGCAGATGGCAACTCTGGGATTTACGGTTACCACCAGCCGCGATCCCGCGACGCCCGAAGGCATCGGCAATCTGGCGGCGCAAGCGGTGATCGACTATCGCCGCAACGATGGCGCTAATCAGCACGGTACTTTGGCGGTCAGCGGAGCGCCATATTCCGACTACACCGGGTACGCGCCCGTCAATCCAGCGGCTGCGTTTAACGTGCCGACCGCGTTATCGGGGATCACTGCGCCCGATCGCTGGCAGCCCATTTCCTACTTCGATGCCGGTGGTGTGGTAAGGACACCCGGTTTCATCGGACCGCACTGGCAGAACGTGATTCCATTCGCACTGACGAGCGCCAGTCAGTTCCGGCCAGCGCCGCCTAAGGCGCTCGGAACACCCGAGTTTGCGGCCCAGGCGCAACACGTGATCGACGTTCAGCTCGCGTTGACCGAACGGCAGAAGGTGATGGCAGAGTTCTGGGCAGACGGTCCCAAGTCGGAACTTCCGCCCGGGCATTGGTGTTTGTTTGCGCAGTTGGTGTCTGAGCGCGACAACAACTCGAACGACACTGACGTCAAGATGTTCTTCGCCATGACCAACGCGATTCTCGATGCCAGCATCGCGACCTGGGAAGCGAAGCGTTTTTATGACTACGCCCGGCCCATCACGGCCATCCGTTTTCTGAAAAACGGGCAGTCGCTAATGGGATACGGCAGCGGCGGCCCGGCGGCGGGACTGGTCAACATCCAGGGCGAAGCATGGCGCACGTTCCAGGTCGACACTTTTCCGACGCCGCCATTCCCGGAGTACACCTCGGGCCACAGTGCATTCAGCGCGGCGGGCGGTGAAGTGCTGAAGCGTTATACCGGCAGCGACGCGTTCGGCGGCACATACACGCAGCCCGCAGCGACGCTGCGAGCCGACAACAAGCTGCCGACGCAAACCATTACTTTGACGTGGCCCACCTTTACCGAGGCGGCCAATGAAGCGGGACAATCGCGTATCTACGGCGGCATCCATTTTGACGACGGAAATATCGCGGGGCTTGAGCTGGGACGCAAAATCGGTGCTCAGACGTTCGTGAAGGCAAAAAGCTACTGGGAGGGGACGGCTTAGCGCGGCAGCTCGATGCCGCGCACTTCATGCGCGAGACGCTGAAAATACGCAGCGAACTCCGGGTCTTCACCCTTGAGAAGATGGGGCAGCCGATAGAAAAACGCATCGCGCTGCAGCCACTCGCGCATGAAGTCCTCCCACGAATTCCAGCGGCGCCGCTGAGCCGGCGTCATGTGCTCGCTGTGCGCGGTCAGAAACGCGCGTCGAGCAGTGAAATCAGCATGTCGAAAATCAGCAGCATGCGTTCCTGTTGCTCGGGTGTTAAATCAGCCGTGACCGTGTTGCTGCGCAAGTGCAGATCGGGGTTATCGATCGCGACGCGCAGAAAATCGTTGTAGGCATCCGATAGCAGCTGATAGACCTCGTCTTCTTCGTTGCGCCGCTCGCGCCGCTGCTCGAGTAAGAACACAACGATCGCCAGCGGCAGGCCGATCACGGTCACGACGTAGCTTGCGAGTTCCCACCCCTCGACGGTCATCTATCAGCTTCCGTAGCGACGCAGCGCCGCCAGATCGACAATGCGGACGCTTCCGTATTCGACTTCGACCAGCTTCGCGCGCGCCAGTACCTGCAATGCCTGATTGACCCGCTGGCGCGATACGCCCGACAAATAGCCGATCTCTTCCTGCGAAATCTCGAGCTCGCTACGGTGTCCAGGGTACAGATGCGGATTGAACATCTCTGCCAGACAGCGCGCGACGCGCGCATCGGGCTCGAGCATTCGCTCGTATTCG
>Ga0183260_10000279_pt1 | contig 41707 bp, 40 predicted proteins | sample AntDrymUQ4972206_2_FD_129768 | JGI IMG/M metagenome (GOLD analysis project Ga0183260, IMG submission 129768) | Polar desert sand microbial communities from Dry Valleys, Antarctica - metaG UQ497 (22.06) (version 2) (version 2) | ecosystem: Environmental > Terrestrial > Soil > Desert | place... | reverse complement strand
GGCGTCTTCGGCGGCGTCTTCGGCGGCGTCTTCGGCGGCGTCTTCGGCGGCGTCGTTGGCGGTGGCGCCTGTCCGCCCTTCTGTTTGTCGCTGCCGGGCCCAGGCGGCGGGGTGCCCGCTGTGCCATTTGGGTCGCCGGTGGACGTCGGCGGCGTGGGATCTTGCTTCTTGTTGCCCTTGAGATTCGTATCGCCCGTCGACGTGGTCGGCGCGGGGCGGCGCGTCTGGTTGCCCTTCAGCTGCAGTGGCGGATTGACCGTCGGCCTGTCCGTGATCCGTTGCTCGCTCTTGTTCCCCGGCGAGGTAGCGGGCTTCTTGGCGTCTGCGGGCAGCGAGAACGCGAATGCTGCGATCAGGAACGGCCAAGCGACGATCAGTCGCAGCGCTGAGGCGAACGATGCGCCCAGTAACGGCATATATTGGACATCGCGCTACGCGAGCTAGGACTTTAGCCCTGCCCGCACAGTCTCAACATCTGTTGTGCGCCGCGGCGGGTCGTTGTGCCTGAACCGGTCTGCGCCAGGCGCGCTCGGCAGCGTGTCCTACGCCGCGCGTCGCCTCTCGTGCCAGGCGCCGCGCAGGGCATGCGATGCGCTGGCGAAGAGCACTTGCAGATACAGGCCGATCGAGCGGTGCTCCGCGTACTCGACGTCGTCCTCAAGGCGCAGACTCCAGGCGATCTCACCGTCCGCGCGCAGCTGTGCTGGACACGTCAATCCGGGACGGATCGCGAGGCGCTGCCAGCTCTCTGCGGATCGTTGCGAGACCGCTTTGAAGAACGCTGGGCGCACCGCGAGTGGGCCGACCAGGCTCAGGTCGCCCTTGAGGACGTTCAACAGTTGCGGCATTCCATCGAGACCCGACGCCCGCAAGGCCCTGCCGAGCTTGGTCACCTCGGTTGTCGTCAGCAGCGCGCGCTCGTTGCCGCGGTAGGCGCCAAGGCGCGTGTCGGCATTCGGCTCGAGCGTCCGGAACTTGAGCGCCATGAAGATGTGCCCGGTGCGCCCCACGCGCGGCGCGCGGTGGAAGACCGGCGTGCCCGAGCCAAGTCTGGTGGCCAGCGCGATCGCACCGAGCAGCGGCGACAGCGCGATCAGGGCCAGGCCCGCGAGCGCGACATCGAGTGCCCGCAGCGCGGGATCGACGCGCTTGCGTTCGAGCCCTGTTTGCGCGACCAACGCGTACTGCTGAGCGATCGAGCTGCCAGTTGAGGCTCTACGCTCAGCTCCTGTTTGTCGCTGGGGGAGCATGTCATTGATGGTAGGTCGCGCTGCGGAGATGCCGCCGGGCGCGCAACCTGTCGCGGCAGCGACGATCCCGGCCGCGCGCCATCGGGAAGGCGGGATAGATTCCCGAAGATGCCCTCGGTCGCCGTCCTCCGTGTCTTCACCGACGACGAGGGCAACTACGGAAATCCGCTCGCTGTCTTTCTCGACGGGTCGGCGATCGCGACGACCGAACGCCAGGCCGTCGCCGCAGATCTCGGCTTCAGCGAGACGGTCTTCGTCGATCGGCCGGCCACGGGCGCCCTGCGGATCTTCACGCCCGCGACCGAGCTCCCCTTTGCGGGTCATCCGCTCGTCGGTGTGGCGTGGCTGCTGTTCGGCAATCGGGTTGAGATCGACGCGCTCTGCCCACCGGCCGGCGAGGTGGCCTGCTGGCAGGACGATGGCCGTGTCTGGATTCGTGGCGCGCCGGAGTGGGCGCCGCCCTGGAGCCATCTCCAACTTGACGACGCCGTCGCGGTTGACCTGCTCGAGCGCCCCCCCGGCGGGGAGGACTTCGTGCAGGCGTGGGCGTGGCAGGACGAGGCGCGCGGACAGGTTCGCGCGCGCGCGTTCGCGCCCCGGATCGGGATCCCGCAGGACGAGGCGTGCGGCTCGGCCTCGATGCTGCTCTGCCACCAGCTCGGGCGCCCCCTGCGCGTGCGCCACGGGGCCGGCTCAGTGATCGACGTCCGGCCCGGGCCGAGGCAGATGGTTGAGCTCGGAGGGCGCGTGGTCTTGCAGGAGCGCCAGTCCTATCGGGGTCGGCGGACACTGGCTCGGCAATGACTCCCGACCGACCGGATTGATCGCCGACGAAGAGCAGGCTATCGTCAGCTCGGCGCGGATGTGGCGGAACTGGTAGACGCGCACGGTTCAGGTCCGTGTGGGGGAGACCCCGTGGAGGTTCGAGTCCTCTCATCCGCATCGTGCGTGCTCGGCCTTCGCAGCACCAGCGGGGTACCAAGGCAGGTCCGGCCAAGGCGCCGGCGTCGGGCGATGCCCGCCCGATCACCGGCGCCAACCGCCGTCTACGATGCGGGCTCGTTCGGGTCTTCCTGACCCGCCAATGCCAGCGCAGCTCGATCGGCATCGTCGCCCGGTGAGGACGGCAGCGCGTGGGTCCGCGCCGTTCAGGCCCTTCGGCAACGGACCCGGCCGGCGTCAAGCGTTCGCCCGCTCGCGGATACGAAGGTATAGGCCGCGCGACCGGGAGTCAGCTCGAGCCGCAGCGCCCCATAGGCCGCATCGTTCGCGAAGGCGAGGCGCCGATAGCGTCGGTTCAACGGGTAGAGGCTGTGCCCGCCCGCGCCGGCGATCAACCCGACCATGCCGCGGGTTGGGCGCAGGCGCTGCATGTTGTGATCGTGGCCGTTCACAACCACCCTTGCATGGCCCTCCAATGCGTCCCAGAACGGCTCGACGTCGACCTGGTCACCGTGCGTGCCGGCGCTGTAGCGCGGGCGATGCCAGAAGGCCAGTCGGCACGTACCTCGACCGCGAAGCCGCCGGTTGAGCCAGCGGAGCTGGGCTGACGCCCGACCGTGAGGGGCCTCCGAGTTCAGGCTCAGCAGCTCCCACCCGGCGAGCTTGAAGCCGTAGTACCCGGGCGGGTTCGCCGCTAGGAAGGAGCGCCAGTACGGCCGATAGCCCGTCTCGCGTCTTGGCCACTCATGATTTCCGGGCGTCGGCGCGGTCCGCTTGGCGAGCCTGCCGAAGCTGGGCGCGTAATGCGTAGCGAACTCGGCAGCGCTGCCGGTGTCATAGACGTCGCCGAGATAGAGCAGTCGGTCAGGCCGCGCCCGGGCGATCAAGCCGGCGACCTTCGCCCCATTCACGCCGCCATCCGCCCCGTCCCCAACGGCCCAGATGATTGCCTTGTCGCGCGCTGCTCGCGGCCAAGGCCAGACGGCGGCTGCGGCCGGCGCGGTCAAGCTCGCCGTCGCCGTACGCTCGCCTTGCTTGGCGGTTGAGCCGCTTCCCGATCCATTCTCGCTGCGGGCGACGACGACGATCACCGCACCAACAAGGATCGCGCCGCCGAGCACAATGGTGAGGATCGTGACTCGCTTGGTCAACGCTACTTCACGGTTCCCTTCTGCAGCACGATCCAGCTCATCCGCTCGCTCCACCGAGTGTGAGTTTGGCAGTACCGCCACGGGGATTCGAAGTCGGACGGTGGATTCCGGCGATTTCGCTCCGGGCTCCAGCGGAGTCGCAGCGGCGACGCAACCGCCCGGGTGAGCTTCTCCCCGAGCCCGAGTACTTTCGCCCAATCCTCCAGGCGCTCGTCGACCGCGGTGGGCGAGCGCCGGCCCGGGAGGTACTCGACGCCGTGGGGCAAGCGGTCTCGGACAGGCTGAAGCCCCGCGATCACGAGCTCACCGGGAATGGCAAGGAGCGCCGATGGGAGATGCGCGTTCACTTCGCCCGTCTCAGGATGGTCGAGCGCGGGCTCCTCGCAAAGGATTCGCCCCGCGGAACGTGGACGATCTCGTAGGCTGGGCAGGCCTACCTTGAAGAATCGAGCTCGGAGCCCGAATAGGCCGACCAATTTGGTCGGGGCACGTCTACCTCTTCCCTTCGACTACTCCTGAACAGCGATCAGGTGCGCAGCTCGGCCCCTGATCTGAGCCATGAAATTGCTGAAGCTGAGATCCTTCGCCGGCTCGTGAATCGGCGAGGTCGGATCGGCAGACGACGTCACGAAGCACGCAGCATCGTACAGGCGCTCGAGGACCAGCCGACGACACAAGATCTCGTAGCGCGTCTTGTACGAAGAGTCCTTGAAGACGGGCTCGACGGGGAACAAAGGACCGCGCGTCCGGACCGGCTTCACGGACTTCGGGTGTTCCTCAAGAAGGAACAAGTAGCCGAGCCAAGGACGCGTCGCTCCGAAACGGCCCTCGCGGTAGGCGACCCAGATGTCGCTGGCGCTGCCGATCGCTTCCTCGGTGCGGTTGTTGAAGTTGTTGCCAAACGAGGGTCCGACCTGTGACTTGAACTCGATCGCGGCGGCCAGCTGGTCCTCGTGGATCACGACGAGATCCCACTTTTTCTCGGGTCGGTAGTAGCCGGGCAGTTCGACGCTCGTGGCTCGGTGAATCGAATCCGCTGCGAAGCCGGCGTTGACGAACAACTCCTCCACGAGTTTCGCCAGAGGGTCCATTTGAGCCCCGCCGGTAACTGCTCCCCGCGAGCCCGCGTCCATTGTTCCGGTGGCCTTCTGTCGGTCTGACTGCTGGGTGCGGACGTCCCAGTAGTCCCGGACGGCCTGCTCGAATCGCGCTTGGTTCATCGACTACTCGGGAATCTCTGGAACCTCATACAGCTCGAGTGCGCAAGTCGTAGCCAAGTCCACGTCGCGCGCACGGAACGCCTGTCGTAGCCGCTCGGCTTGTGCGCGCGTCACCTTCTCGATGGAGGGCACGCGGATTCGCCTTAGGTATTGAGCTTGGAACCTGAGATAACCACCGCGCATGCGAACGGCGTAGCTCTCGATGAAGAGCTGCGCGACACGTGAGAGCAGGAGTCCTCCCAGAACTTCGAGGTCCCACTTCTCCGACACGACGAAGTAAAGGTTGTGGTGCGGGTAGTACTTGCCGCGGTCGAGTACCGGGTGGATCGCGGCCTTGATGTCGGGGAAGAGCAACTTGTCCCGAGGCGTGAGCGAGTGGTCGACGCGGTCGATCGTGCGGAACCACTGCGCGGGTCTACGTCCAGCAACGTTCCGGCGCCTGAGCGAGTCGGCGTTCGTTTCGTAGTACGCATCGAGCTGAGGGAAGTCCGCGAGGTCCACGAGCCCGCTTCCGTCCTTGGACCAGGGATCAACGAGGTAGTGCCCGGACCACTCCAGCTCTCCGCTCATCGTGTCGAACGCCATCGCCATTGGCAGGAGCCGATCCCGCTCCGCGACCGACGTGTCGTTAGTCACGAAGACCTTGTCCGCGCCTGTCGCGACTCCGATCCCGACGCGGGTCCCTGTTGTTGAATCTTCCAGCGGGGGCAGTCGCTCTTCGAGCTCCTGGAGAAGGGCGAGCCGCGCTGGTGAGCCGGCTGGCCAGGAGCCTTGACCGTCAAACCAGCCTGACAATGACGCTGCGCGAAACGAGGATGTGCGCAACGGGCGCTTGGCCCCATTCGCCGCCCAGGCCCCCAGGGCGGTAGCGGCTGGCTCACCGAAAGGTTTCGTCGTCTCAACGACGAGAGCCGTCTGTTGCGGTCGGCGTCGAATGACGGTGATCGAGGGGTATGCCGAGACTTCTTCGGCAAACGCATCGACATCGTGCATCTCGATCGCTGCTTCGAAGCTGAAGTGCTCACTGACGAGTTTCCGAAGCAGGCGGCCGTACTGGTTGCGCATCCAGCGATCAGCGCAGATGAAAGCCAGGGCCCCGTCCGGCTTGAGCGTTTTCAAGCCGATCTCGTAGAAGCCCACAAACAGATCAGCACGACCGCCCATTGTTTGGCACGTCCGTCGATACGCGCTGCTGCGAGCAGATGGGACCGCCTCCAGCCGGACGTAGGGAGGATTGCCAAGGACGAAGTCAGCCTGGGGATGGTCATTGAGCAGGAAGTCAGCGTGCGAGATCCAGGCCGCTGTGAGCTGCTCTACAGACGTGGCCTTCCAATTCGCTTGGCGTAGGGCCTTGGCGACGGCGAGCTGACTTGCCGAGACGCTATGCGCCTGCAGGTCGTAGGCGCGGATCGCACCCCGCGCCTCATGGATTTCTCGCCCGTGGCGGCGACACGACTCCGACAGCCGCTCAACCATCGGGGCCAAGAAGGCGCCGTCGCCGCACGCCGGCTCAATGGCCACCATCTCAGCGAGATCTTTGTCCGCTGTGTAGCCCGCTAGGTCGAGGATTAGCTCTACGACCCAGCGCCGTGTGAACACGGCGCCGTGCTCCGTGTCATCGGGCTCGAGCGGTGGCAACCCCTGGACTTCAAAGCCAGCCAACGGGAGCTGCGGGAGGAAAGCCGGATCGCCAAGGAGGTCCGGCGTGGTTTCAGCAGAAGAGCTCGGATGCGACGCCACGTTCCGAGTCTATTTGGGGGCTCGGAGCGCACCACGCGGTGCCTTCGCTCGACTACGTCGGCGGTTCATTCTCCGTCGATGTCCGGGAGGATCGGTGCCAGAGCATCCTTTGCGGCGTCCCAGGGTGTCGCGGCGTGGGCGGTGCTACCAGGCTCGGGGTGCGCGAGTGCACTTGACGGCGGTACTTCGGTCACGGTGGCCGCCCATTGCTCCGGCGCCAGCCGGCCCAGCCTGATCACAAATATCCGCTCGTCGATCATCCGCTCGAGCCCCTTCACCGCTGTCCTCCAGTGCTATGCCTCTTGCCCGCGTCCCTCTGCTAGGGGAGTCGTGTCAGTTGCTGGCTCGTCCCCCCGGGGTGGCCGGCGCTCTCTCTCGTTCTCGGGTTCGGCTTGCTCTCACAAGCCCGCAAGGCGTGTGGCGTAGTCAGCGCACCCGGAAGGGTGCGCCTATCCGTGTCGGGGCTAAGACACGTCTCAGTAATGCGCTGTGCGCTCTCCCGGTCCCCTTGGTTACGCGGCTTGGACGTTCCCGCGGTGGCGACTGCTATCGGTGTCACGCGTCTTTAGGACGGGCCGCACGGGAGCCTGGCGACCCTGACGTGCGTGAAGGGCCGCGCGCTACATGCCGCGCTCTCCGGCTGGCGTTTTTCCCGAGTTACTTCCCGAGCGGCCGATGGAGAGGCCGTATTCCCGCTCGGAGAGCCGAGTCTGGCAGTACCGCCACGGGGATTCGAACCCCGGTTTCCGCCGTGAGAGGGCGGCGTCCTAGTCCCCTAGACGATGGCGGCGAGAGGCGCGGGGATTCTACAAGCGCCTTATCGCAGTCGGGCCCAGTGCTCGCGCTCGCCCGCGGACGCGGTGTATGCTGCGCCCCTTCAGCGGTCGGTGGTGAAGGGAAGTCCGGTGAGAGTCCGGCGCGGTCCCGCCACTGTAACCGGGTACGCCCGCCGCGAGGCGCCACTGGAGAGCGACGCTCTTCGGGAAGGCGCGGCGAGGTTAGCCGGGAGCCAGGAGACCTGCCTCGACCGAAAGCCGATTGTCCCTCGCGGAAGGGGAGGCTCATCGAGATGCTCATCAAGTCCTGTGGCCTGGCGGTCTTGGTCGCCTGCGCTACCGCAACCGCTGCACTTGCGGCACCCGCGACCGTGGACCTGCGGGTCGAAGGAAGCACGCAAACGTTGTTCGAGGGCGCCGTCACGACCGACGGCCATCCGCTGACCAAGGACGCCAGCGGCTCACACCCATGCGACGGCACGAACGCCGGAACCAATCCGTCGCCGGGACCGACGATGACGGGCGCGCTCGACGATGGAGCGGCCGGCGCCGGCCTCGGCTGGAACGGACAGTGGAACGACGGCTTTCAGGACTTCTTCATCAACAGCATCGGCCCGGACGCCAACGCCACCGATTTCAGTACCAGCTGGGGCTATTTCCTCAACTACGCCGATCCACAGAGGGGCGGCTGCCAGCAGCGGGTGCAGACGGGAGATCGCGTGCTCTTCGCCTACGGGCCCTATGGTCGTCCGCTGCTCGAGCTGACGGCGCCGGCGCGTGCCGCAGTCGGCGAGAGCGTGCTGGTGCAGGTCCGCCAGCACGTAGCATCTGCCGCCGCCGGTCCGGCGGTGGGTGTCTCGGTCGGCGGCCAGACGACGGCTGCCGATGGCCGCGTCACCCTTCGCTTCGATGCTCCCGGGCGCCAGCGACTGAAGGCGACCAGGGCGGACGCGGTGCGCTCGAACAGCGCCGAGATCTGCGTATACGCGGATGCCGGTGCCGGTTGCGACATGGTGTCGGCTCCCCAGCGACAGGCCGCGAACGTGGTCCTCGCGGCCGCTGGGGTCGCCCCGGTGGCGCGCATTCGCTCCCCGCGGGCCGGACGACGCTACCGTCGCTCGCCGCGAGCTCTTGCCGGCGACGTCGAGGCGGCAAGCCGGCTCAGACAGGTCTACCTGCGCCTTCGCCGGTTCGGCCACGGGGGCTGCCGCTGGTTCAGTGGACAGCGCGAGCGGTTCACGAGGGCAGGCCACTGCGGCGCGGCGCGCTTCTTCCGAATCGGGTCCGACCGCTCATGGTCGTACCTCTTGCCGGCGCGTTTGCCGCCCGGGCGCTACATCCTGGACGTCAAGGCACTCGACCACTCATGGCGTGCCGGGCGTGCTCAGGCGCGCTTCTCCGTGCGCTGATGCGGGGGCTTCGCGGCGCGCTCGTCGTTGCCTCGGCTGTCGTTGCGGCGGCGGGCCTCTGCGCGGCCGGCCCTTCGAGCAGGGCGCTGGTGATCCGTCCGACCGCCGCTTCGGCCGCCCCCGCGAGCGGTGGCCCGGCCGCCCGGTCGAGCAGCGATGCGGCGCTGACGCGCGCGGGCGTGCGCGCGCCGCGGGTCAGGCAGATGGTCGTTCTGCGCGATGGCAGCTCCCGCGTCCGCACGGTCAGCGCTCGGTCGGCTCACGTCGAGGTTGGCCGCCGCCGCTGCGCTGTAGCGGCCGCTACCCCGCTCGCCGCTCTTGTCAGAAGCCGCGTGGCCGCGCTCGAGCTGCGCGACTACGGGTCGTGCTCACGGCGTGGGGGTGACGGCGGTGGCCTGTTCGTTCGGGCGATCGCCCACGACCGAAACGAAGGATCGGCAGGCTGGGTCTACAAGGTCGGCAGGCGGCTCGGGACGGCGGGCGCTGCGGACCCGGCGGGCCCGTTTGGAAGCGGGCGCCTGCGCTCGGGCGCACGCGTTGTCTGGTTCTACTGTGCTCTCGGAGCCTACGAGCGCAGCTGCCAGCGAACGCTTGCGGTGGAGCCGCGTGCGCGACGCGGCGGCGCCGTGGCGGCGGCCGTTACCGCCTACGACGACGCTGGCCGCGGGATCGCCGCGGCGGGCGCGACTGTTCGAGCGGGCACCGTGGTCGCGGCCGCTGGGCCCGATGGCGTCGCGCGACTGGAGCTCGGCCGCGGGCCGCACAGGCTCTGGGCGGAGCGTGCCGGCTTCGTTCGCTCGTTTTCGGAGAGGGTGGTCGTTCGCCGGTGAAGGGCCGTCGGCCGCTGCCCGCGCGCGCACCGCTGCTTGCGCTCGCGTCGGCAATTGCCCTCGCGCTCTCAACGGCGCTCGCAGCTACGCTCGCGGGCTGCGGCGTGGGGGAGGGCGAGCAGCGTGCCGGCGGCGCAGAGCTGCGCGTGACCCGCGACTTCGGCGCGACGCTGCTGCGCTCGAGCGCGGTCGCCCGCGTGCGCGACGGCCAGACGGTGATGCGGCTGCTCGAGGCGAAGCACGCGGTCGAGACCCGCTATGGCGGGCGGTTCGTCGAGTCGATCGATGGGCTCTCGGCGTCCGCGCGCGCCGGCAGGCGCGACTGGTTCTACTTCGTCAATGGGATCGAAGCCGGGGTCGGCGCGACCGAGCGTGAGCTTGCGGTCGGCGACGTCATCCAGTGGGACTACCACCGCTGGGACGCGGCGATGAGGATTCCGGCCATCGTAGGCGCCTATCCCGAGCCCTTCGTGCATGGCGCCGACGGCAAGCGCATCCCCACCCGGCTCGAGTGTGGCAGCGGCGACGAGCTCGCCTGTCGCGAGGTCGAACGCCGACTCTCGGGGGTAGGTGTTCGGGTCACGCGCGCGCTACTTGCGAGCGCCGGCGGGTCCGGCCTGTTGCGAGTGATCGTCGCACGCTGGGCCCAGGCCCGGCGCGTACGCGCCGCAGCGACGCTCGCCCGTGGCCCAAGCACAAGCGGAGTCTTTGCGCGCTTCCGTCCCGGCGGCGCGGAGATCGAGCTGCTCGACGAGGCTGGGCAGATCGCGCGAGCGGCGCCGCGCGGCAGCGGTCTCGTGGCGGCTACTGCAGGTGAGGGGGATGGCGTCGTCTGGATCGTGACCGGCGTCGACCGGGCCGGCGTCGAGGCCGCTGCCGCGGCGCTTGATCCGCGGCGACTGCGCGACTCATTCGCGATCGCGGCCACGCCACGAGGGACGCTGGCGCTGCCCTTGCGCTCGAGTACGCGGGGCGCAAGTCGATGAAGCCGATGGTTGCGGTCTACGCCCCCCGCGCCAGTGCCCTCCACGCCGCCAGGGCGGCGATCAGCGCGGCCTTCTGCGCGGCGTTTGCGCTGGTTGGGATGCTCTACCAGCACCCGCTGGTCCTGCTGGCGGCGTTCGCCGGCGTGCTGGCGGCGGCGGCCGGCGCTCGCGTCGGAGGCGAGCTGTTGGCCCTCTTGCGCCTAGCGCTGCCGTTCGCGCTGTTCGTCGCGCTCGTCAACCCGTTGGTCAGCCAGCGTGGCGAGACGCTTCTGATTCGTGGCGGGGACCTGCTCGGCCGCCGCTTCGACGTGACGCTTGAGGCCCTCGCCTATGGTGGTGTGGCCGGCCTGCGAACGCTGGTCATCGTTGTCGCCTTCGGGCTCTTCTCCGTTGCGGTCGACCCCGACGAGATGCTCGGGCTGTTCAGGCGCCTCTCCTATCGCACGGCCCTCACCGGCTCGATCACCACGAGGCTCGTGTCTGTGCTCGCTACAGATGGAGCGCGAATGCGCGAAGCCGCGCGCTGCCGGGCTGTCCCGGCGAGGAGGGGTGCGGTCGCGCGGGCGACGCTGTCAGGCGCGCTCGACCGCGCCGTCGCCGTCGCCGCGGCGCTCGAGGTTCGCGGCTACGCGACGGCGCAGCGACCGGCGCGGGCGAGACGGCCCTGGTCTCGTCACGACCTCCGCGTGTCGCTCGCGACAGCACTTCTTCTCGCTACGGCGGTGGCTGGAGTCGCTGCCGGCGTTGGAGGATTTGAGCCGTACCCGCGCCTGGATGTCGAGCTTGGGCTGCGCGAGTCGCTGCTGGCGGGAGTCGTCGTCGGTCTGGCGGTTGCGCCGTTCGCCGGCGCGTCGGCCCGGCTCGGGGTTGGGCGTGGCTGAGGCGACCGTGGTCGCCGAGGACGGGTCGCGCGCCGCTGAGGCGATTGTCGTCGCCGAGCATTTTGGTTATCGCTACGCGGAGGGCGACGCGCGATCACTCGTCGACGTCTCGCTCGAGCTCGATGCGGGCTCGCTGACCATCGTGGCCGGCCCGTCGGGGTCCGGCAAGTCGACGCTGCTGCGCGCCGCGTGCGGCCTCGTCCCTCATTTCTATGGCGGCCAGGCGTCGGGGAAGATGTCCGTCGCCGGCCTCAGCCTCCGCGAGCACGGCCCGAGTGAGCTCGCGGCGGTCTGCGGGACCCTCTTTCAGGACCCGGAGTCGCAGGTCGTGATGGGCGCCGTGCGGGCGGAGATCGCGCTGGGGCTCGAGCAGCGTGGCGAGTCGGCGGCGGCGGTGGCGCGGGCCGTGGAGGAGACGGCGCTCGCGCTTGGTGTGGCGCATCTGCTCGACCGCCGCACCGACACGCTCTCGGGGGGAGAGCTTCAGCGTGTCGCACTGGCGGCGACGCTGGTCAACCGCCCGGCACTCGTCCTCCTTGACGAGCCGACGTCGCAGCTCGATCCCGTCGCCGGGGACGAGCTGATCGGTTTGCTCCGGCGGCTGAACGAGGAGTGGGGGACGACGGTCGTCGTCGCCGATCACCGGATCGAGCGCTGGCTGGTCGCCGCCGACCAAGTCGTCGCGCTCGAGCGGGGACGGATCGCCCGCGTCGCCGCGCCGACCGAGTATCTCGACTGGCTGGCGCAGCACGACAGAGCGCGCGCTCTGCCGGCCGCCGCCCGCCTCTTCGCGTCCGCCGGGCTGCGCCCGCTTCCGACGACGGTCAAGCAGGCGCGCGCATCGCTGCAGGCCGTGGGACTGACGCCGTCGCTGATCGGCGCGGCGACCGCGCGGCCGCGGGCGCGGAACGGGGAGCCCCTGAACGGAGAGCCGCTGAACGGATTCGCTCCCTTGCGGCGACGGGAACGGCCCGGCCGGCGTGGCGGCGCCGCCCTGCGGATGCGGGGCCTGTGGTACGAGATCGACGGCGGGCCGGCCGTGCTGCGCGGGATCGATCTCGAGCTGCATTCGGGCGACTGCGTCGCCCTGATCGGGCGCAATGGCGCGGGGAAGAGCACGCTCCTGCGCCACGCGAAGGGCCTGCTGGAGCCAACGCGCGGAAGCGTCGAGCGCGCTGGAGAGGTTGCCCTGCTACTGCAGACGCCTGGCGACTACCTGATCCACGAGCACGTGGAGCAGGAGGCCGGCGTCGCCGGGACCAACGCCGCCGGGCTGCGCGGTCGCGAGCGGACGAACCCCCGCGACCTCTCCGGCGGGGAGCGCCAGCGGCTCGCGCTCGAGGTCGTCCTCGGGGTTGCGCAGACTCCTGCGCTCGTCTGCCTCGATGAGCCGACGCGAGGAATGGATTGCGCGAGCATGGACCGGCTGGTCGCTCGGCTTGAGGCGCTTGCAAGCGCTGGAGCCGCGGTGATCGTGGCTACGCACGACATGGAGTTTGCCGCCGCCTTCGCCGGACGGGTGGTCCTGATGGGCGAGGGCGTCGTGCTCGCTGACGGTCCTGCGGCCGACGTGCTCGCCGGCGGCTGGTACTTCACGACCGAGGTCGCGCGCGTGCTCGGAGGAGCGGGCGGCGCGCTGACGCCGGAGCAGGGCGCTCGGCGACTTGCGGGCGAGGGCGGCCGGTGAACTGGCAGATCGCGTCGATCGGCGTGCTCGCGGTTGCGCTGGCGGCCGGGTTCGTCTGGTACGAGCGATCGCGCCCGACGGCGAAGGTCCTCTCGCTCGTCGCCACGCTCGCGGGGCTCGCGGTCGTCGGCAGGATCGCCTTCGCGCCGATCCCCAACGTCAAGCCCGCGACGACCGACATCGTCCTGTTCGCCGGCTACGCGCTCGGCGGCGCACCGGGCTTCGCCGTCGGCGCGGTGACGGCGCTCGTCTCGAACCTCTTCTTCTCGCAGGGTCCGTGGACGCCGTGGCAGATGGTCGGCTGGGGAGGGGTCGGGATCGCGGGCGCAGGCCTCGCTCGCCTGGCCGGGGGCAGGGAGCTAGGGCGCTGGCCGCTGGCCGTCGCCTGCGGGCTCGCTGGGCTTGGCTTTGGCCTGATACTCGATATCTACCAATGGACGCTCGTCGCCGAGCAGAGCGTTGCCTCGTTCGTCGCGGTGTCCGCCACCTCGCTCCCCTACAACGCGGCTCACGCGATCGGCAACTTCCTCTTCTGCCTGCTCGTCGGGCCGCCGCTGCTGCGCTCTCTCTCCCGCTATCGCCGCCGTCTCGACGTTCGCTGGGACCCGCCGCCCCTGGCTGTGATCGCCAGCTGCGCGCTGGCGATCGCCGCGTTGGCCGCCCCGGACGTAACCGCCGCGTCGTCCTCGCCGGACGCAACCGCCGCGTCGTCCGCCGAGCGGGCGGCGCGCTTTCTAGAACGAGCACAGAACGCCGATGGTGGCTTCGGCGCGGCCCCCGCGCAATCGTCGACGCAGCTCTTCAGCGGCTGGGCGGCGCTTGGGCTCGCCGCCGCCGGGCGCAACCCGCGGGCGGTGCGTCGAGGTCGCCAATCGATCACCGAGTACATCCGAACGCACGCACGCGAGCTCGACGAGACCGGCGAGATCGAGCGCACGATCCTCGTGCTGACCGCTTCAGGCTTGTCGGCTCGACACTTCGCCGGGCGGGATCTCGTCGGCGAGCTAGTGCGCCGCCAGCGCGGCGACGGGTCGTTCGAGGGGGCCGTGAACCTGACCGCGTTTGCGGTCCTCGCGCTGCGCGCGAGCGGACGCGAAGACGACTCGCCCGCGGTCCGCCGATCTCTGCGCTGGCTGATCCGCCAGCAGGGCGATGACGGCGGGTTCGGGGCCGGACCGCGCGGCGGCGGAAGCGACGTCGACGACAGCGCCGCTGTTCTGCAGGCGCTGGCCGGACGAGCAGGAACGGCGCGTCGGCGTGTCGTGACAGCGACGATTGCCTACCTCCGCCGGGCGCAGGGGGCCGACGGGGGCTTTTCACAGCTCGGGGTGGGGGCGTCGAACGCCCAGTCGACCGCCTGGGCGATCCAGGGACTGATCGCTGTCGGTCGCGATCCCGAGCGGCTGCAGCGCGGCGGCCGAGATCCACTCACCTACCTACGCTCCTTGCAGACCGCAGCGGGTAGCGTGCGTTACTCGCGCGGTAGCGCACAGACGCCGGTCTGGGTCACTGCTCAGGCGCTGATCGCGTTTCGCAAGAGATCGTTTCCGCTCGCCGCGGTGACGAGTCGGGAACGGTCGAAGGTCAGCTCGCCGCCGCGCTCCTCCGTTCGTGCTCGATCGGCGAGCGACGGTGGTCGCAGCTCGGACCGCGCATCTCGCCGACGACGGTCCGACGCGGCGCCCTCGCCGCCGGCGCGCGAGACCTCCTCGCGCGCGCGCCGGGCCTCCGCACACCGTCGCGGCGGCGTCCGAGCGGTCAAGCCGATCTCCGCGCTTGCCGCGTTCGAGCGCCCACCAGCCGAGACTCCAGCCGATCGCGATGTCGTCCGGTGGGCGGCGCTCGCCGGGCTGGCGTGCGCGCTCGGCGGTCTTGGATGGCGCCGCGCTCGCGCGCGCCGCAGACCCCGTCACCGGTATCGCTGATCGAGGGACCTGGCGTCGGCTGACGGAGCGAGCGGGTGTTCGGTCAGCCGCCGAGAAACGTGTCGGAGCGTGCCGTCGCTCCGTTGTACCAGTAGATCCGGGACCCGCTAAGCGCCAGCGACAGCGGTTCGATGGCGAAGCCGACATCGGCCAGTCGGGCGCCGGTCCGCGAGCCGATGTGCACCTCGGTTGGCGGCGGGCTCTGCGCGTTGACCCGTGCGATCCAGGCGACCGAGCCGTCTCGGCTCAGCTCCAGATCACTCACCTGCTTGGTTCCGTCGTCGTTGCTGCCGGCGCTGAAGGCTTCGTGCTCGAAGACCGAACCATTGCGCAGGTCCCGCACGCGCACTACAGCGTAGAAGCCGCCGGCCGGCCCTTCATAGCTGATCCCGTACGCGGCGAACCTGCCGGCGAGGCGCAGCGGCGAGAACGAGCTGATGAACAACCCGGGCTCGCCGACATCGCCGAGATGGAACTTCTTACCTGCGCTGTAGAGGCAGCCGTAGTACGCCGTTACTCGGTAGGCCGGGCGCCTGACCCTCGGTTTGGAGAAGATCCGCGCGTACCTGCTCGCCTCGACCGTATCGGAGCCCGTCGACTGACATCTGTGCATCGCGGCGGCGGACCCGGGTGCTGACAGGGACGCGGCCAAGGCGATGGCCAACAACGCGAGCGTACGACCACGAGCGGTCACGGGAGATCCTTTCTTGGTGGTGTCTTGACAAACCCGCCAGCCGCGCCCGGGTTGCGCTGGGGCTTCGGTAGCGTGCCGTCGGTGGACCTCGAGCGAGCGATCCGGACGCGTCGTACCCACAAGGTCTACGCGGCGCGCCCTGTCGAGCGGACCACGCTTGACGAGGTCCTCGAGCTCGCCCGCTGGGCGCCTAACCACCATCTCACGAACCCGTGGCGCTTTCGCGTGGTCGGTGAAGCGGCGCTTGAGCGGCTCAAGGACGCGGCAGGGGCCGAGGCGGCGGCCAAGCTCGAGCGTGCGCCAACGCTCGTCGTCGCCTCGGCGCTGATGTCGGGCGACTCGACGCAGGACGAGGAGGATCTCTGTGCGACCGCCTGCGCGGCCTACATCGTGTTGCTGGTCGCACATGGGCGCGGGCTCGCGGGCTACTGGCGGACGCCGGAGGTCCTGCGCACGCCAGCCGGCCGGCGGGCCGTCGAGATGCCCGACGACGAGCGCTTCATCGGTCTGATCCATCTCGGCTATCCCCGCCAGCGCCTGAGCCCGCCCGCGCGGAATCCGTCGGACTCGTACGTAGCCTACCTCGGGTGATTCCCCGCGACGACGCACTTGCCGCCTTCGCGGACGAGCGCTTCGACGTCGTAGTGATTGGCGGGGGCATCACTGGCGCCGGCGTTGCCCTCGACGCCGCCTCGCGCGGCTATAGCGTGGCGCTGGTCGAACGCGACGACTACGCGTCGGGGACGTCGAGCCGCTCCTCGAAGCTGATTCACGGCGGCCTGCGCTACCTCCAGAGCTTCGACCTCGGCCTGGTGCGCGAGGCGCTGCTCGAGCGCGCCCTGCTGGTCAAGCTGGCGCCACATCTGGTCACGCCGCTGCCGTTTCTCGTTCCCTCCTTCGACGGCAAGCGGCTCGACCGGCTCACCGGCGTCGGCTTGAACATGTACGACGTGATGGCGACTGAGCCGCTGCGTCGGCGACCCGGCCGGCGCGGTCGAGGCGGCGACGCGACCCGCGACTGGAGTCCCGATCGCCACCGCGTCATCGACGGGGAGGAGACGTGCGCGCTGGTGCCGGCGCTCGCCGGGCGAGCGCCGCGCTCGGCGTACCTCTTCTACGACTGTCAGGCGGACGACGTCCGGCTCGTGCTGACGGTGCTTGGCGAGGCAGAGCGCTTCGGCTCAATCCTCGCGAACCGCTGCCAGGTCACCGAGTTGATCGAACAGGGTGGTCGCGCGGTGGGTGTGCGCGGGATCGATCGCGTCAGTGCGCGCGACTTCGAGGTCCGCGCCGACAACATCGTCAACGCGACCGGCGTCTGGGCAGACAGCATCAGGCCCGACGAGCTCTACGCGGAGGAGGAGGTTCCGCGCATTCGCCCGAGCCGGGGGACACACGTGACTCTCGCCCGCGAGTGGCTGGCGATCGACGCCGGGGTGATCGTGCCGGCCGCCGACGGGCGGAGTATCTTCGCGCTGCCGTGGATGGGGCGCACGCTGATCGGCACGACCGACAACGACTACGACGGACCGCTCGACCACGTCGCGCCGGACGGGGAGGATGTCGACTACCTGCTCGAGGCGTGCAGCGCCTTCTTCGGCACTGCGCTTCCCCGCCGCGCTGTGACCGGGGCCTACGCCGGCCTGCGGCCGCTGATCTCGACAGGGGACGCCAAGCGCTCCGTCGACATCTCGCGCAAGGCCGAGCTGTACGAAACGAGCTCCGGGCTGCTCACCATCACCGGCGGAAAGCTGACGACCTGGCGGCGGATGGCGAAGCTCGCCGTCGATCGGATCGTGCTACGCGAGGGCCGCAACGCGCCCTGTCGCACCGACTCGATACCGCTCGGCATGCCGGTCAATGCCAGCGAGCTGCCGGCGATTGCCGGGGTGGGGGACGCCAGTCGCGAGCTGCTCGCGAGTCGCTATGGGCACGCCGCACACGAGGTGCTCGCGCTGGTGAGCGGACAGCCGCAGCTCGCGCGGCGGATCACGCCCGAGTTCCCAGACCTCGTTGTCGAGGCGCCGTTCGCGGCGCGTCGCGAGCAAGCCCGAACCGTCGCGGACGTGCTGCTTCGTCGCACGCGGCTCGGTCTGCTCGAGGCGCCGCGCCTGTGCAAGCCTGGCGCCGAGGCGCCTCGGGCGGTGGCCGAGGGGCTGGCGCTCGAGCTCGGCTGGGATGGCGAGCGTGTCGAACGCGAGCTGGCCGATTGGCATCGGATCGCGGCGGCGGAGGGGCTCGCGCTCAGATGACGGCTGCGGGCGCATGTTCTGGCGCGATCCCGGTGCTCGGGCTCGCAAGGCTGGCTGTTAGATGACGCCGTTCACGATCGTCCAGATCTCGGACCTTCACTGCGGCTCGCCCTACTTCGTTGCGAGCCTGCTCGAGCGGACGATCGTCGAGATAAACGAGCTGGCGCCCACCGTCGTCGTGGTCTCCGGGGACCTGACCAACGAGGGCTACCGGGAGGAGTTTCAGGCGGCGCGCGAGTACCTCGACCAGCTCAGCTGCGAGCGGACGATCGTCGTTCCCGGCAACCACGATTCGCGCAACGTCGGCTATGTCCACTTCGAGGAGCTGATCGGCGAGCGCGCCGCATGTCTTCACGCCGATGGCGTCTCGATGGTCGCGATCGACTCGACCGAGCCAGACCTAGACCACGGCACGGTCGGGCGTGGGCGCTACCCGTTGATCGAGGAGAACTTCGCACGCGAGGCGTACCTGCGTGTGTTCGTGCTCCACCACCACCTGCTGCCGATTCCCGGTACCGGCCGCGAGCGCAACGTCGTCCACGACGCCGGCGACACGCTCGAGTGCCTGCAGCGGGCACGCGTGCAGCTCGTCCTCTCGGGCCACAAGCACGTGCCGTATGCCTGGCGCCTCGAGAACCTCTTCGTGGTGAATGCCGGAACTGTCTCGACGACACGCCTGCGCGGCAAGACAAAGCCCTGTTACAACGTGATCGAGGCGACGCCTGAGCGCGTCGCGGTCTACCGCAAGTACCCCTTCCACGAGCGCGAGGCGATCATCTCGTTCGACCCGCGAACGTACGAGTACTCAAAGCGTCAGCCGCTTTTTGGGGAGGACGCGGGGGGGTAGGGCCGGAGGTGGCCGCGGGCGGGTCCTGTCGCCGGGTTCACGGCTTACGCGGGACGTCGTCTCGAAGGGTGGCTTCGGTCGAGCCGCGGCCCGGCGAGTGCAAGCCCGCCTCACGGTGGGTCAAGGCCGACCGGCTGCACCCGCGCATCCCGCGCGAGACGGAGCGCTCGCGCAAGCTGTACCGCAGCCGTGGCGCGGTCGAGCGCGAGTTCGGGCGACTCAAGCACGAGTGGGCGTTGCTGCCGCTCCGCGTTCGCGGACTTGATCGGGTCGCGCTCGACGCCGACCTGACTGTCCTCGCCAAACTCTCCTGCGCCCTTGCCAGGGCGCGAGCCGTGCCGCTCGCGGCGTAGCGCCCCGCTGGCGCGCGTCAGCTAAGTGCCTGGACTGCGAAGATGAGTACCGTCAGCACGAACCAGCCAACGGCGATCTTGCCGGCCTGAATATCGCCGGAGCGTCCACGGTTGCGTCCGAGCAGCCACGCGGCGATGCCCGTAAGCAGGGCGAGAATGCCGCCGAGCGAGAAGGAAAGCCAGGACGTGCCCGCGAGCGTACTGCTCTCCTCGTCCGCGAAGCCCGCAGCGCCCACAAGGTCGCCGATGAGGAGGGCCGCCGCGCCGAGTACCGAGATGGCGGTGAGGAGCAGGGCGATCGTGCCCAATGTCGAGCGGCGGGCAGCATTCATGGACGGTTCCACGGCTTTCGATTACTACTCCCGCTTCGCCAGCAGGATCAACAGCCCTTCGCCAACGGTCCCACCACCGCAGTTTCGCTAGCCGTTTCGCTAGACCCTCCTAGGGCTGGCTTGGGGGAGAATGCGCGCGTGAGTCGCGGACCGGTAATCGCGCTGGTCGACGGGGAGCATCATCCGTCGGCGGTCAGGGACGTGCTGGATCGGCTCGATCGCGAGCGCGGGCTGGCGGGCGTCATCTTCTGTGGCGGCGAGGAGAAGGTGCGGGCTGGAGCTCTTGCGGAGGCCGAGCAGCACTATGGGCGCCCGCTCGAGGTGGAGGGCGGGGCCGAGGGCTCGCTGCGACGGCTGGCGGCCGGCGATGGGCGCGTGGTGTTGGATCTCGCCGATGAGCCGATCCTGCCGGCGTCCGCGAAGCTGCGGCTGGCGGCGATCGCGTTGCACCTAGGGCTTGACTTCGAGGGCCCGGGGCTGCGGCTGTCGGCCCCGCGCTACGGCGTGGTGGATTTCGACGGCCCGAAGCTGGCTGTCATCGGGACGGGCAAGCGCGCCGGCAAGACCGCGGTCGCCGGCCATTGGGGGATGCTGCTGCGCGAGCGCGGCGTCGAGGCGGTGATCGTCTCGATGGGCCGCGGCGGGCCGGCGGACCCGACCCTCGGGCCGTCGGCGGCCTCGCTGGAGGACCTGGTCGAGATCGCCGCGGCGGGACGTCATGCGGCGTCCGACTATCTCGAGCACACGGCGCTTGCCGGCGTTCGCGCCGTCGGCTGCAGGCGCGTCGGCGGCGGCTTGGCCGGAGAGCCGTTCGCGTCGAACGTGCTCGCGGGCGGGAGACTCGCCGCGTCGCTCGAGCCCGACGCTCTGGTCTTCGACGGGTCGGGGGCCTGCATTCCCCCGGTCGAGGTCGACCGGACCGTCTGCGTCGTCGGCGACCGCGCCGGCGCGCTCGCCGAGCTTGGCCCGTATCGCCTGCTGCGCGCGGACCTGGTGCTCGTGATGGGCGACGACGACGATCTCCCAGCGGCGGTGGCCGCGATCGCCAAGGGCGATGTCATCCGCTCGACGATGTTGCCGGAGTCGACCGAGGAGCTCCCGGCGGACGCGCGCGTCGCGGTCTTCAGCACCGGGGCGGAGCGCCCGCGCGATGTCGAGCCAACCGTCGAGTCGAGCAATCTGGCGCGCCGCGGGGCGCTCGAGCAGGACCTTGACCGCGCCGCGGCCGAGCGCTGCGACGTGTACCTCACCGAGCTCAAGGCGGCCGCGATCGACACCGTCGCGGCGCGCGCCCGGCGCGAGGGTGCTCGCGTCGTGTTTCTGCGCAACCGGCCGGTCGGACTCGAAGGCGACCTCGATGCCGCGCTCGTAGCGCTCCACAGCGATGCCGCGCTCCACCGCGATGCCTGAGACGGTCGTCTACACGCGCAACCACGGCTCGCCCTACTCAAAGGGCCTGATGGCGCAGTCACTGTCCGCGTCGGGGCTCTCGCCCGAGCGCGCCTACGAGCTCGCGCAGCTGCTCGAGCGGCGGCTCGACGAGCAGGTCGGCCGGCGGATCGACGTCGACGATCTGCGCGAGCTCGCGGAAAAGGTGCTGGGTGAGCAGGAGGGGGAGGAGGCGCTCAAGCGTTTCCGCGACTGGCGGCGCGTCGACCGACTCGACCGCCCGTTGATCGTGATGCTCGCCGGGACGACGGGAGTCGGCAAGTCGACGCTTGCAACGATGCTCGCCCACCGACTTGGGATCACGCGCGTGATAGCGACCGACGTGATCCGTCAGGTGCTAAGGGCGTTCTTCTCGAAGGAGTTGTTGCCGGCGGTTCATTACTCGTCCTTTGAGGCGGGGGAGGCCGTCGAGCTGGTTGTCGACGAGGCGGCGGACCGCGACCTCGTCGGCTTCATCCGCCAGGCCGAGAGCGTCGGAACGGGCATCTCGGCGATCGTCGATCGCGCCTGCCAGGAGACGACAGCGATGGTGCTAGAGGGCGTCCACCTGATCCCCGGGACGCTCAGCGAAGGGCTCCGGCGGCGCTGCATCCCCGTCGAGGCCGTGCTCGCGGTGCCCGACGAGCAGGTCCACCGTGGGCACCTTCTTGTCCGAGGCGGTGAGCGCCCCGCCGAGCGCTACCTCTCCCGCTTCGACCAGATCCGAAAGCTGCAGGGCTACCTCGTCGAGCGCGCCCGCGCGGAGGGCGTTGCGGTGATCGAGAATCAGAGCGTTGACCAGGCTCTCCCAGAGATGATGGACCTGGTCCTCGAGGCGGTGGGCCGTCTGTCATCATCGACGCGCTGATGAAGCTCTTCATCGATACCGGATCCGTCGCCGAAGTGGAGGAGATCGCCTCCTGGGGCGTTCTCTCCGGCGCCACGACCAATCCGTCCCTGCTCGCGAAGGAAGCGGGCGACCCGGGCGACATCATCCGCAGGATCTGCGAGCTTGCGCGCGGGCCAGTGTCGGCCGAGGTCGTCTCGACCGAGGCCGCGGAGATGGTTGCCGAGGGCCGCGCGCTCGCGAATCTGCACGAGCACGTCGTCGTAAAGGTGCCGTTCTCGAAGGCCGGGCTGACCGCTACGCACGAGCTGACCTCGGACGGTATCCGCGTCAACATGACACTCGTCTTCTCGGCCGCCCAGGCGCTGCTGTCGGCCGAGGCGGGCGCCACCTACATCTCCTGCTTCATGGGTCGGCTCGACGACATCTCGATCGACTCGGAATCCGTCGTTGCGGAGATCGTCGGCGCCCTGCGCCCGAGCGGTGTCACCTCGCAGGTGCTCGCCGCGTCACTGCGCCACCCCGGGCACGTCGTAACCGCCGCCCAGCTCGGCTGCGAGGTGGCTACGGCTCCCGCCAAGGTGCTGCGGCAGCTGCTCGACCATCCGCTGACGACCGCGGGGATCGAGCGCTTCGCCGCGGACTGGCAGACGCGGCCCGAGTTCGGCCAGTGGCTGCGCGGGCTTGTCGAGTCACGAGCTCTCACGGGCTGACGATCGTGTCGATCCTCGATCGCACCGAGCTCGAGAAGAGCCCTCTAGCCGACCTGCATGCGGTTGCCTCCGAGCTCGGCATCGAGGGGTATCGGCGCCTGGGTAAGACAGATCTGATCGGGGAGATCCTCGCGGGTCCGAGCGGCGACGAGGCTGGTGCTGGTAAGGACGGTCGCACCCGTGGCGAGAATGACGAGAGCGCTGACCGAGACAAGAACGGTAAGAGCGACACGAGCGACACGAGCGACGAGAGTGACAAGACCGGCGAGACCGGCGCGCGTCGGCGTCCGGCTCGTCGTGGGCGCAGGCCTGCCCGTGCCGGTTCGGGCGCTGGCAAGGACGACGCGCCCGAGGCTCAGGCCGATGACGCCGATCGCCGGCCGCGCCGATCGCGCCGTGCTGCCGCGTCGGTCCCGCACGGCGACGATTCGGCCGAGCAGGCCGACGGTGGCGCTCAGCCGGAGGACGACGCGGGCGACGACGAGACGCGCGCGGGACTGCTCGACATCGTTGCGAACAACAGCGGATTCATGCGTGTCGAGGGGTTCGCACACTCGCACGACGACGCCTACGTCGCGCCCGCGCAGATTCGCCGCTGCGAGTTGCGCGCCGGCGACGAGCTGCTCGGCCGCGTCCGCTCAGCGCGGCGCTCTGAGCGCTTTCCCTCGCTGGTCCATATCGAGACCGTCAACGGCGGGGACCCCGAGGCACCGGTTGAGCGTCCCCGCTTCGAGGAGCTGACGCCCGGATTCGCGACCGAGCGCCTTGCCGCCCCGGACGGCCTCGATGGGGTGCCGTTCGGCAAGGGATCGCGCGTGGCGATCGCCGGGTTGCCCGGCGCGGGCGCTACCACCCTCCTGCGCAGGATCGTAGTGACGCTGCTCGAGCGACACGAGCAGATCGGCGTGGTGGTCGTGTTGGCCGGGGTACGTCCCGAGGAGGTCCCCGAGTGGCGTCGTCTCGGGACCGTGCCCGTCGCCGGCGGCGGCTTCGATCGCTCGATCGACGAACAGGGCGAGATCGCGGGGCTGGTCACAGAACGCGCCAAGCGCGAGGTCGAGCGCGGGCGTGACTTTGTGATCGCCGTCGATTCGCTTGACGCGCTGTCCCAGGCAAACGCTCGACGAGTCTTCGCCGCGGCGCGCAACACCGAGGAGCAGGGCTCGTTGACGGTAATCGCGACGACCGGCCTCGCCGGTGAGGCGCAGCGACAGGCGACCACGCGAATCGTGCTCGATGCATCCGCGCCCGGTGCCAAGCGTCCAGCTGTCGCGGCGATCGCCTCCGGCACCGCGCGCTCCGGTCTGCTTGCCTAGCCCTTAGCGCGTGTAGGCGACGCGTCTCCAGGACGGCTCGGGCGAGAGTTCGATCAGCTCATAGTCGCGCTCGGGTTGTGCGTAGCCAAAGCTCAACGTCCGCTCGTCGAGTACCAGCTCGAGCTCTCCCTCCTTGACGCGCTGGTCAAGCCAGGCGCCGCGAAACACCAAGCGGCGAAGCCAGTGAACAAGCGAGCGGTCAGACGGCCCGGCAAGATCGGTCCAGCACGAGTTGATGTGCTCGCCGAGCAGTGACACCGGATCGTGCACGTCGCCGTTCACCGCCAGGTTGACCAGGTCCTCGCGCTCGTCGTCCTCGACGCGCCCGCGCAAGAACCCAAGCTTGACGGCCGCCTGCTCGACGCGCTCGGTGAAGTCGAGCTCGTTGAACGTGAAGCGCAGCTCTCCGTACTCGAGCACGTAGTCAGACCCAGACTCGTAGTTCCCTCGGCGGGTTGTGTTGTCCATAGCGCAATGCGACCCCGTCCGAGGGGGCCGCCGTCGCCATTCTAGGTCGGAGTCCTGCAGCGATTGACGAATTGCAAGCTCGGTTGCAGGGGGCGAACAATCGCTGCGCAACGCTTCCCCTCGCCATGGAACGAGAGCGCCATTCGGTGCTTGTGATCGAAGACGACGAGCGCACCGCCGCCTTCCTCTCCGACAACCTCGCCGCCGACGGCTACCGCGTCATGACGGCGAGCGCGCCGGGGGAAGGAATGCGCGCGATCGAGGTGCGCAAGCCCGATCTCGTGCTGCTCGACTTGATGCTCGACGGAGGAAACGGGCTCGAGGTGCTCGATCGGGTGCGGGCCGCCGATGGTCTCGCGTCGCGAATCGATCCGGAGCTTCCGGTGATCGTCGTCACGGCGCGCAGCGGCGAGGTGGACCGCATTCGCGGGTTTGCGCGGGGCGCTGACGACTACGTGATCAAGCCGTTCACCTACGCCGAGCTGCTGGGGCGCATCAGGGCGCTGATGCGCAGGTCGGCAGCGCGGCCGTCGAAGGGGATCGTGCGTGTCGGCGAGCTTACGATCGATCCGGCCACCCGCGCCGTCCGGCTCGCGGGCGAGGCCATCTACCTGTCGGCGAAGGAGTTTGCCCTGCTGCACGCGCTCGCGGTCGATCCGACCCGCGTCTTCGGCAAGAACGAGCTGCTGCGCGGTGTCTGGGGCTACATCTCGATCGGGACGACACGCACGCTCGACGCCCACGCATGCCGTCTACGCAAGAAGCTCGCGACCTCAGCGCGGCCCTTCGTCGTCAACGTAAGAGGGGTCGGCTACAAGCTGACGGAGGAGCTGTGAGCGTCGTTGCGCTGGTCGCGTGTGTTGTTGCCGCGGCGATGGCGCTGCGTCTGCTGGAGCTTCGCCGAAGGCTCGAGCTGGTCGCTGCTGCCGAGCATGAGCTGCGCGGTCCTCTGACGGCGCTGATCTTGCGCTGTGAGGCGATCGGGCGAGATCGGGCCGCCACCGCGTCACGCGAGCGCCTCGGCAAGTGGCCGCCCGACACCGAGCAAGCGCCTGACACCGAGCAGACCGTTGACACCGAGAAGGAGCCTGACGTGGCGGAGACATTCGACGCCGAGGAGACAATCGACTGCGAGCTCGAACGGATGCGGATCGGCCTCGCCGATCTCGATGCCGCGCGCCACGGACGTCGTTCGCGCCCGTGCGCCGAGGTCGTCTCGCTCGAGCAGCTCGCGCGCGCCGCGGTCGCCGGCTGGCGGCCCGCGGCGCGGGGGGTTGGCGGTGACGTCCGGTTCGACTGGCAGGCGGGCACGGCAGCGGTGCTTGCCGACCGCCGCCGGCTCGCACAGGTGCTCGCCAACCTGCTCGCCAATGCCGTCGAGCATGGTGCCGCGAAGGTTGCCTTGACCGGTCGTCTTCGCTCGGGTGGGGTGCGGATCGAGGTTCGAGACGCGGGACCGGGCTTCAGCTCGCCCCCGCTGGCGCAGCGCGGGACCAGTCGTGGCCGCGGGCTTGGGATCGCACGTCAGGCGGTCGAGGAGGCTCACGGCCGGCTGACGATCGCACCCGCCCAGCGCGGCGCACGCGTCGCCGTCGATCTGCCGCTGAACGATTCGTGAGCCAGCGCACGCGCCGGGCCGCCGTCCTGCTGTCGCTTGCGCTGGCGTGCGGGGGACTTGCCGCGTCGGAGATGCGCGGCCGCCTGCGCGAGGTCGAGGCGCGTGTCGGCCCGCTTCTGCCGGTGGTGGTGGCTCGCCGGGACGTCAAGGCGGGAACGAAGCTCGATCGGGCCGAGGTTGCGCGCTCGCTCGTCATCCGGCGGATCCCACAGCGATTCGCACCGCCGGATGCGCTGGCGACGACAGACCAGGCGCTCGGTCTCCGCACGGCTGTAGCAACTCGGCGCGGGAGCTACGTGACACTCGCTGGGCTGGCAAACGAGCAGCGCCCTGAGCGCGGTGGGGAGCTGCGGCCTGGCGAGCGCAGCGTCGAGGTGGCGGTGACCGGCGGCGTCGGCCTGATTGGCGCTGCGAGCGTGCCGGCGCGCGTCGACGTCGTGGTGACGACCGAGCCGCGCTCGGGCCCAGGGCGGACCTTTCTGGCGCTCGAGAACGTCCAGCTGTTGGGGGCACGGCGTGTTGATGCGGCGGGCTCGCGGAGCGATCGCGTCGTCGCAGACGCGATCGCCACGCTGCGCCTGACGCTCCGTCAGGCCGTCTACATGGCAGCGGCCGACAACGTCGCGCATGAGGTGCGCCTGTTGGCACGTCCGGCGGGCGATCACACGCGGGCAGGTGGCATCGCCGTCGATGGCACGCGGCTGTGATCCCCGGCTACGGGCGTCACGAAGCCGCCGCTGGCAGTCAGTGCGTGAGCTACTCGCGACGCTGGTGCTCAGGCCGCGCGTCGCGCGGAGGTGGTGAGGACCCGCTCGAGCGCGCCGACGACGGTTGCGTCGAAGTGCGCCCCGGCGCGTCGACGGAGCTCCGCCAATGCCGTCTCTCGGCCGAGCGCGGCGCGATATGGACGGTTGGAGGTCATCGCTCGGTAGGCGTCACAGGCGGAGATGATCCGGCTCGGAAGCGGGATCCGTTCGCCCCGCAGGCCCTCCGGATAGCCGCTGCCGTCCCAGCGCTCGTGATGGAAGCGCACGATCGTCGCCACCGCCTGAAGGCCAGGAATTCGCGCGAGCGTATCTGCGCCCCAGATCGGGTGGCCTCTCATGATCCCCCAGTCCTCCGCATCAAGCGGGCCGCGCTTCAGGAGGATTGCATCGGGAATCGCGATCTTGCCTAGATCATGCAGACGGGCTGCGAACTCGAGCTCGATCAGCGCCGCCTGGTCGAGGCGGAACTCGTGCCCGACCCCCCGGGCGAGCTCGACCACCTCGTCGGAGTGCCTGGCGGTGTACCCGTCGCGCATGTGCATTGCGGCGGCAAGCGCCTCGACGCCAGCCTCGACCGTCGAGTCGAGGCGATTGCGCGCCTCGGCGTGCTCGAGCGCCGCGGCGGCCATTGCGGCCAGCTCGCGCAGGATCGCTACGTCACGCGCGGCAAAGCCCCGTGCGCCGTCGCTCGTCATCGCCGAGAGGGCTCCGCGTGTGGTTCCCGCCCACTGGATCGGGGCGACCGCCGTGCTCCGCTGAGCGACCCCGCTCGCGGCCGCTCCCGGAGAGCGTGTCACGACGGCCTCGCCCGACCTGAGGACCCGGCCGACGATCTCTTCCTCGACGCCCAGCCGACGCCCAATCACGTCGTCGTCGATGCCATGTCCTGCGATCGCGATCGCCTTGCGCGGGTCGCCGTCGTCGCGAACGCTGATCCAGGACTCGTCGGCTCCGACGATCGAGCAGGTGAGCCTCGTCAGGCGCTCGAGAACGATGCTTGCGTAAGGCGCGACATCGGCTGTCCCGACGTCATCGAGGGCTGACAATGTCAGCAGAGCTCCCGCTTCTTACGCGGATGCGGTTCCTGAGAGGTGCGCCGTCGTTCGCTGTTCACCGAGGTATGCCTTCCTGCGCCTGTTTCGTCATCGATCGCCGCGCTTGCCCGTCCGAGCGGGACGACCAGCCACCAGTCACGTGTTCGCGGGGCTGGCGGCCGCACCTTCTCGCTGCAAGAGCCGTTCCGAGCGCTCGCCTGAGAGAATGGCGCGCGTGAGGATCGAGACGCTTGACCATGTGGCCCTCTGGGTCGCCGACCGCGAGAGGCTCGCCACCTTCCTGACGCAGCACCTGGGCATGCATCTGATCGATCGGACGGAGAGGTTCACGCTCGTCGGCTCTGATGCACGGCGCGGGAAGCTGACCCTCTTTGGCGCCGAGGGCCCGCGCCAGCCGGGAGCGCTCGTTCGCGTCGGACTTGTCGTCCACGACCTCGGCGTCGCACTTGCGCGGCTTCCGGCAACGCTTGAGGTTGCGCGACCGAGCGCGCGCTTGGCTACGTTCGAAGCGCCGGAGGGCCTTGGACTCGCCCTGGTCGAGTCGTCTGACGAGCGAATCGCCTTCGACATCGACCATGTCGCGCTGCGCGTTCCGGATCCGAGCTCGACGTTCGCGGAGCTGGCGGAGCTCGGCTTCACGACCGACCACGGCCGGCTGAAGGCGGGCGATGCCTCGATTGAGCTCGAGCAGGGGGACCGTGGAACAGGCGAGCGCCCACTGCTCAATCACTTCGGCCTGCGCGTCCTCTCGGTCAAGGACCATCTCGAGGAGGCGGAGCGGCAGGGGGTCGAGATCGCGGACGTGGTCGACGCCGCCAACACTCATGCGGTCTTCGTCTGGGGGCCAGACAGGATCAAGCTCGAGTACGTCGAGCATAAGGCGAGCTTCTCGCTCGTCTGAAGCGGTGACGGACCTCGTCGTCGCGGGCGCCGGGATGGCTGGGCTCGCCGCGGCCGCTCATGCCAGTCAGTGCGGGGCCGCGGTCGTCGTACTCGAGAAGGGCGACCGCCCTGGTGGCTCGATGCTGCTCTCGAGCGGCGTGATCTGGCGCTATCGCGAGCTCGAGCGCTTCTATCGCGAGTGTCCGGGGGGCCAGCCGGCCCTTCAGCGGACGATCCACGATCGCCTCGACGGCGACCTCGGCTGGCTCGAGTCGCTCGGTGCGCCGGCTCTTGCGCGCGAGACCGGCAACGAGATCACGAGCGGTGTCAGGTTCGACACGCGCGCAATGACCGACGCGCTTGCCCGCGCCGGGGCGGATATTCGCCTCGGTGAGCCGCTGCGGTCGGTGCCTTCGGACGTGCCGGTCGTGCTGGCGACCGGGGGTTTTCAGGGCGATCGATCGCTTGTCAAACGCTTCATCACGCCGCAGGCCGACGCCCTCGTGTTGCGCGCCAACCGCTGGAGCAGCGGCGACGGGTTGAAGCTCGCAGTTGCCGCCGGGGCCGGACTGACGACGGGGATGGACGAGTTCTACGGACGCAATCTGCCGGCACCGCCCGCCCGGATCGGTGAGCGGGATCTCGTCACGCTCGCGCAGATCTATGCCCGCCACGCGATCGTCGAGAACGCGCGGGGAGAGCGCTACGCGGCCAGGACATGGTCGGAGATCGACGTCGTTCAGTGGACCGCGCGCCAGCCGGACGGGCGCGCCTGGTACCGCGTTGCCGACGCGGCCCTCGGCGAGCGGGTGCGGGATCGGACGGTGAGCGAGATGGTCGAGGCAGCGCGGCGCGCAGGCGGCCGGGTCGACAGGCGTGGTCGAGAGACCGTCGTCGAGGTTGTCGCTGGCATCACGACGACCCTGGGCGGACTGCGTACTGACGAGCGCGCCCGTGTGCTAGACGAGGGCGGCAACGCGGTCCCCGGCCTTTTTGCCTGCGGGGCGGATGTCGGCGGCAGCTCAACGGGGGGCTACTCGAGCGGCTTGGCGGCGGCGCTGGTGATGGGGAGGATCGCAGCCGAAAATGCGCTGGCGGACTGAGCCCGCGCGAAGTCACAGCGATGAAGGCGATGGTCGCAGCGGCTGGCGTCTGACAATGATTCATCAGCAGGTTTGCCACCTCCCATTAGGGGGTAGTATTCAACCCGCAGGGGTAATCTCGGATCTATGTCTTCGCGGGGGGGACTATGACCACGTTTGGGCAAAGCCATGCCTCATCCATCTCGAGCGGCTCGAGACTTGCTTGTATGCGCGCCGGAGTCTTGGGCGCTGCCGCGCTATGCCTGGGGGCTTCCGCGGTAGGCGTGTCCGAGGCTGGTGCGCAGGGCCCGGACCTAGCCGGCGCCCTCGACCGTGCAGCACAGGCCCAAGCTAACGCGCAACGGAGCGTAGACGCAGCCCTCGCGCGCGCGGGCGCGACCTCGGCCGCGGCTCAAAGCAGAGCGGATCAGGCTATCGCCGCCGCCCAGGGCGTAGCGGCACGAAGCTCGGCGGCGGCCCAGTCGGCCAGCAAAGCCGCCGCCGCGGCTCAGACGCCGGCCCCCGCCCGTGATACGACGGGAGCCCAAGCGCTGGCGGCCGCCCTGTCCGCGGCTCAGGCGGCGCGCGGAGCAGCCACGCCGGCCGCGAGCGCCCCGGCAGCGGCGCCGCCCCCGACCGCCGACGCGGCACCTCCACCGGCGACGACGCCTGCAGCGACCGTGCGGGCGGAGCGTGAACCCGGCGCACTCGGCGCCGCCGTGGAGAAAAACCCAAGCGCCGCCGGCAAGCTCGTTCGTGATTACGTCGAGACCATCACCCACACGCCAGAGAAGCGTGCACGCGATGAAGCGCGCGCCCAGGAGATCGCGCAGCGCGAGGCGGCGCAGGACAAAAAGGACGCCGACCGCGCGGCAGAGCGCGCCCAGCAGGAGGCAGACCGCAAGGCGCGCCAGGCAACCCTCCCAGCCCCGCCGCCGGGCGCCCCCGAGAACATCCAAAAGGCCCACGCGGCCGCCCAGATTCTCCTCAGTGCCAGCCAGCAGATCGCGACCGCGCCGCCCGGCCAGGGCATCCAGATCGCGCAGCAGGCGGCCAAGGACGCAAACGCGGCAGGGCCGCACCGCGACGACCGCCTGCGCGACTCCTGCGAGCGCGGGCAGTGGGAGAACCCGAACTACGGCAGATGCACGTACCTGTATGAGCAATGCGGCCCCGTGACCTACGCGGCCTTCGAGCCATGCAAGCAGGGCATCGAGCGCCGCGAGCGCGAGGAGGCCGAGCGCAGGGCGCGCGAGGAGGCCGAGCGCAGGGCGCGCGAGGCGGCTGCCGCGACGGCCGCTCCGATCAGGACGATGGCAGCGATGCCCTCGCAACCGGTGGCCGAGTTTCAGTGGTCAGGTGGCTCGACTATGGCGTTCGCCAACAGCCTTGCCGCCAAGCACGGGCTCAGCATCTCGGGGGGGCATCGCACTCCGAAACGCAACGCCGAGGTCGGCGGGGTGTCGAATTCGAGGCACCTTCGCGGGACTCCCCAAAACCCCGGGGCGATCGACCTGGTCGGATCGTCATCGGCGATGCAGGCAGCGGCCGCCGACGCTCGCGCCGCCGGCCTGCCTGAGGTCTTGGTCCACAACGTGCGCTCGGGCACCCACCTCCACCTCGGGTTCTTCTGATCGGGAATCGCGAGAAGCGCGAAGCGGCGGCCACCATCTCGATCGCTTGGAGGGAGCGGGAGCTGCCGTAGCTCCGTTCTGGAGCCGCGACTCCCCGCCGCCCGAGCACGATCGCACCGGCGGGGTAGGGGCGAGCTTCTGCCGTCCAGTCGCTTAATTCGACCGTGGACGACTTGGACGAGCTCGCGGAGGCGTTCCGGCGCCGGCTGGTCGAGCGCGCACGCGAGGGTGCCAGCGGAGCCGGCGACGTTCGGGCGGATATCCGCGCCCTGGTCGACGCCGACGCCGCGGCGCTGCCGGATGCGGAGCGAGAGGCGCTCTGCGAGCGCATCTTCGTGCTCGCCACGGGGCTTGGCCCGCTTCAGGTCCTATTCGACGACCCGACCGTCGATGAGGTGATGGTCAACGGCCCGGACGACGTCTACGTCGAGCGCTCGGGAGTGATCGAACCCACGATGGTCCGTTTCGACGGGGAGCGGGAGCTCGTGCATGCGATTGAGCGGATCCTGGCGCCGCGAGGCCGTCGCGTCGATGAGGCCACGCCATTCTGCGACGCGCGCCTCGCTGACGGCTCGCGCGTCAACGTCGTTATTCCGCCGCTGGCGCTCGGCGGGCCATGCCTGACGATCCGCCGCTTTCGCCGGGGCGGGTTCTCGCTCGAGGACCTTGTCGCAAACGAGACCCTGACCGCTCCGCTCGCTGACTTCCTGGCCGACTGCGTCGCCGCGCGCGCGTCGATTCTCGTCAGCGGGGGAACCGGATCGGGCAAGACGACCACCTTGAACGCGCTGTCCGGCGCGATCCCCGAGCGCGAGCGGATCGTCACGATCGAGGACGCCGCGGAGCTTCGGCTGCGCCAGCGCCATGTCGTGAGACTCGAGTCGCGTCCCGCGAGCCTGGAAGGGAGGGGGGAGGTGACGCTACGAGCTCTCGTCCGCAACGCGCTGAGGATGAGACCGGATCGGATCGTGGTCGGGGAGGTCAGGGGTGCGGAGGCACTCGACCTGTTGACTGCGCTCAATACCGGGCACGCGGGATCTCTGACGACGGTCCATGCCAACTCGCCGGCCGATGCGCTTCGCCGGCTCGAGACGCTCGCGCTGATGGCCGGTGTCGGGTTGCCGCACGCCGCTGTGCGCGAGCACGTCGCGAGTGGTCTCGACCTAGTGATCCATCAGTCGCGTGCACCGGGGGGCGCGCGGCAGGTGGAGTGCGTCGCGGAAGTCGTGCGAGTGATGGCGGGTCCTGCGACTCGCGAGATCTACGCGCTGCGCGACGGTCGTCCCTGGTGGCGGCTACGGGCGGAGAGTGCGCTCACAACCAGGCTTCAGACGGCGGCGCGCGCGGCGTGATCAGGGAAACGCCCAAGCCGTGACGACGGCGACAGCTCTTGCTTTCTGCGCCGGATGCCTCTTCGCCGCCACTGTTGTCGAGCTGGGCGTCGCCGCGAGCGGACGCCGACGCGTCCTGATGCTTGGACGGCGAGCGATCGGCGTCAGCGAAGCGCTCGTCCGCGCCGAGCGAGAGGGGCTTCGGCCAGCTACCCCGGATCGGCGGATGCTGCTGCTCGCCGGTGCCGGCGTCGGCCTCGTCGCGGGCGCCACCTTGTTCGGCCCGATGCTGGGGCTGCTGCTCACAGGGCCCGGTGCCTGGGTCGCCGCGCGCGCGCTGCACATGAAGCGAGAGCGTTACCAGCGGGCGGTCGAGCGCGGGTCGCCGGCGGTGGCCCTGGCGCTTGCCGACGGGCTTGGTGGCGGCCATTCACTGCGGGGAGCGCTCGCTGAAGCAGCGCAGGGGGTCGACGGCGCTGCGGGCCGCGAGCTTCGCCGGGTAGTCGCCGAGCTCGCGCTCGGCGCCCGAACCGACAGCGCGCTCGAGGCGATGCGAGCCCGCGTGCCCTCACCCGCGGTCGAGACCATCGTCGCCGCTGCCCTTCTCCAGAATCGCGTCGGCGGAGATCTTCCGCGCCTGCTGCGCGACTGCGCCCGCGCGTTCGAGGATCAGGCGATCGTTGAGGGGGAAGCGCGCGCGGCGACAGCGCAGGCGCGCTTTACCGGGCTGCTCGTGGTCCTGCTGCCGCTCGCGGGCGCGCTGCTTAGCGAGCTGGCGAGCCCCGGATTCCTGCGTGCGCTCGTCGGTTCCGCGCTCGGTCTCGTGCTGGTCGGATCCGCGCTCGCGCTCCAGCTTGGTGCGGCGCTCCTGATTCATCGCCTGGGCACGGTCCGCGCGTGACGGCGGTCCTTCGAGTGCGATGAGCCCGCTGGGAGTGCGATGAGCCCGCTGGGAGTGCGATGAGCCCGCTGGGAGTGCGATGAGCCCGGCGCGAGTGCGATGAGCCCGCCGGTGCTTGCCATCATCGCGGCGCTCTTGGCCGGCGGCGCGGCGGCGATGGCCTTTGCCGAGCGATCACAACGGCCTCAAAGCACTCGTCGACGGCCGATGCGCGTCGAGAACCGTGGAGCAGGGGCGTTTCGCCGGCTCGCACATGCCGGCGCGGGCGTGAGGCCTATCGCCCGCGCAGCCGTCCCGCGGGGACTCGGCGGTCGCATCGCCGCGGCAGGCCTTGTACGAGCCGCGGGCAATGCCACCGCGCTGGGCCCGCGCGAGGTGATGGCGGCGAAGCTGGTCGCAGCGCCGCTTGCCACACTGCTCGCGCTTCCGCTCGCGGCCGCGACCCCGCACCGCCTGGCGCCGGCGCTGGTGGTCGCTGCCCCGCTCGTCGGGTATTTTGCGCCAGACCTCTGGCTTCTGCGCCGGGCCGCGGAGCGGCGCCAGCGCGCTGGCAGGGAGCTGCCGGTCATGCTCGACCTGCTGCGCGTGACGATCGACGCGGGCCTCTCGCTTCCCGCCGCGATTGCCGAGGTAGGTCAGCGCCACAGCGGACCGATCGCGGCCGAATGGCGAGCCGTCGCACGCCAGGTCTCACTCGGGACGCCTCTCGCGGAGGCGCTGGCGGCGATGGTCACTCGGCTTCCGTCACCGGAGGTCGTCGCGCTCGTCGCCGCGCTCGAGCGCGGCGCTCGGCATGGAGCGCCGCTCGGCGAGACGCTTGCCGCTCAGGCACGCGCAGCACGACACGCGCGCCGAAGGCGAATCCATGAGGACGCTGCCAGGGCGGGCCCGAAGATCCAGCTCGCGGTCGCCCTGCTCCTTGTGCCGTCGGTGATGCTGCTCGTATTCGCGGGACTCGCCGCCGCACTGCTCGACGAGGCGGCAGGTCTGATCGGTCCATAGAGCGACGGCTCATCACGACCGGCCAGCGCTGCCGGCCATCGCGACCGTTGATCCGACCGGTCATCGCGAGCGGTCACGAGAACGGCCATCGCGACCCGTCGGCGCGGCCGGTCATCGCCCCAGCTGGTCCGACCCGACCACCTGCACGACCTGTTGCATGTTGCGGTCCAGCGCCGCCGCCATGCTGACTGGCGGGACCCCAGGGCGGCACCGCGGCTGCAAGCCGGCGTGCAGCTTGCGTAGCTGCAATCGCATGCCCAGCAGCCCGCGGATTGCTCTCCCACCGCCGCACACCCGCAGAACCCGCTCCAGCTCTGGCTTTCTTGCTCGACGCCGCGGCTCGGCGACCGCCCCTTCGCGCAAACGCGGCGAGTTGTGTTGCAAAGTGAGCAGATGGTGGGGGACTTGTATTGCGTCGTGGGGAAGAGTGGGGTAGGGTGGCGCCCGTGATTGTGGACCGAAGTGGCGGGGCTCCTCCCGCTCCGCCACTTTGGTCCCTGATCCACCCGCCGCCTCGAGAGCCGATGAACGAACTGACCTCACCTCAGTGTCCGGCGCCGACAGGGCCACGGCGCCGACCGATTCCGATGGCACGGGCGCGCGGCTAGAGGGCACGCGATGGCGTTTCGCGGCCACTACGAGTACTCGCTCGACGCGAAGAAGCGGTTGAACATCCCGCCGAAGTTCCGGCCGGCGCTGGCCGGTGGGGTGGTGGTCTCGGCGAATCTCGAGCCCTGCGTCGACATCTGGACGCCGGAAGCCTTCGACACGTTCACGAGCAGCTTCCTGGCAAATCTGAACGCGGTCAGCCTCGAGCGCGCGAAGCTGACCCGCTTCTTCGCCGGTGGATCGTTCGACTCGGAGCTCGATGGCGCCGGTCGCGTGATGCTGAACTCGGCGCTCCTTGCGCACGCCGGGATCGAGAAGGAGGTCGTCGTCGTCGGGGTCCTCGACCACCTCGAGGTCTGGGATCGGGCCCGATGGCTGCAGGGCCAGGCAGAGCTCAGTGATCAGGTCATCGAGATTGCGGGAAGCCTTGGCCATCCTTCTTGACATGACCTCGATCCATGTGCCCGTGCTCGCCGGCGAGTTGATCGATCTGCTCGATCCACAGCCGGGCGCCAATGCAATCGATTGCACGTTCGGCGGCGGCGGTCACGCACGGCTGATCGCCGAGCGGATCGGCCCGCTCGGAACGCTCGTCTGCATCGACCGCGACCCAGCCGCCGAGGAGCGCTTCGAGGAGTTCGCGCTCGACGCCCCGTGTGACACGCGCTTCCTGCGGATCGACTACAGCGAAGGCCTGCGGGTGCTGGCCAGCGAGGGCTTCCAGGCTGACCTGGCCTATCTGGACCTCGGCGTCTCCTCGCCGCAGATCGACGCCTGGCACCGCGGTTTCTCCTACTCGTACGACGCGCGGCTCGACATGCGGATGGACACCGAGCAAGAGCTCGACGCACACGAGGTCGTCAACCAGTGGGAGGAGCGCAGGCTGGTCGAGGTCTTCCGGACGTACGGGGAGGAGCGCTACTCGCGCCAGATCGCCAGGGCGATCGCCAGGCGCCGCGACGCTCGCCCGCTGGAGACGACTCACGACCTCGTCGAGGTGATCAAGGCGGCCGTCCCGCCAGCGGCGCGATTCGGCGGCGGCCATCCCGCCAAGCGCGTCTTCCAGGCGATCCGAATCGCCGTCAACGACGAGCTTGCCTCGCTCGAGACGGGGCTCCCAACAGCATGGTCGCTGCTGCGCGACGGCGGTCGCCTCGCAGCGATCTCCTTTCACTCGCTCGAGGATCGGCGCGTCAAGCGCTTTCTCGTCGAGCGCGCACGCGGATGCCTATGCCCCCCGGAGCTGCCGATCTGTGTCTGCGGACACGAGCCGGAGGCCGATCTGCTTACGTCGCGAGCTATCTCGCCGACATCTGGAGAGGTCGCGCACAACCCCCGTGCCAGCTCTGGTCGCCTGCGTGCGGCGCGGAAGACAGACGACAGCGGGGAGGGCTGATGCCGCGTGCTGCAACGGCAGCGGCGCGCTTCGACCGCCACGCGGCCGGCCGAACGACGGCGCCCCCGACCAAGCGCCCCGCGACTCGTCCCGCGCGACGCAAATCGGGTCCGGCGGCTCGGGCCGAGCCGGCCCGAGCGCGTGTCGCCGCGCCCTCGCGCGAGCGTGAGCGACGCCGTCGCGGACCGCAGATCTCGACGCGCGCAGCGGCCCGGACCAAGGCAGGCAGCTCCCAGCGCCCGCGCACGCAGCTGGTGCTTGACCGGCTGCTCCATGGGCGCGCTTGGATCACCTGTATCGGCGCGCTGCTCGTCGGCATCGTCTTTCTGAACGTCACGCTGATGTCGCTCAACGAGGGCATCACCCGCACGGACGCCCGCGCTGCGGCGCTGAAGCGTGAGAACGCCGGCCTGCGCCTTCAGCTCGCCAAGCTGGGGTCGAGCGAGCGAGTCCAGCAGGCCGCTACGGCACGCGGCTTCTACATGCCGGCGCCCGGGGACGTCCAGTACCTGCGGCTGAACCCAAGCGTCGACGCTCGTCGTGCCGCCCGCAGGATCACGGCGCCGATCGCGCCGCCAGCGCCTGCGGCGACCGCTGTCGTATCGGGCCGGCCGGCCGCCGGCGCGACGCCGGCAGCGGGCCCAACGTCGGCGGCGGGCACAGCGTTGGCGGCGGGCACAACGTCTGAGTCCGGCACCGCGACGCCTGACGCGCCAAGCGCCGGCGTGCCACAGCAGTCGCCGGGCGCGACCGGGGCCGCGACGGGCGCTGGCGCGCGATCCGATTCCCAAGCGGGCGGCCCGATCGCCGCGCCGGCGCACGGGAACACGACCTCCGCCGCTCGCGCGGCGCCCTAGCGTGCGTCTGGTCGACCGGCGCATCGGACTTCTGTTCGGCCTCTTCCTGCTGCTGTTGCTTGTTGGTGCGACCCGTGTCACCTGGCTTGGAACGGTTCGCGGCGAGGCGTTACGAGAGCTTGCTCAGGCCCAGCAGATCGAGCAGCTGAAGGTCGCCGCGCGGCGGGGAACGATCAGCGATCGCCACGGGGTCGAGCTGGCGGTCTCGCAGGACGCGGTCACCGTCTTCGCCAACCCGTTTCTGATCAAGGATCCCGTCACCGTCGCGGGCCGGATCGCGCCGCTTCTCGACAAGCCACTCGACGAGGTGACCGCGGCGCTCGGCGACCGTCAGAAGGGGTTTGTCTACCTCAAGCGCAAGCTCGACATCGGCCGCGGCGAGGCAATCAAGAAGCTGCGAATCGAGGGCATCGGGACGGTCGTCGAGCCCAAGCGTCACTATCCGCAGGGCCCGCTCGCCTCGCAGCTGCTCGGCACGGTTGGCATCGACAACGTCGGGCTCTCGGGCCTCGAGCGCGGTCACGAGAGGCTCCTGCACGGAAGCGACGACGAGCGGCGGATTGTCAAAGACGCACTCGGGAAGCCGATCAGCATCGTGGACGTCCGACGCGGGCGTGCCGGCAGGGATCTTCAGCTGACGCTTGACGTCGCGATCCAGGAGCGAGCCGAGGCGGTACTTGGCGAGCTCGGCCGCGTCTACCAGCCGAAGGGAGCGACGGCGCTCGTGCTCAACCCGCGCAGCGGCGAGATCCTCGCGCTGGCGAACTGGCCGCGGGTCGACGCAAACGACGTCGCCAGCGCACCTCCTTACGCGCGCCAGAATCGCGCGATCGAGGACAGCTACGAGCCCGGCTCGACCTTCAAGGCCTTCACTGTTGCAGGCGCGCTTGAGGAGCGTCTGATCACACCGCGGACGCGCTTTAGCCTGCCTCCGACGATCCAGGTCGCCGACCGGGTGATCAAGGAGGCGCACGCACGCGGTGGTGTGACACTGACGGTGGAGCAGATCCTGGCGCAGTCCTCGAACATCGGCTCGGTAAAGATCGGGCTGTTGCTCGGCAAGAAGCGCTTCGATCGCTGGGTCAGGCGGTTCGGCTTCGGGCGGGCGCCCGGGGTCGGCCTGCCCGGCGAGGCAGGCGGGATCGTCCCGAAGCCCGCCGAGTACTCGGGCTCGTCGCTGGGCAACCTGCCGATCGGACAGGGCCTGGCCGTCACGCCGATGCAGATGGCCGAGGGCTACTCGGCGATCGCCAACAACGGCCTGTTGCGCAAACCGCACATCCTGGCCTCGGATCGGCGTCGGCCCGAGCGCATCATCTCGGGGCCGACCGCCCGGCGTGTCGCGCGCATGCTCGAGGGAGTGCTCGGACCCGGTGGAACGGCACAGGAGGCGTCGGTGCCCGGGTACAAGGTCGCCGGCAAGACCGGCACCGCTCAGAAGCCCGACAGCCAGGGCGGCTACTCGAAGGACAAGTACGTCGCGTCCTTCATCGGCTTTGCGCCCGCGCGCCGGCCGCGGCTGCTCGTCGCGGTGATGGTCGACGAGCCACGTGGCGCCTACTACGGCGGAGTGGTGGCGGCCCCCGCGTTTGAGAGGATCCTCTCATTCGCGCTGCCCTACCTGCGGATTCCGCCCAGCTAGCCGCCACTGGCCCCAGCTGGCGAGCGTTAGAATCAGCGCGCCGATGACCCTTCGCGATCTGATCGGGGAGGGCGCTCCCGCGGTTGAGGTCTCGGCGCTCGCGTATGCGAGCGAGCGGGTGACGCCGGGAACGCTCTTCTTCTGCGTGCCAGGGCTGGTCGCCGATGGGCATGACTTCGCGCGCGAGGCGGCCGAGCGTGGCGCGGTTGCGCTCGTCTGCGAACGGCCGCTCGGGCTCGCGATCCCGGAGATCGTGGTCCCCGATGCGCGCGCGGCGATGGCCCCGGCGGCGGCCCGCTTCTACGGCGACCCGTCGAGCGAGCTGGCGGTCGTCGGCGTCACCGGGACCAACGGGAAGACGACGACCACGTTTCTGACGCGTTCGCTGCTCGAGGCGGCTGGCATTGGTACCGGTCTGCTGGGGACGGTGACCTCGATCGTCGGTGGGCAAGCGGAGGCTGGGGAGCGCACGACGCCGGAGGCGATCGATCTCGCTGCACGGTTGCGGCGGATGGCCGACGCCGGTGACCGGGCGTGCGTGATGGAGGTGTCCTCACACGCGCTGGCGCTCGGCCGCTGTGAGGGCGTGCACTTCTCCTGTCAGGTGTTCACCAACTTGACCCAGGACCATCTTGACTTCCATCAGACGATGGACGATTACTTTCGGGCCAAGCGACGTCTCTTCGGCGGGCCGGGAGCGTCGATCGTCAATATCGACGACCACTACGGGCGCCGAATCGCCGACGAGGTCGAGGGAGCCGTCAGCTACGCGATCGAGGTCGACGCCGAGTATCGAGCACACGACATCGAGCTCGACGGCACCGGCGCATCCTTCCGCTGCGAGACGCCGGCGGGCGCGCTGGAACTACGGACAAGGCTGCCGGGCCGCTTCAATGTCTACAACGCACTCGCGGCCGTCGCGGCGGCGCGCGTGGTCGGCGTGGACCTCGAGCTGATCGGGCCCGCACTCGCGCTGGCCGAGCCCGTCCGCGGTCGCTTCGAGCCAGTCGAGGAGGGACAGGACTTCACCGTGATCGTCGATTACGCCCACAGTCCAGACTCGCTCGCCAACGCTCTGCGCGCGGCGCGCGCACTCACGACCGGCAGGGTGCACGTTGTCTTCGGCGCCGGCGGGGACCGCGACCGTGCCAAGCGTCCGTTGATGGGCGAGGCTGCGCGCGCGCTCGCCGACCGAGTGATCGTCACCTCCGACAATCCGCGCTCCGAGGATCCGGACGCGATCATCGACGAGATCCTTGCCGGCTCGGGCGAAGCTGCCGAGCGCGAGCGCGACCGGCGCAGGGCGATCGCCCTGGCGATCGAGACCGCAGCGCCGGCCGACGTCGTCCTGATCGCCGGCAAGGGACATGAGCAAGGCCAGGAGCTGGCCGGCGGCCGCGTCGAGCCGTTCGACGACGTCGCCGTCGCGCGCGCCGCCCTGCGCCGGGTTGGAGGTGCCAGCGCTTGATTGATCGAGTGGCCGAGTGGGTTGCCAGCGCCGCAGGAGGGGAGCTCGTCGCGGGCGCGCCGGCGATGCCAGGGCCGCGACGCGCCGTCGTCGACTCGCGCGACGTCCGGTCGGGCGACCTGTTCGTCGGACTGCCCGGCGCGCATGCTGATGGCGGTGCGTTCGCCGCCCAGGCACTCGCGGCCGGGGCATGGGGAGTGCTGGTGGGGCCGCGCCACGCCGATCCGCGCCTCGCGAGCGGCGCCGGGGTGACGACCGCCGCGGCGACGGCAGCGACAAAGACCGCAGCGACGACGACCGCAGCGACGACGACCGTCGACGCGAGCCCCGGCCAAGCCGTGATCCGTGCCGACGATCCGCTCGGCGCGCTCGCCTCCTTGGCGACCGCCTGGCGGCGCGAGCTGGCCTGCCCGGCGGTCGGCATCACCGGCTCGACCGGGAAGACCTCGACAAAGGCGATCCTTGCCGCGATGCTGGCGCCGGCGCGCCGGACGCACGCGAGCCGCGACAACCTGAACACGGAGGTCGGGCTGCCGCTCGCGCTGCTCGAGGCCGACAGAGGCACCGAGGTGCTCGTGCTCGAGATGGCGATGCGAGGGGCGGGCCAGATCGCGGAGCTGGTCGCGATCGCTGAGCCCGATGTCGGCGTGATCGTCAACGTAGGCCCGGCCCACCTCGAGCTGCTCGGCACGATCGAGGCTGTCGCGTTGGCGAAGGCCGAGCTTGTCCGCGACCTCCCCGCTGGCGCGGCCTGCGTCGTCCCGGCGCGCGAGCCGCTGCTTGCGCCACACCTGCGCGACGACATCGAGACGATCACATTCGGGCCCGATGGCGACGTCCGGCTGCGCTCGTTCGCCGACGGGGTAGCGCAGATCGACGCCCGTGGCGAGCTCGTCGAGCTCGAGCTCTCGTATGACGAGCAGCACAACCTGCTCAACACGCTGGCCGCGGTCGGCGCGGCGCTCGTGCTCGGCGTCAAGCCGGCGGGTCGCGTAGCGCCCGTCTTCGCGGCGCTGCGGGGAGAGCTCGTCGAGCTTCCGGGTGGTGTGACGGTCGTCAATGACTGCTACAACGCCAATCCGATGTCGATGCGCGCCGCCATCGATCATCTCGCCGCCAGCCCCGCCGGGCGGCGGATCACCGTCCTTGGTGCGATGGCCGAGCTCGGTTCCGAAGCCGGCGGCTTCCATCGCCAGATCGGCGAGCACGCGGCGCAACGGGGGGTGGACGTGATGATCACCGTCGGCGAGCGCGCCATCGGATACTCGCAGGGGTTCGCCGGAGAGACCTACTCGGTGGCGTCGCCCGAGGAGGCCGCCACGCTGCTCGAGGAGCTCGCGCTCGCCGGCGATCGCGTCCTGATCAAAGGCTCCCGCTCCGCCGGCCTCGAGCGGGTTCTCTCCTAAGTTGGCCTTC
>Ga0183260_10000277_pt1 | contig 41881 bp, 38 predicted proteins | sample AntDrymUQ4972206_2_FD_129768 | JGI IMG/M metagenome (GOLD analysis project Ga0183260, IMG submission 129768) | Polar desert sand microbial communities from Dry Valleys, Antarctica - metaG UQ497 (22.06) (version 2) (version 2) | ecosystem: Environmental > Terrestrial > Soil > Desert | place... | reverse complement strand
TCCCGTCAGATGTCGCAGTGCCGATCGTGGTCGGGGGGCAGGTTTGCTTGCCCTCCCTACGGTCAGGATGCGTTCAAATCGCAAACCGACGCACGCTTTTGGCGGACTTGCCCGTGAGAATCGCCGACAGTTGACGATTCCAGAACTCCATAGCCGCCCGCTTCTCGGAGTCGTAACTGTATCGATCGTAAACGCTGGTGATGTCCTTGTCTGCCGAATGGTTCACGATCCGACTGATCACAAAACGTGGGACGCCGCCACTCGCCATCAAACTCGCCGCTGTGCGGCGCAGGTCATGGCCGCGAATATCGGCGTGATCACGGGCTCTACCGTACGACTTCGGCTCCGCGACGATGTTGGCCGCGTGCGCTGCGCCAGCCGCCTGCCGACGTGCTTGTAGTCACCCATGACTAATTTCGGGAAGACCCACACCGCGCGATCGTCGCGAGGCACACCCTCGAGGAGTTTGCGCGCGGTCTCGTTCAGATAGGCACGATGGCCGTGGGCATTCTTCACGAATTCCGCTGGTATGGTCCAGAAATGCGATCGCGTATCGATGTCCTGCCATCGCATCTGCAACAGCTCGCCACCCCGTTGCGCCGTCACGAGGCGCAGCCGGAACCAGGCGCACACGTAAGCGTTCTGCGTGGCACAGGCCTTCCACAAGCGACGAATCTCGTCGTCCGTCAGCACGCGGTCGCGCGTGGTCTCCTTCGTGGGCTTCTTGACCCCGAGGACGGGATTCACATTGGCCAGCACGAGCCGTTGCTCGGCGCCGAAGGTGTAGATGCGCGACACGAGGGCGCGCACGCGATTCGCGGCCACGGGGGCGCCCGCCTTGACCTTGCCGTTGAGCACGGCCAGGAGGTCTTCGGCCGTGACGTCGGCGGCGGGTCGATTCTTCCACTTCGGCAATAGGGTCGCGTCGAGCTGGCGCTGATCTTCGGCCCAGCTCCGCTTGTGGGGCTTGGCGTGGTCCTCGATGTACCGCTCGGCGAGCGCGCCGAACGTGAGCACCTCGCGGGCAGCGCGCTTCTCGGCAACGGGATCCCCGCCTTTGGCCACGGAGCGTTGCGCCTCGCGCGCTAGCTCGCGCGCGTCGGCCAGGGTCACAGATGGGAAGCGACCCAACGTCAAGCGCTTCTGACGGGCGTTCTTGTCGCGGAAAAACACCGTCCACGTGCGGACGTCGTTACTGGTGATGCGGAGGCTCAGGCCGGCGTGAGGTCGTCGAAATGATCGACGCTGCCCGTCGGCGGAGGCGCCAAGGCTTTCAGCGTCGACGCGTTCAGGATCCGGCGCTTGGATTCCCGCGACACCGTCGGCGAGGGGACGGGAGCAAGGGTGTTCACCGCGGACCTCCATGCACCATGGTTTTGTTACCATGATGTTACCATGAAGGCGCCGAAGTGGTGAAAATTGGTCGGGATGACTGGATTCGAACCAGCGACCCCCTGACCCCCAGTCAGGTGCGCTACCAGGCTGCGCTACATCCCGTCTCGAACAACTCCGCGCGGCGGGCGCCGCGCTACGACTTCTTCCGCCGCGCCGACTTTCGCACCGGCGCCACCTCCAGCTCGAAGCCGGCAGGCTCGGCCCTCTCCACAGGTGCGCTCGCGGGCGATCGGGCCAGCATCGCGGACAGCTCCCGAAGGCCCCGCTTCACGCTGAGGATCCGCTCCCGCGCGTCCGCGCCGAAAGCCTCCGCGAGCTCCGGCAGGTCTCCCCCGTCGGTTGCATCCGGCTGCTGTTCTTCAGTCAGCTTCCGGCGCGCACCGGCCAGCGTGAGGCCCTCGACATAGAGCAGGTGCTTCAGCCGCAGGACCCGCTCGACGTCCGACCGCCGGTAGAACCGCGGCCCGCCGTCGGTCTTCGCCTGGCCGAGGTCCGGGAACTCCGCTTCCCACGACCGCAGCACGTAGGGCTGCACCTTCGCAATCTCGCAGACCTCTGACTGCCGGAACAGGGAGCGGTTGGGAATCTCGACCGGTTCCAGTTGTGGCATGAGGCGCTGGCGTCAGTATAGCAGAGGGTTTCCACGCTGCCACTCCCCCGCCACGAGCCTTGTTCCCGCACGCGGACCGTGAGTCAGTTCCCAGTTCCCAGTTCCCAGTCGCTGCCAGTCGCCAGTCGCCAGTGCCAGTCTTCCCACGTCGAACACAACACCCTCCGATGCGGGTCGCGGACGGATGGTATTCTGTGCCCTCGACCGCCTCGGAGCGACGGGGAAGACCGCACATCCACTTCGCAGATGAAACTATGGCTCGCACGCCGGTGACAGGCTCCTCAGGCTCACCTTCCCCCCGGGGACCGGGCACGTCCGTACTGTTTGTGAGCCTTCTCGTGGTTCTTGCTGTCACCGGCGCGCTCGCCCGCCCGGGACAGAGTGGCTCCGACGGTGCCGGCGCATGGCGGCAATGGGGCGGACCGGATCGCAATTTCATCTCGAACGCCACTGGCCTTGCCGATTCCTGGCCGGCGGATGGTCCACCTCGCCTCTGGCGCAGACCCCTGGGCCTGGGCCACTCCGCCATCATGGCCGACGAGGGTGTGCTCTATACCCTGTACCGCCCGGGCAAGGAGATCTCGCGCCGCGGGCCGTGGGAATCACTGGAGCGCGTCATTGCGATGGACGCCGCGACAGGGAAGACCCTCTGGGAATACGAGTACGCGTCGGAACCTCTCGACTTCAGCTTTGGTCCCGGGCCCCACGCCTCCCCGCTGATTGCCGGCCCGCTCGTCTTCACCGTTGGCACCAACAAGCAGGTCCACGCCTTCGAGAAGCGCACGGGCCGCCTCGTCTGGTCACACGACCTGGTGAAGGAGTACGGCTCACCACCGGGGCTGCTCCGTCCGGGCGTGAAGGCGGGCTACGGTTCGAGCCCGCTGGCTTACAAAGACCTGATCCTCATGCAGGCCGGGGGTGATGGCCAGGCAGTGATGGCCTTTCGTCAGAAGGACGGCTCCCTCGCCTGGAAGAGCGGCGACTTCCTCACCGCCGAGGCCGCACCGCTGCTCATTGATGTGGACGGCCAGACGCAGCTCGTCGTCTTCGCCGGACAGGGGGTGAACGGCCTCGATCCGGACACCGGCCGGATCATCTGGTCTCACCCGCACGACACCGACGGCGACATGAACAACAGCATGCCGGTCTGGGGCCCCGACAACGTGCTGTTCATCACCTCGGCCTACAACCAGGGGAGCCGGGCACTCCGGCTGGCCCGCAAGGGGGAGAAGACCGAGGTCGAAGAGCTCTGGTTCACCAACAGGTTCCGCCTGATGTTCAGCAATGCCCTGCGGCTGGGTGACTTCATCTACGGCAGCAGCGGCGACTTCGGCCCTGCCTTCTTCGGCGCGCTCGACATCAGGACGGGCACCCTCGCCTGGCAGGAACGCGGCTTCGGCCGCGTCAGCCTCCTGCACGCCGACGGCAAGACCATCGTCCTGGACGAGGACGGCGACCTCGCGCTGGTCCGGCTCTCGCCCAAGGGCATGGAGATCCTCTCGACAACGCGCGTGTTCGGCACCACGTCGTGGACCGTTCCCACACTGGTGGGGACGACGCTGTATGCGCGCGACAGGGCGGAAGTCGTGGCGCTCGCGCTGGGGGGGCGCTAGCCAGTTACCAGCTTCCGGCTGCCAGTTGCCAGCTGCGCGGCTTCCAGTTCCCAGCTGCCAGTTTCCACTTTCCTCAGCTGCCAGCTGCCAGCTGCTAGCTGCCAGTTCCCAGTCTGCAGTCTCCAGCCTCCAGCTTCCAGTTTCCAGCTAGGAAGGAAGTAGGAGCTACGAGCTTCCCGCTTCCTGCTTCCAGCTTCGCGCTCAGGCTGGCGGCGCGCCCGAGCGGAAGTCACCGCATGCAACAGGAGCGTCCTCCGCTATTGAGGCGGGCGCGCAGGTTGAACAAGGCTGGGAGCTGGAAGCTGGAAGCAGGTAGCTGGATTCTCAATTGGGACGTCGCTCGGGATCGTTGCCCGCCAGCGCCATCAACTCGTCGTCCGTCCATGGCCGGGTGCGCGCGGCGGTGGCTTCCCGGATGCGCGCGACGACTGCCGGATCGACGGGGCTGCCGGTTCCACCCCACTCCCGGCGGATGTAGGTCAGCACGCCCGCGATTTGTTCGTCCGTGAGCACGCCCCCCACCGGCGGCATGAGGCCGGTCGTCCCACCCTTCCCGTGCAGCAGGATGCGCACGCCAATCCCGGCCTGCGCAAACACCAGCGCCGAGTCCACAAGGCTCGGGGCGACCCTGTCCTGGCCACGCCCATCCGGCTGATGGCAGGCCTGACAGAGATTGCGGTACACTTCGGATCCCTCATCGAAGCGCCCCTGCTCCTCAGCGTTGAGCGGCGGCACCGGCGCAGGTTCGCCGGGCTTGCCCGGCCACGTGATGCGGGCGAGCACACGCGTCACACGCGCACCCATCTCGCCGGGCTGCGGCCCCAGCGCGGCGAAGGGCCCGGGCTCGCGTCGCAGCCGCAGCCCCGGCCCGCCGGGTCCGCCCGAGCGTCCGGATGCCGCCGTGGGCACGGGCTCCGGTCGTGCGAAGGCATACGCGCCACCCGGCCCGGCCCGGCCGCCGGGGCAGGTCGGACATGGAACGGGACCGGCCGTGACGGGCGGGCGTGGCGGCGGCGTTCCCGGCGGCGGTTCACCAAGCAGTGCGACCTCGGCCCCACGCAGCAGCGCCGATCGCATCCATCCGGCACGCGTGCCGTCGGCAATCCACGCGAGCAGTTCCTGATTCGTCGTGTCGTGCGCGCCTCGCACGATCGTCGCCGCGAGCATCGCGATCGCTGCTTCGCGCGCGGGCGTCGCGTCCCCAGCCCCCCTCATGATCCTGGCGATGACGTCCGCTTCCCCTCCGCGCAGTCCGCTCAGCGCCGCGTCGAGGGTGACCGGATTGCCGCCGTCACGCCCGAGCAGCACGGTCATTGCTTCCTCGCGTGGCCCGGCGCCCATCGCACCGAGCGAGGCGGCCAGCTGATGCCGCACCCACCAGTCCTCGTCGTCGAGCCGCTTCAGCACCGCACGGGTGACGGGATGCTCAGCGTCGCTGTACCAGCGTTCCGAGATCCTGATCGCGGCCACGCGGACCTCACGCGAGGGATCCTCCAGCGCGCGGATAACTGTCTGAGGATCCGCTTCGTCGAGCCCGTCGAGCGTCCAGACGGCGTGCAGGCGCGTGCGCCAGTCCGGCGCGCCGGCGGCCAGCCTCACCAGGTCCGGAACGACCGATCGATCGCCGCGTTCGACGATCAGCCGCTGTGCGGCATCGCGCCACCAGCCGCCGCGATGCGAGAGCGCCTCCACCAGCGCCGTGCCCGACGCGCTCGAGAGGGCTGTCGACGTGTCGCGGGACGTCTCCTCGTGCACGATCCGATAGATGCGCCCGAAGCCGGTCGGTTCCTCCAGCTTCCGCGCGCGGATCTGGTCGCGCAGGTACGTCGTGATTGAGATGCGATGCTCGATAATGCCGCGGTACATATCGACGAGGTACATCGTGCCGTCGGGGGCGTCGGAGAGATACACCGGCCGGAAACGCTCATCGGTCGAAGCGAGGAACTCCCCCTGGTCGTACGCCTTCTGCGCGCGCAGCGTGGTGCCATCATCGGTCAGCACAATCCGGCTCACCAGGTTGGCGGCCGGCTCGGCGACGAAGACGTTCCCCCGGAGGTCGACCGGCAGCCGGTGCCCGCGGAACACCAGCGGCGCACACACCGAGGTAAATCTTGCAAGCGTCCCATCCGCTCGGCCGACTCCTGCCTGGTACATGCGGTTGGTGCCCGGCGTGGGACGGACGGGCCAGACGATGTTCAGGTCGTTGGTGTCGTCGGCGAGCCGCTCGTAGCTGCCGCGGGTCCGCAGGAGGTTCGGGTGACGCGCGTAATAAGGGGTCGGCACCAGATCCACGTGGAGTGCTGACTCGTTCGTGTTCCGGTAAATCCGCCCGGCGTCGTCCTGGGAGACGCCCCACTCGCCGCGGGGCAACGTCCTGTGCACCGTCCACGTGCCACCCTTCAGGGCGATCTCGATGGCTGACTGCCCCGCCGTGTGCATCCGATTGTCGAGCCCCCAGTAGAAGCCGTTCGCGTTGTTCTGCGGATCCACCTCCAGGCGTCCGTAGTCGGCAGTGACGAGCTCTCTGGTGTCCGCCCGCAGATCGTTGTCCTCGTCGCGCATGAACCAGGCGTTCGGCGGTTCCCCGACCAGGACGCCTCGATCCAGGACCTTCAGCGACCGGGCAAGCACCAGGCGGTCGGCAAAAACCGTGCGGCTGTCCATCCGCCCATCACCATCCGTATCCTGCAGCACGACGACCCGGCCTACGGGCGCACGTTCCTCCGAGGCCAGGATGTCCTTCATGAAGCCGGGCATCTCGACCGCCCAGAGACGGCCTTTCGTGTCCCAGTCGATGGCAACGGGGTCCTGGATCAGGGGTTCGGCCGCCACGAGCTCGAGTCGGAACCCCGGTGGCATGTAGAACGTCTGCAGCGCCTCCTCTGGAGAAAGCGGCGGAGAATCTGCGGGCACCTTCTGCACGCCGGGAGGCCAGGGGCGGTTCGGAGGGGACTGCTGAAACCCTTCACCCGTGATCGCCGCGAGCAGAAGAAGAACGAGGATGAACTGAGGGGGTCGTACAGCCATAATCTCCCAGCGTCTCCAGATTCGTGCAGAATACCCTCGTGCAGACCTCACGCCGGGATTTTCTGGGCGGCACCAGTCTCGCCCTGCTCGGGCTTTCATTGCAAGTCCGCACACCGGCGGACGGTACCAGATCGGACGAGCCGATCATCGACATCCATCAACATGCCGGCTACAGCGGGCGCCCGGATGCCGTGCTCCTCGCCCATCAGCGTGCGCTGGGGATCACTACCACCATCCTGTTGCCGGCCGGGCGGCCATTCATCGGCCCTTCGACGCATGGCGGCGTCGCGAACGGGCTGCAGGCGCAGGCTCTCGGGAACGAGGCTTGTTCCGGGCTGGCGGCTGCGCACCCGGGGGAGTACCGATACGGCGCCAACGACGTTCCCGACGCCAAAGGCGCAACGCAGGAAATCGAACGGTTCCTGCAGCGAGGTGCCGTGGTGATTGGCGAGCAGAAATTCGGTGTGGAGTGCGACTCACCCGAGATGCAGCGGATCTACGAGCTCGCCGATGCCCGCGGGGTGCCCGTCCTCATGCACTGGCAGCACGGGATGTATAACCGCGGATTCGAGCGGTTCCACCGGATGCTCGAAAAGTATCCCCGGGTCAGCTTCATCGGTCACGCCCAGACCTGGTGGGCGAACATCGACCGGAACCATGCGGACCAGGCCGTGCTCTACCCGAAGGGGCCCGTCACCCCCGGCGGCCTGACGGACCGCTACTTGAGCGACTATCCGAACATGTACGGTGATTTGTCAGCCGGATCCGGATTGAACGCCTTGACGAGGGACGAGGACTTCACCCGCGATTTCCTCAACCGGCACCAGAACAAGCTGCTCTACGGAAGCGACTGCAGCGACCACGACGGGTCGGGACCCAAATGTCAGGGAGCACAGACGCTCGCCGTCCTCCGCCGCCTGGCGGGCAGCAAGGAGGTCGAGCGCAAGCTGCTGTACGACAACGCCCTCAAAGTCCTGCGACTCTAGCAATTGCCAAAAATGCCAAGATTGCCATGAGTGCCAAAAATGACGCGGTTCTACCGGGTTCCTGCCGTTCTTCGTAATCTCGCCGCTCTCGCTATCTCGGCGCTCTCTGGAATTTCGTCGTTTTTGGCAATCTTGGCATTTTTGGCAATCCTGGCACTTCCTATTTGTTTCTTCTTCTGACGTGGATGCGGATCGGCGTTCCGGTCAGGCCGAACGATTCGCGCAGGCGGTTGACGAGGAACCGCTCGTAGGAGAAGTGGAACTCGGTGGCGACGTTCGTGAAGAACACGAACGTCGGGGGGGCGACGCCGGTCTGCGCGGCATAGAGGACGCGCACCTCCCGCCGCCCGGGGCTTGCGGGCGGGTGCGCGGCAGTCACGGCGGCCACGAACCGGTTCAGCTCGGAAGTTGGAATGCGGCGAGCCCGGGCGTCGGCGATCTTGTCGATCGTCTCGAGCACCTTGGGGGTGCGCTCCCCGGTGGCTGCGGAGATGTGCAGCAGCGGCGCATACTCCAGGAACTTCAGCTTCTGGCGCAGCTTGTCGTCGAACTCTTCGGAGTACTCGGATCCGCGCCCCTTCATGAGGTCCCACTTGTTGGCGGCGATGATGATCCCGCAGCCGGCCTTGTCCGCCTCGCCGGCAATGGCCGCATCCTGGTCTGTCGCCCCCTCGACCGCGTCGATCACCAGCACCGCCACATCTGCCTGATCGATGGCCCTCCGGGCCACGAGCACGGACACCGCCTCGAGCTGCCCTGAGCGGGAGACCCGCCCGGGCCTCCGGATCCCCGCCGTATCTACAATCCTGAAGATGCGCCTGTGCCACTTCAGGACGGCGTCCACCGTATCCCGCGTGGTCCCCGGCATATCGCTCACGATCGATCGCTCTTCCTTCAGCAACCGATTGAGCAGCGACGACTTGCCCACATTCGGCCTGCCGACAATGGCCACGGCGGTTTCCTGGGGGGCATCCGCCTGCGCGGTCTCGCGTGCCCTGGGCAGGCGCTCGACGATGGCGTCGAGCAGGTCACCCACTCCCTGCCCATGTTCCGCGGCGATTTCGACGACCGGCTCGAACCCGAGCTGGTAGAACTCCACCGCCCGCCCCCGGGAGCGCTTGTCGTCGGTCTTGTTCACGGCGACCAGGACGGGCGCGCGCGAGGATCGGAGCGCGGCCGCCACTTCCAGATCACCGGAAACGAGGCCGTCACGCCCGTCCACGACGAAGACGAGCACGTCGGCCGTTTCCAGCGCCCTGCGCCCCTGCACCACCACCAGCTCGTGGAGGGGGTCTTCACTTGCGCCGAAGAGGCCCCCGGTATCGGTCAGGCTGAACGTGGTCCCCTGCCACTCCGCCGGGAGGGAATTAACGTCGCGGGTGGTGCCCGCGATGGCCGTCACGATGGCCCGGCGGCTGTCGGTAATGCGGTTGAAGAGGGTGGACTTCCCGACGTTTGGACGCCCGACCAGCACGACAGTAGGGCCCCCGGAGGCACGTTTCACAGGCATTGGCGAGATTGTAGTTAGGCGGAAGCTTGACAGCGTAAGTGTTTATATTTAACCTATTTACAACTACCCAGGAGCGCCTAACCCATGATCAAAGTTGACATCGTCAACGAGGTGTCGAAGGTCGCCGACATCACCAAGGTGAAAGCCGAGGTGGCGGTTGACGCCGTGTTCGACGCCATGCGTCTGTCGATGCAACGCGGCGAGCGGATCGAGCTCCGCGGCTTCGGGGTGTTCCAGGTGAAGCCCCGCAAGCGGGGGATCGGGCGCAATCCGCGCACCGGAAAAGAAGTCCGCATCCCGCCCGGCCGGACAATCCGGTTCAAGCCCGGCAAGGACCTGCAGAATATCGGCGGCTGAGTCAGCCCGCGGGGCCTTGTCGAACGAACTGTCCTATCCCACTCGTCGGTATCTCCCCTCCGCTGAACCGGCCGGACCCGTCTGGAGTGTGCCCGCGCAACCCCAGCGATTCCGCCATCGGTTTGGAAAACACATCATCCTTTTCCTTCTTACACTTGCGACGACGACCCTCGTGGGGCAGGGGCATTATGCCGCCTTTCTGTCAGAGTTCGGCAACCGGACGGTGGAGCCGACCCTGAGGGACGTCTCGTGGGGGTTGTGGTACAGCCTGACGATCCTCGGGATCCTGGGCGCGCACGAGATGGGGCACTACGTGGCCTGCCGGGTGTACAAGGTCGACGCCACGCTGCCCTACTTCCTGCCCCTTCCGCCGCCGTTCTGGACGGGCACGCTCGGAGCCGTCATTCGCATCCGGGAGGCGTTCCCCACCCGGACCGTTCTGTTCGACGTCGGGGTCGCGGGCCCGATTGCGGGCTTCGCCGCGCTCATTCCGGCCCTGCTCTACGGGCTGAGCCTCTCGACGATAGTGCCGGCGCCCCCGGAAAGCGCCGAGCTCATCTATCTGGGTGAGCCCCTGTTGTTCAAGGGGGCTGCCTGGCTCATGTTCGGCACGGTGCCCGAGGGCTACACCCTGAACATGCACCCGATGGTATTTGCCTCCTGGTTCGGGATGCTGGCCACGGCCCTGAACCTGCTGCCCTTCGGGCAGCTCGACGGCGGGCACATCACCTACGCAACGCTCGGCCGGTGGTCCACTCCGATCTCTCTGGCGACCGTGGCGACTGCCGTGGTGATGACGTTCTTCTCGAGCAGCTGGATCGTGATGACGGTCATGATGCTCGCGATGCTCGCCTTCCTGGGGCCGAGACACCCGCGGGTGATCTACGAGTACGAGCCGCTGGGCCGGGGTCGTGTGGCGCTTGCCGTCTTCGCGCTGCTCATGCTGGTCCTGTGCTTCACGCCGGTGCCGCTCGCCTTCACCAACTGACCATACGTTCTTTCCGTCCTCACAGCACGCTCATCGGGTCCACGTCCACAATCGTACGGCGCCTGATCTCAGGCCGCGCCTCGAGCACTCCCTGGAGCGCCTTCCGCATCGCGCTCCGGTGTGTGCCCTTGATGAACAGCTGCGCGCGATGCTCCCCCTTCAGCCGGCTGAGCGGAGCGGGTGCGGGGCCGAGTACCCGATACGGCTCTCCCCCCCATCTCAGCGCCTGGACGATGGCGCCGGCGTCGGCGAGGGCTCCTTCGAGCGTGCTGCCCTTCACGACGGCATTGATCAATGCCACGGTCGGCGGATACTTCATCGTCCGCCGGAAGTTGATCTCTTCCCGGTAAAAGGCGGCGTAGTCCTGCCGGCACGCGTGGGTGATGCTGTAATGCCCGGGGTGGATCGTCTGGACCACCGCTTCCCCTGCGACCTCGCCGCGCCCGGCCCGGCCTGCCACCTGGGTGAGCAGGTGAAAGGTGCGCTCCCCTGCGCGGAAGTCTGCCAGCCCGAGCCCGACGTCCGCCGAGACGACCCCGACCAGCGTGACCCGCGGGAAGTCGTGCCCCTTGGCAATCATCTGGGTCCCCACCAGCACGTCGATGTGACCGGCACCAAAGCGATCGAGCAGTGCCGTGATGGCTCCCCGCCGGCGCACCGTGTCGCGGTCCACCCGGGCCAGCCTGGCGCCGGGGAACAGGGTTGCCAGTTCCGCCTCGACCCGCTCCGTCCCGAATCCGGCCTGCTCGAGGAAGGTTCCCGCGCAGTGCGAGCAGGTCGTCGGGATCCGCATGGCGTGGTTGCAGTAATGGCAGCGGGCGCGTCGTGCCGCGCGGTGGACGGTGAGGCTCACGCTGCAGTTGGGGCACTCGAGCGTGCCGCCGCACTGGCGGCAGAAGACGCTCGTCGCGAACCCGCGCCTGTTGAGGAGCACCATGGCCTGTTCACCGAGGTCGAGCCGCTCCCGGATGGCCTGGGCCAGTTCGGTGCTGATGACCACGTCGGGCCCTGCCGCCGCATATTCGGCGCGCATGTCCACCAGCCGTACGGCGGCCATCGGCCGGTCCAGTACCCGGCGTTCGAGCGTGATCAACTCGTAGCGCCCGCTCTGCGCGTTGTGATAGCTCTCGAGCGAGGGGGTTGCCGACCCGAGCACGGCCAGCGCCTGCCCGGCGCGTGCACGCACCACCGCGACGTCACGCGCGTTGTAGCGCGGGCTCTCTTCCTGCTTGTAGGAGGTGTCGTGTTCCTCGTCCACAATGACCAGGCCGAGCCGCTGGACCGGAGCGAACACGGCCGAGCGGGTGCCGACAACGACATCGACCTCGCCGCGCCGGATGCGGTGCCACTGGTCGTGGCGTTCGCCGTCCGAGAGGCCGCTGTGCTGGATGGCGACACGTTCCCCAAAGGCCGCGCGAAAGGCGCCCGCGATGGCCGGCGTCAACGCGATCTCAGGAACCAGCACCAGCACGCCGCGTCCGGAAGAGGCGACGTGCTGCGCAAGCCGGAGATAGAGCTCGGTCTTCCCGCTGCCGGTCACGCCGTGGAGGACGACTGCCGAAAACGCGTCAGTGCCCGCGAGCGCCTGCAGTTTGTGCATGGCCGCAGCCTGCTCGGGGGTCAACGTCACTGGCTGCCGCACCGCTGTTTCACGCGCGGCCGCATGGACGAATGGATCCCGTTCCACGCGGCGCCGCGTGAACGCGATGAGCCCGAGTCCGGCGAGCCGCTTCAGCGTTGGCGCGCCAATTCCGCGTGCGGTCAGGTCCGCCGTGTCGATCCCCTCCGGCGCCCCGCGCAGCAGCAGCAGCGCCTCACGCTGCCTGGCTCCCGGCGCCCATGCCCCGGACTGCCCTGCACTCCGGTCCTCGGCCCGCTCCTCTCCCGCGTTGTCGATGTCCTTTTCCCCTCCGCCGGAGGGTGTGCCGTTCCCGGCCGCCTCCGGGAGCATGTCGTGCCCCTGCGCTGTCAGTGAGGCCACGCGGACGGTGCGAAAAGCGGAGGCCGTCCCGACCAGCGGCTGGCTGATGCTCACCAGCCCGTCGCGGTCCAAACCAAGCAAGGCGCTGCGCGCACCGCGCGCCTCACCCGCGAGCGTGCCAACCGGCACTGGCCTGTCCGCAACCAGCTCGTCGAGCAGGCGGCGCCTCAGCCCGCGTTCGGTCAGCAGCCGTGCAAGGCCCGCCTCGGTGATCCGGACGTGACGCTCCCCCTCGATCCACGCGCGCGGCGGCATGGCGGCCGCGATCGCTTCGCCGATGCCGCAGGCGTAGTACTCCGCCACCCAGGTCCCCAGTGAGATGACCTCGCCCGGAAGGAACGGCTCGGAGTCGAGAACGTCGAGGATCGGCTTGAGGGTGCCTGCCCCTGCGGCCTCCGGGGTGCCGTCCTCCGTCCCAATCACCACTCCTGTCATCACACGCTTCCCGAGCGGGACGAGGACCCTCGCCCCGGAAACAGGTAGAGGCATCTCGACGGGGACCGAATAGGTGAGCGCCTCCAGCCCGGGTACGGGCACGGCGACGCGGATGAGACGCACGGCTACTCTGCGGGCGCGGCCGAAGCCGGGGGCTGGCGGGCGAGCAGAGCCATCGCCAGCTTCAGATCGTCCCAGGCGTCACGCTTGTAGCCCGGGCTTCTGAGCAGGAACGACGGATGGAATGTCGGAATGAGCTGTGCGCCGCGAAATTCATAGACCCGGCCGCGCAGCCGCGAGATCGGGTCCTGTGTTTCGAGCAGCGTCCGCGCCGCAAACGCGCCGAGCGCGATGATTACCTTCGGCTGGATCGAGGCAATCTGCCGGAACAGGTATGGCTGACACGTTGCGATTTCGTCCGGTTCGGGATTGCGGTTCCCAGGAGGACGGCACTTCAGCACGTTGGCGATGTACACCTCGTCGCGGCGGAAACCCATGGCCTCAATCATCTTTGTGAGCAGCTGACCGGCGCGCCCGACGAAGGGAATGCCTTGAGCGTCCTCGTCGGCACCCGGCGCTTCACCCACGAACATCACGTCCGCCGACTCGCTGCCCACACCGAAGACGATCTGTGTTCGGCCGAGCCCGTGCAGCTTGCAGCGCGTGCACTCGCCCAGGTCCTCGCGGATGGCCTGCAGCGCTTCGGCTGCGGATCGAAGGACCGGAACGATGAGGGGTTCCGCCCCGGTCGGCATGGGTGGGGCCGGCAAGGTCTCTGTGGCACTCGCGGCCTGCACCGGAGTCGAGGCGCTTCGATGCCGCCAGGCCGGATCACGGCTGATGCCGGAGACGCCAAGCTCCTGGTAAAACTTCAGATGGTCGAGTAATTCGCGGGTATCCACGGCAGGGTCAGTTCACACGTGCCAGATTGTTCAACTCCCAACTCCCAACGCCCAACGCCCAACGCCCAACGCCCAACGCCCAACGCCCAGGGTAACCTCACAACTTCACCATCTCACGTTGTCTGGGGCGCGAGCAGGGCTTCGGCCCGGTCGAGGATGACGGCGGCAAGCGCGGTCTTGAGTCCGGCCGGAAACGCCTCGGTTCCGTCGCGGCTGATGAGGGTGGCGGCGTTGAGGTCGGAATCGAAGCCCAGCCCCTCGGCTGAAATGTCGTTCGCTATCATCAGGTCTGCCCCCTTGCGCAGCAGCTTCTGGCGTCCGCGCTCCGCGGGATCGCCGCTCTCTGCCGCGAAGCCGATGAGCACGGGGGCCGACCCTCCACCTCGTGCGCGCCCCAGATCGGCAAGGATGTCGGGCGTGCGGACGAGGGCCAGTTCCAGCGGCGCATCAGCCTTCTCAATCTTGCCGGCCGTCCGGCGCTCCGGGGTGTAGTCAGCCACCGCCGCGGCCATGACGACTATGTCTGCATCGAGGGCGTGGCGGAGCACGGCCGTGTGCATCTGCGCAGCGCTGCGGACCCGGATCAGCTCCGCTCCGGACGGAGGGGTGAGCGAGGACGGTCCCGACACAAGAATGACCCTCGCCCCGCGCCGCACGGCCTCGGCCGCAACGGCATACCCCATCTTGCCGCTCGATCGGTTCCCGATATACCGCACGTCGTCGATGTCCTCGTAAGTCGGCCCGGCGGCGACGACTATCAGGCGGCCGAGGAGAGAACCGGACGGCTGGAGCACGCGCTGGGCCGCTTCGACGATCTCGTCCGGTTCCGCGAGACGGCCCTTTCCAATCCAGCCACAGGCCAGGTACCCGGCGCCAGGCTCGACGAACTGCACGCCCCTGGCGCCGAGCGTGGCGAGGTTTGCGCGCACGGCCGGGTGCTCCAGCATGTTGGTGTTCATCGCCGGCGCCATCAGGACGGGGGCACGGGTGGCGAGATACAGGGCCGAGAGGAAGTCGTCGGCGATGCCGCCGGCAAACCTGCCGATCGCGCCCGCTGTTGCCGGGGCGACGAGCAGGAGGGCAATATCGGAGGCGAGCGAGATGTGCTCGATGTCGGCGTTCGCCCCTGGACGCCACTGGCTGGTGATGACGCGACGGCGGGTGATGGCCTCGAACGTGATCTCGCCGACGAAGCGGCGGGCGGAGCGCGTCATGATCGCGGCCACGTCGTGGCCGTGCTTCTGCAGGCCCCGCGCAACTTCGACCGCCTTGTAGGCGCCGATCCCGCCAGTCACGCCTAGTGCGACGAGCGCCACCGTCCCTCCTATTCCCCGTCCGGCGTCTGTTCCCTGCGAACGTGGCCGCGTCTGACCTCGAGCGCGGCAAGGCGCGCCGGTTTCTGCGAGCCCTCGGTGCGGGGGGTGCAGCCCTGCAGCAACTGCCGTGCACGGGCACCCGCCAGTACGACCAGCTCGAACGCGTTCTTGACCTCTGAACTGTCCCTCATCGGCTTCCTTCCTGTCTGAATGTTTTCACGATCGACTCGGCATCGGCCCGCGCGGACCTGAGACGCGCCCGCTCGGCAAGGACGATGGCGCGAAGCCGATCGACGCAGGCGTCGAGCGCGTCGTTGACCACCATGTAATCGTACTCGGCAAAGGCGGCCACCTCGTCGCGCGCTGTCTGCAGCCGACGCTGGATGGCCGCTTCGGAATCCTTGCTGCGCCCGCGCAGCCGCTGCTCGAGGATCGTGAACGACGGAGGCATGACGAACACGCCGACCGTGCCCGCGCACCGCTCGCGCACCAGCCGAGCCCCCTGCACGTCGATTACCAGGACCAGGTCGCGCCCGCTGGCGAGGTGGCGCTCCACATCTGCCGCACACGTGCCGTACAGGTTCCCGAACACTTCCGCCCACTCGAGGAACTCGTCGGCGGCGATCATCTCTTCGAACCTGGAGCGGAAGACGAAATTATAGTCCACCCCGTCGCTCTCGCCCGCGCGCGCCGGCCGCGAGGTGTAGGAACGCGACATTGCGAGCTCCGGCACAATCTGCACCAGCCGCTCGACGACCGTCGTCTTGCCCGTGCCCGACGGGGCGGAGACGACGAAGAGGAGCCCTGCTCTGTCCCCTGACATCAGCGACCCAGCGACTCCGCGGCCGGACCGGCGGCTTGCCGTTCACTCCACATTCTGGACCTGCTCACGCATCTTCTCCAGTTCGGCTTTGAGCGACACGATCAGCTCGGATACCGCGGGCCCCTCCGCCTTCGAGCCGGTGGTATTCACCTCCCGGTTCATCTCCTGAAGCAGGAAATCCAGCTTGCGGCCGCAGGCCTCCGGTGAGTCTGTCAGCGCCTGCCAGTGTTCCACATGGCCTTTGAACCTGACGACCTCCTCCGTAATGTCGGAGCGCCCGACAAACCGCGCTATCTCCTGAGCGACGAGCGCTTCATCGGCAAGCGCCTCCGCACGGAGCTCGCGGACGCGTTCGGCGAGCCGCGCGCGCATCCCCTCGAGCGCTGCCTCCGCCGCCTCGGCAATCCGCGCGAACAGCCGGGAGATCTCCGTCCGGCGGGAATCGAGCTCCACCCGCAGATAGTTCCCCTCCCGGCTTCGCATAGCGTCGAGATCGGTCAATGCCGCGGCAACCGCCCCTTCGACCCGTGCGCCGAGCCGGGCGCCTTCCTCCCCCGCATCGGCGGAACCCTCGGGCCGCTCCCTGATGGCCAGCGCCTGCGGGAAACGCAGCAGGTCGCCAGGCGTCATCGGACCGTCGACATAGCCCAGCTCGCGTGCCCGGGCGAGCGCCCCGGCCAGGGCCTGCAGAAAAGGCTCGTTCAGCTCTACCTCGAGGGACGGCGCCCGGCGCCCCTGAACCGAGACGGCCACCTCGATCCGGCCCCGCGCCACGTGTTCCTGCACGAGCGAGCGCAAGCGGGGCTCGACAGCCGCGAGCGACGGAGGGAGCCGGAGCTGCAGATCCAGAAACCGGTGATTCACGGAGCGGATCGTCACCGCGATGGCGGCTCCTTCGTCGTCGTGCGTCAGCGATGCGAACCCGGTCATGCTCTTGATCATGCGGACTAGTTCCCTACCGGTGCGGGCACGTCGGCCTCGCGCCCGAACGCCTGCCTGGCGTAGAGCTTGGCATAGACGCTGTCGGGTCGGCCGAGCAGGTCGGCATGTCGGCCAATCTCTGCCACGCGGCCCCCTTCGAGCGCCACGATCTGGTCCGCCTTGCGGACCGTGGACAGCCGGTGCGCGATGACAAAGGCAGTCCGGTTGCGCATCAGGTTCGTGAGCGCATCCTGCACGAGCCCCTCCGACTCGGCGTCGAGGGCCGAGGTTGCCTCGTCCAGAATCAGAATCGGGGAGTTCTTCAGGAGGGCCCTGGCTATGGCGAGACGCTGCCGCTGGCCGCCGGAGAGCTTCTGCCCGCGCTCCCCAATCCGTGTCGCGTAGCCCAGTGGCTGGGCGAGGATGAACTCGTGGGCGTTGGCGGCGCGCGCCGCCGCTTCGATCTCCGCCCGGGACGCGGCCGGTGATCCGTAGGCGATGTTCACCGCGATCGTGTCGTCGAACAGGACGGTCTCCTGCGTCACGATGCCGACCTGCGCCCGCAGCGAAGCGAGCGTGACGTCACGCACGTCCACCCCGTCGATGAGCACAGCGCCGCCAGTCACGTCGTAGAACCTCGGGATCAGGTTCACCAGTGTGGTCTTCCCCGCCCCGCTGAGCCCCACGAGGGCAGCCACCTGGCCTGCGGCGACGCGAAACGACACGTCGTGCAGCGTTGGTTTGCCGTCACCGTCCTCGTACCCGAAGGCCACGTTCCGGAACTCGACTCCCTCGCGCAGGGGTGCGAGCACCTTCGCGCCCGGCCGCTCGCGGACCTCTGTGTGCGTGTCGAGCATCGTGAAGATCCGCTCGGACGCCGCCATCGCCTGCTGGAGGTTCGCGTTGACGCGGCTCAGCTTCTTGATCGGGGTGTACATCATGAACGCCGCAAAGATGAACCCCAGGAAGCTTCCCTGTGTCATCTCTCCGGCGGCAATCCGATAGCTGCCGTACCAGATCAGCCCCACGACGGCCAACCCCCCCAGAAACTCCATGAGCGGCGGCAGCATCGCAACGGTGCTCGTGATCTTCAGGTTCGTGCGATACAGCGTCTGCGATGCGCCGTGGAACCGCCGCGCCTCGTGCGCCTCGGCGCCGAACGCTTTCACGATCCGGTGTCCGGTGAAGCTCTCTGCCGCGATGTGCGAGAGATGTTCGACTTCTTCCTGGCTCCGTCGCGTGCTTCGACGCACGCGTTGCCCCAGCCGCACGAGCGGGTAGACGACGATCGGCGCCGCGGTGAAACAGACAAGCGCCAGCTTGTGGTTCCAGTAGAACAGCAGGGCCGCGTAGCCAACGAGCGCAAGTCCTTCACGCAGGAGATCACCGACCGTCTCGGACACCGCCTGCTGGACCTGCGAGACGTCATGGGTGATCCGCGACATCAGCTGTCCGGTCGAACGGCGGCTGAAGAAGGCCGCCGACTGATCGAGAATGTGTTTGAACAGCTGGTTCCGGAGGTCGCGCACCACCTGCTGACCGATGTCGGTCATCAGGTACGCGGAGAAGTACGCGCCGATTCCTTTGCCGAGGTACGCGAGCAGGATCGCGCCCGACCAGAACATCAGGCTTTCGGCATCAGGCAGCCCGGCCCCGTCGCGCCCGGGCTGCAGCCCCTCGTCGATGACCGGCTTGATCAGGTACGCCACGCCGGCCGACGCGGCGGCATACACCAGCATCGCGGTGAACGCGAGCCCGAACCGCCCCGTGTACCGTCGTGAATACCCGAGCAGGCGCGGAAGCGGGTTCACTCGGTTAACCGGTACTTGACCAGCATCCAGAGCGCCACGAACCCGTCGCGCCAGGTGATCTTCTTCCCCTCTTCGTAGCCCCTGCCGTCGTAGGTGATTGGAATCTCGTAGACGCGGTAGTGCCGCTTGAAGATCTTGGCAGTGAGCTCGGGCTCGATCCCGAAGCCGTCGGACTCCAGCGTCATCGAGCGCAGCACCTCGGTCCGCATGACCTTGTAGCAGGTCTCCATGTCCGACAACATCGTGTTGTACAGCACATTGGTCACGAGCGTCAGGAACCGGTTGCCCGCGTAGTGGGTGAACATGAACACCCGGTGACGACCCAGAAAGCGTGATCCGTAGACGACGTCGGCGCGCCCCTGGCAGATCAGTTCGATGAGCTGCGGGAACTCCTCGGGGGAGTATTCGAGGTCGGCATCCTGAATGACGACAAGATCACCGGTGACTTCCTGGAATCCGCGGCGCAGCGCGGCCCCTTTCCCGCCGTTGCCGCGCTGGAAGACGAGCTTGAACTTCAGTTCGCCGGCCAGACGGGTCAGGATCTCCCGCGTCGCATCCTTCGACCCGTCGTCAACGACGATGAGCTCGATCCTGAGGGGCACCGCAAGCACCCGGCGGACTATTTCCTCGACGGTCGCCTGCTCGTTGTAGCAGGGCATCACGACCGACAGCAGCGGATCGCTGAGCTGTCCCCGCAGGCGAGACACTAGGCTGCGGCCTCGGCGGCGTACCCCCGCGGGTGCCGGTCCCGCCAGCGCCAGGCGGTCTCCACGATGGTGCCCACGTCTTCATACTGCGGCGCCCAGCCGAGCTCGCGCCGGATGCGCGCGCTCGACGCGAAGAGGATCCCCGGGTCCCCCTCACGGCGCGGCCCGGTCGTGTACGGCACAGGACGGCCGGTGATCCGCTCGACGGCATCGATGACCTCGCGGACCGAGGTCGGCCTTCCGTTGCCGAGGTTGTACACCGTGCTCTCCGCCCCCTCGCGAAGGGCGCGTGCAGCCAGCAGGTGCGCGGCGGCAAGATCCGTGACGTGGACGTAATCGCGAAGGCAGGTGCCGTCCGGCGTGTCGTAGTCCTCGCCGAACAGCTGGAACGTACCGCGGCCGAGCGCCGCATCGATCGCGCGGGGGATCACGTGCAGCTCAGGGTCGTGGTGCTCCCCCAGCTGCCCCTCCGGATCCGCCCCTGCCGCATTGAAGTAGCGCAGCGCGATGGCTCGGATGCCGTACGCCCGCGAGTAATGCGGAAGCGCCCGCTCGATCGCGAGCTTCGTCTCGCCATAGGCATTGATCGGCCGCGTGGGGTGAGTTTCCGTAATCGGGGTCTCTTCCGGATTCCCGAATACCGCTGCCGTGGACGAGAACACGAGACCCTTCACCCCCGCCGCCACCATCGCGTCGAGCACAGAGAGAGCGCCGATGACGTTGTTCCGGTAATAGCCGGCGGGATCGCGCACTGAATCCCCGACCGAGAGCCAGGCGGCAAAGTGCATCACCGTGTCCAGCCCGTTGTCGGCGAGGACGCTGGTGAGACGGGCGGCGTCCCTGATGTCCCCTTCGACGAGCTGTGTCCCCTCCCCGCCCGCGAGCCGTGCCGCTGTGCGGTGGCCTGCCGACAGGTCGTCGTAGATCACGACCCGCTCCCCCTGGCGGACGAGGTTCTTCACGGCATGGCTGCCGATATAGCCCGCTCCTCCGGTGACGAGAACGCCGCTCACGGCCGCCCCATGGAGAAATAGGTGAAGCCCTGGGAGCGAATCTGCTCGGGACTGTAGAGATTACGTCCGTCGAAGATCGTCGGGGTGCGCATCAGCTTCAGCATCCGGGCGAAGTCCGGCTCCCGGAACTCGTTCCACTCCGTGACGATGACCAGCGCATCCGCCCCGGTCAGCGCGGCGTAGCTGCTTTCGGCATAGTCGATGTCCGAGCCGAAAATCGTCTTCGCCACTTTCATCGCCTCCGGGTCATACGCCTGGACGCTCGCACCCGCCGCGAGCAGTCCCTGAATGAGGGGCACAGCCGGAGCTTCGCGCATGTCGTCGGTCCTCGGTTTGAAGGCCAGACCCCATACCGCGATCCGCTTGCCCTCGAGGGAGCCGAAATGTGCCTTGAGCTTGTCGAGGAGGCGCAGCTTCTGCCGGTCGTTCACGGCTTCGACGGCGTGAAGGATTCGGAAATCGTATTTCCTGGCGCCGGCAAAATTGAGCATGGCTTTCACATCCTTCGGAAAGCAGCTCCCGCCGTAACCAACCCCGGGAAACAGGAACGACGATCCGATTCGACGGTCGGAGGCGACTGCCAGCCGCACCTGATCCACGTTGGCGCCAACCGCTTCACAGACGTTTGCGACTTCGTTCATGAAGGAGATGCGGGTGGCGAGCATGGCGTTCGCCGCATACTTGCACAGTTCCGCGCTCGCGCAGTCCATCAGCATGATGGGGGCTCCGGTTCGCGTGAACGGCGCATAGAGTTCCTTCATCAGCTCCGCCGCGCGGGAATCCTCGGCCCCGATCACCACCCGGTCCGGCTTCATGAAGTCGTCGATCGCCGCCCCCTGCTTCAGGAACTCCGGGTTGCTGACAACGCTGAAGGGCTGGGTGGTCTCCTGGCTGATGATCTCTTTCACCTTCGCCGCGGTGCCCACCGGAACGGTGCTCTTGTTGACGACCACCTTGTACCCGTTCATCGCCCGTGCGACGTCACGGGCCACGCCAAGCACGTGCTGCAGGTCAGCCGACCCATCCTCCCCGGTGGGGGTTCCGACGGCAATGAAGATGATCTGGGAGTCCCGGACGCCGCGCTCGAGGGCCGTGGTGAACGTCAGCCGCTTCTCCGCGCGGTTCCGGCGGACCATCTCTTCCAGACCTGGCTCGTAGATCGGGATCTTCCCCTTCTGCAGCAGCCGGACCTTCGCGTCGTCCTTGTCCACGCAGACGACATCGTTACCGTTCTCCGCGAGACAGGCGCCGGCGACCAGGCCGACGTATCCGCTCCCCACCACCGCAATTTTCATCGCTGTCGGCCCCTCGCTTAATGGAAACCCTAAAGGCTAGCACGGCCACAAAAATCCTGTCAATGCGTTGAGGGTCAAGGAGTTGTCGCGCCGGGCGCATGCTAGGATCCCGCACGCGTGCGCATCCTGCTCGATTACCGCCCAGCGCTCCGGCAGCGCACCGGCGTCGGTCAGTACGTGCACGAGATGGCGTCAGCCGTGCAGCCGCAGCTCAGCAGCCATGAGAGCCTGACGCTGTTCTCCAGTTCCTGGGCCGACCGGCTGGATCCGGCGGCCGTGCCGGGAGCGCAGATCCGGGACGTTCGGCTTCCCGTCCGGTGGCTGAACCTGGCATGGCATCGGCTCGAGTGGCCTCCCGTCGAACGTCTGGCGGGGAGGGCCGACATCGCCCATTCGTCTCACCCGCTCCTGATGCCCTCCCGTCGGGCGGCGCAGGTCGTGACGATCTACGATCTGGATTTCCTGGATCATCCTGAACGCACGCGTGCCGAAATCCGGCGTGATTATCCGTCTCTGGCCGCGGCGCACGCCCGCCGCGCCGACCTCGTCGTCGTGATCTCGCAGCACACCGCGGCGGCGGTCGCCGCACGCTTCGGGATTGGCGGCGAGAGGGTCGTGATCTGCCGTCCGGGGGCACCGGACTGGGCGCCCCGTGCCCAGCCCGCCGTGGCAGGCCCCATCCTCTTTGTCGGTACGATCGAGGCGCGAAAGAACCTCCCGGCACTCGTTGCTGCGTACGAGGAGGTCGTGAGCCGCCGGCCCGATGTCCCTCCCCTCGTCCTGGCGGGTGGCCACGTCGAAGGGTCAGCCGCAATCCTCGAGAGCGTTGCCCGGCGGGAGCGGCTGCGCGGCAGGGTCTCTCACCCTGGATACGTGACGGACGCCGAACGCCAGGAGCTCTACCGCACAGCCTCGATGCTCGTTCTCCCCTCCCTTGAAGAAGGATTCGGCCTGCCCGCGCTGGAGGCCATGCAGATGGGCGTTCCCGTCGTCGCATCCAGGCGCGGAGCGCTGCCGGAGGTCGTGGGTGAAGCCGGCACGCTCATCGACCCCGAGGACACGGCCGATCTCGCGCGGGCGATCGACAGCCTTCTGGACGACGCGGGGCTGCGGATCGCGCACGTGGCTGCGGGCATCGAGCGGGCGCGCGAGTTCTCATGGCGCGCAAGCGCCGGCCGCCTCCTCGAGGCCTATCGCGAGGTTCTGGCACGGCGCAGGAGCATGCCGGCATGATGCCGCTGCGAATCGGGGTGGACGCGCGGGAGATCCTCGGTGACAGCACCGGAGTCGGGCGGTACCTTGGCGAGCTGCTGCGGCGGTGGACGACGAGATCGGATGCCAGAAGCCGACGGTTCGTGCTCTATGCGCCAGGCCTGATTCCCCTCCCGTTTCCGGAAGGGACGGTCGAACATCGCATCATTCCGGCACGCGGCCTGGGCAGCATCTTCGGCAGCGGCCGCGGGACGTGGTGGGAGCAGACGTCGCTCCGGCATGCGGTGCGCCGGGAGCCGCTGGACGTCTTCTTTGCACCAGCCTACACGGCGCCGCTCGGCGTGCCGGTCCCGCTCGCGGTCACCATTCACGACGTGTCCTTCTTCGCGCATCCTGAATGGTTCCGGCCAAGGGAGGGGATGCGCCGCCGCTGGCTCACGGCCCGGGCCGCCGCCGCCGCGTCCGTGATCTTCACGGATTCGGAGTTCTCGCGTGCGGAGATCGAGACCCACCTCGGGGCCGACCGCTCCCGGATTCGGGTGATCCCTCCCGGGGTGACGCCCCGGCACAGCATCCCGGGCCGGCGTGAGCCGCGAGCGCCCCTGGTGCTCTATGCCGGCTCGATTTTCAACCGCCGTCGCCTCCCCCAGCTCATTGCCGCCTTCGCGGCTGCCACGGCGGACATGCGGGAGGCACGGCTTGTCATCGTCGGCGACGACCGCACCTGGCCGCCCCAGGACCTGCGGGCCGTCGCCGAGGAGCTGGGCGTTGCCTCTCGTGTCGATCTCCTCAGCTACGTGGACGACTCCGCGCTGGCGCGGCTGTATGCGCGGGCTGCCGTCTTTGCGTTCCTCTCCGAGTACGAAGGGTTCGGCCTGACGCCGCTCGAGGCGCTTGCCGCCGGAGTGCCCGTCCTCGTGCTGGACACCCCTGTAGCCAGGGAGGTTTACGGCGGAGCGGTCTCGTACGTGGATCGTGGCGACGAGGCCGGCACCGTCTCGGTGATCCGCACGTTACTCACCCAGCCCGAGGCGGGGCGATCGACGCTGGCGCGGGCGCCCGAGGTACTCGGCCGGTATTCGTGGGACCGCGCTGCTGTCGAAACCCTCGCGGCGCTGGAGCGCATCGCGACGGGCACACGATGAGCGTCGATCGTCCTCACCTGTCCATCATCATCGTCAGCTTCAACACGCGGCCGGAGCTCGAAGGCTGCCTGGGATCGATTGCCGGCGCCCCTCCCGCGATGCCGCACGAGATCGTGGTGGTCGACAACGCCTCCGGCGACGGCAGCCCTGAGACCGTGCGCGCGCAATGGCGCGACGTGCGGGTCCTGGCGCAGCCTGGGAATCTCGGGTTTGCACGGGCGAACAACGTCGGAATGCGCCAGACCTCCGGCGGCCTCATTCTGCTCCTGAACAGCGACACGCTCGTGCCTCCGGGCGCTATCGACGCGCTCGTCGCGCGGCTGCGCGCGCGTCCGTCTGCGGCAGTCGCCGGGCCGCGGCTGGCGGACGCCGCAGGCCGGGTCGAGCTTTCGTTCGGGCCGATGATCTCGCCGCTCGGCGAACTGCGGCAGAAGTGCCTGACGGGGCTGCACGCGCGCGGGTTTCCGCCGGTGTCGCGGTGGGTCGAGCGGACCACCAGCGTGGAGCACACGGTGGACTGGGTCAGCGGGGCCGCGCTGCTCGTGCATCGAGGGGACGCGGAGGCAGTCGGGCTGCTCGACGAGCGGTACTTCATGTATACGGAGGACGTGGATTTCTGCGCCGCAATCCGTGCACGGGGCCGCGAGGTGCTGTTCACGCCTGCCGCGACAATCACGCACCTGCGCGGGCGGTCGCGCGCCACCGCACCTGCGGCGGTGGACGCCGCCTACCGGCACAGCCATGTGGCTTTCTACGAGAAGCACCACCCCTCATGGGCGCCGATTCTTCGGACGTATCTCAGGCTCAAAGGACAGCTGCCAGGCGGCTGACAGCGCGGACGGGGGTGGACGTCCCGTGCGGCCTCCGATCCTGCGCCGGAAGGGCCAATGAGGTCGCTGGGATAAGATGCGATTGACGTGCGAATCGCCATCGACGCCCGGAAATTACGGGATTTCGGCATCGGCACCTATATCCGCAACCTGCTGCGCCACCTTGCACGGCTGGATGCCACTACCGAGTTCGTGGTGCTGTGCCGGGAGCAGGACTGCGCGTTCGTCACGGAACTGGGAGAGAACTTCAGGGCCGTCACGGAACCGTCCCGCCCGTATTCCCTCCGCGAGCAGTTCGCGATCCCGCTTGAGCTGAGGCGGGCCGGCGTGAACCTGTTCCATGCGCCGCATTACGTCCTGCCGCCGATGACCCCCTGCCGCTCGGTCGTGACGATTCACGACTGCATCCACCTGCGGTTCCCTCAGTACCTGCCGAGCCGTCTGGGGTACGCCTACGCACGTTCATCACTCTGGGTGGCTGCTCACCGGTCGGCGCGCGTGCTGACCGTCTCGGAAGCGTCGAAACGGGACATCCTCGAGTACTTCCGTGTACCCGAGTCGAAGGTGACTGTCATCTACAACGCCATCGACGAGCGGTTCCACGAGGAGCCGCCGGCCGATGAAGTGATGCGGGTGCAGGAGCGGTATCAGCTCACCGATCCGTTCATTTTGTACGCCGGCAACATCAAGCCGCACAAGAACCTCGAGCGGCTCATCGAGGCCTTTCACATGGTGCGCCGCGGCGAGCTCGAGCACATCAAGCTGCTGATCATCGGCGACGAGATCTCGAAGTACGCGACGCTGCGCCGGGCCGTGCACCGTTACAAGCTCCACAAGCACGTGCGGTTCTTCGGGTTCGTCCCCGATGCCACGCTGGCGATCCTCTACCGCCTTGCGCGCGTGTTCGTCTTTCCGTCGCTGTACGAAGGTTTCGGGCTGCCTCCCCTCGAGGCCATGGCGAGCGGCACACCGGTGATCACCTCGAACCTCTCGTCGCTTCCGGAGGTCGTGGGGGATGCCGCCATGCTGATCGACCCCTATCAGCCGGATGCTATTGCCGGTGCGATGCGGCGGGTGCTGCAGGACGAACGGCTGCGCGACGACATGCGCGAGCGCGGCCTCGCACGGGTCCGGGAGTTCTCGTGGGCGCGCTCGGTCAAGCAGGTGCGGGAGATCTACGACGAGGTCCTGGCCGGATGACCGGGCGAACCGCTGGCCAGTCGTGCCGATGAGGGTCGCGCTGGTCCATGACTGGCTCACGGGCATGCGCGGCGGCGAGAAGGTACTCGAAGCAATCTGCGAGATCTTTCCCAACGCACCGCTTTACACGCTGGTCTGGATTCCCGGTTCGGTGTCACCCTCGATAGAGGCCCGCCGGATTGTCACGTCATTTGCGCAGCGGCTCCCGGATCCCGCCCGCTTCTACCGTCACTACCTGCCGCTCTATCCGCTGGCGGTCCGGCAGTTCGACCTGAGCGGCTACGACTTGATCATCAGCAGCAGCCACTGCGCGGTGAAGTCGGTGGTCCCGCCGAAAGGCGCCGTCCACGTGTGCTATTGCCACTCACCCATGCGCTACGCGTGGGACCAGTTCGACGCCTATTTCGGGGCGGCCCACGTCGGGCAGGTCACCAGCCGTCTCATCCGGCCGGTCATGCAGGCGCTGGCGCGCTGGGACGCCGCCACCGCCGACCGCGTGGACCGCTTTGTCGCGAATTCCCAATACGTTGCGGGTCGGATCGACCGATACTATAATCGCAGGTCGACCATAGTGAATCCGCCCGTAGATACTGACTTCTATACCCCCGGCACTCATACGGGCTCCCCCTATTTTCTCGCTGTGTCTGCACTCGTCCCGTACAAGCGGCTGGATGTCGCCATTGACGCCTGCCGCCTTGCCGGGGCGTCCCTCAAGATCGTCGGTACCGGGCCCGAGCGTGCCCGCCTGGCGGAGCGGGCGGGCCCCGGCGTGGAGTTTCTCGGGTGGCAGCCGGACGACGCGATCCGGGAGCTGTACCGGGGGGCTACCGCGACGCTCCTCCCCGGGACGGAAGACTTCGGCATCGTGCCAGTGGAGGCGCAGGCCTGCGGCTGTCCGGTCGTGGCGCTCGACGCGGGCGGCGTCCGGGAGACGGTCGTCCAGGGGAGGACCGGGGTGCTCGTGTCCGAGCCGAGTCCCGCCGCCTTTGCCGCGGGGCTCGAGCAGGTGTCCGGCACGGCCTTCGACCGTACGTCGATCCGGGAGAACGCACTGCGGTTCTCGCGTGATCGATTCCTAAATGCCTTCCGGCTGGCGCTAGACGAGGCGATTGCCGGGAAACACGCCGGAGCCGCCCGGCTATGATGCGGCGCTACAACCGGCTGCTCATCGCGTTCTACGTGATCACGGACGCGGTGCTCGGCATGCTCGCGTTCGTGCTCGCGTACAAGCTGCGGTTCAACAGCCCGATTGCCGCTCTGATCCCGCCGGTCAAGGGCATTCCTGAGTTCGAATACTACGTCGACATGCTGCCGTTCGTGGGGCTGCTGGTTCCGGCAGCGTTCCACGTTCAGGGGCTCTATCGCCTCCGCCGCGGCCGGACACGGCTGGATGATTTCTTTGCCGTCTTCGTCGGCAGCATCCTGGCGGTGGTCCTCGGCGTGTTCGGCACGCTGTACGTCAGCATCTATTACCTCCCGCAGCCGCTGAAGGACGCCGGCGTCTACGAGATCTCTCAGCTTGGCTGGGCCCTGTTCCTCGTGGCGAACGTCATGTTCACGTACGCCTCGCGGGAGATCATCAGGGAGGTGCTGGAGCGCCGCTGGCGGGCGGGTATCGGGCTCAAGCGCGTGTTGATTGCCGGGGCCGGAGACCTGGGCCGCATGCTCGCCGACAAGGTGCTCGAGCACCGTGAGCTGGGGTTCAAGGTCATGGGCTTCATCGACGACCGCGCCACCGGCGATCAGATCGGGTACCGCGGGTTGCCGCTCCTCGGCACGCTCGGCGACGCGGACGAGATCATCCAGCGGGAACGTATCGACCACCTCTACGTGGCCCTGCCGCTCGAGGAGCACGTCAAGATGCTCGGTCTGGTCGAAGTGACCAACCGCGAAGGGGTCGACCTGCACGTCGTGCCGGATTTGCTCCAGTTCATCGCGCTGCGGGCACGGCTCGAAAATCTCGACGGCGTCCCGATCATCAGCCTGAACGACGTTCCGCTCCGGGGCTTCAACAGCCTCCTGAAGCGGCTCATCGACGTGTCGATTGCCGGGTCGGTCCTTCTCGTCCTGGCGATTCCGTTTGCGCTGATCGCGCTGCTCATCAAGCAGACCTCGAAGGGGCCCGTCTTCTACACCCAGGAGCGGATGGGACTGGATGGCAAGGCCTTCCAGGTCCTGAAATTCCGCTCGATGTACTTCGGGGCAGAGGATGAGACCGGCCCTGTGTGGGCGCGCGACAACGATCCTCGCTGCACGCCCGTCGGGCGCTGGCTCCGCCGCTTCGATCTGGACGAGCTGCCGCAGTTATGGAACGTCGTCCGCGGCGACATGTCGATCGTCGGCCCGAGGCCCGAGCGCCCCTACTTCGTGGAACAGTTCAAGCACCGTATCCCCGAGTACATGCTGCGGCACAAGGTGAAGGCCGGCATCACCGGGTGGGCCCAGGTGAACGGCTGGCGCGGCAACACGTCGCTCGAGAAGCGCATCGAGTACGACTTGTATTACATCGAGAACTGGTCCGTCGGGCTCGACATCAAGATCATGTGGCTCACGCTCATCCACGGCTTCCAGAAACGAGCGTACTGACGCTGAATCGCCACCAGCGGTGAAGAGATCACCTCCTGGCATTTTTGGCAATGTTGGCAATTCCCCCTGAGGTTTCATGCCCAGAGTAGTCATCACCGGCGCTGCCGGGTTCATCGGGTCCCACCTTTCTGAAACGCTTCTCGACAGGGGCTACTCCGTTGTCGGCATCGACAGCCTGCTGACCGGCTCCACGGCCAACATCGCCCACCTGAGGAACCGGGACTTCCTCTTCATCAAGCACGATGTCACCAACTACATCTACGTCGAGGGACCGGTGGACGTGGTGCTGCACTGGGCGAGCCCGGCGAGCCCGATCGATTACCTGGAACTTCCGATACCCACCCTCAAGGTAGGAGCGCTTGGCACCCACAAGGCTCTGGGGCTGGCCAAAGAAAAGAAGGCGCGGTTCGTGCTCGCATCGACGTCCGAGGTCTACGGGGATCCGCTCGAGCATCCGCAGAAGGAGTCCTACTGGGGAAACGTGAACCCCATCGGGCCGCGCGGCGTGTACGACGAAGCGAAGCGCTTCGCCGAGGCGATGACCACCGCGTACCACAGGTTCCACGGCGTGGATGCGAAGATCGTCCGCATCTTCAACACGTACGGCCCGCGGATGCGGCTCAAGGACGGCCGCGCCGTTCCGGCGTTCATGAGCCAGGCGCTGCGGGGAGAGGATGTGACGATCTTCGGCTCGGGAAGCCAGACTCGCAGCTTCTGCTACGTCACCGACCTCGTGGAAGGCGTGATCCGTCTGATGGAGTCCGACGTCAACGACCCGGTGAACATCGGGAACCCGCACGAGATGACCATCGAGGAGATCGCGCGCGCCATCATCCGTCTCACCGGCTCCGCGAGCCGCATCGTCTACCGGCCGCTGCCCGAGGACGACCCGAAGGTCCGCCAGCCGGATATCACCCGCGCCCGCACCCTGCTCGGCTGGGAACCGAAGGTGCCGCTGGAGGAAGGGCTTACCAGGACCCTCGAATACTTCCGCACGCAGGTCGAGGCCTGACACCCGCGGTCACCGCGTCCCCTCCCCTTCCGACCCGGCGCCCCTCCGCGACAACCCGAGCGCCGCTCAGGCGCGACGCTCGAGTCCCCCTCGCAGGACCCGGAGGAGGTAGTGAAAGGCGGAAATCAGCGTGATGGCCAGCGACGCGTACACGAACACCATCACCATGGGGGAGTACACCTCCAGGTAGTTGTAGTACAGCGTCACGATGCCGGTCACGATGTAGGTCGCCGTTGCCATCTTGCCGAAGATGGACGGCCCGAAGGTGCGGGGACCGATCGCCAGGTTGACCACCGCGACGGTGGCGACAATCGCGATATCGCGGCTGATCACGAGCACGGTGAACCAGACCGGCAGGCGGTTGGCGAAACCAAGATTGGGCAGGGTCAGCACGATGAACATCGTGACCAGGAGGAGCTTGTCGGCGACCGGGTCGAGCCAGGCGCCAAGGGCGGTCTTCTGACCGGTGATCCGCGCGATCAGCCCGTCGAGCAGATCGGTCAGGCCGGCAACCATGAACGTCGTGAGTGCCCAGCCCCTGTGGCCGTAGATCAGCAGGATGACGAAAGCCGGAATCAGCAGCATCCGCAGGATGGTGAGCTGATTGGCGGCTGTCAGGTTCATCGAACCGGCCGGGCGCCGAGTTCCTGGAGCTTTGTCACGGCCGCAACAGCTTCGGCGCCTGTCACCGGCCGCGTCAGCTGAAAGCTTCCGTCATCCATTGTCGTCATCACGCCTGCTTCGACAGCAAGCGACGCCGCGGGATAACTCAGATGTCTCGGCCCCACATCCGGAAATGGGCGCCGCGCATTCCGCCAGGATGCGCCAAGCGCCGGGTTCCGCCGGGCGGTCAATGCGAGGACACGGCTGGCGGCCGCAGCCAGATCGGCCCGCCGGACGATGGCGTCCGGCTGGAAGGTGTGGTTGGGGTACACCTCCATGACGCCGGCGCGGGTCGCCGTCAGGATGTAGTCCGCCGCCCAATGAGCCCGCGCATCGGTAATCACCGGATTTGCCGGGCGGGCGCCCGTCAGCAGGTCCTGGAGCCGGACGGCAATCAATGCGGCCAGCTGGGCACGGGTGACGGAGGGGGCCCTCTCGATGACGCGGTACTCCTCGGGCATCGATTCGAATGCGGCGCGCGCGCGCAGCCGATCGATGCGGTCGTACAGTTCGTCGTCCGCATCGAGGTTTGCGGCCGTGGTGAAGGCCTCGATCGCCTCGGGAATCCGTCCATCGGCCTCGTGCAGTTCACCGAGGATGATGAAAGTGCGCGGTTCGTCCGGGTCGAGCTCCGCCGCCTTCCGGGCATGATCGAGCGCGGCAGCAGCATTGCCGGCGCGCCGTTCCACCTCCGCCAGCTCGCGATGCAGGAAGGGACTTTCGGGTGAGGCGGCAATGGCAGCGTCGTACGCGGCTCGCGCCTCGGCGAGTCTGTTCGCATCGGCGAACTTCCGCGCGTTGGTGATGTTCTGCTGCTGGGTCCGGAATCGAAGTACTTCGACGCGGCTGCGGAGCGAGACCAGTGTTGCATCGGCCTGCAGCGCTGCCTCCAGGCTCTGCAGGGCTCCCCCGGCGTCTCCCGTAGCCAGCAGGGCTTCGGCACGGCCGGCGAGTGCCGGGGCGTACCGCGGGTTGGCGACAACGGCTCTGTCGAAGTGGAGCAGCGACTCCTTGTGTGCCTTGCGCGCGAGCTCTACGTACCCCAGCCCCACTTCCGCCGGATAGAAAGAAGCCACCCCTTTCAGCGCTGCGGCGAAGTTCCGTTCAGCCGCCCGAAGATCCCCCGCCTGCAGCCACTGCCAGGCGATCTCGTGCTGCTCCCGCGCCGCGGGGCTTCCAAGATTCTGCGGGGTGGCGGGAAAGACGAAATCCGGGAATTTCGGTGCCGTGACCGCAGGCGGCGGGGGGGCCATCCTGGGGACACACGCGGCCAGCAGAAGGAGAAGCGCGAGCGCGGTCGCGTGGCGGGTCATGCCTGCCCCTTTGCGGACTGAAACCGGGGGAGCAGCCGGCGCGGAATCTCGGCGTCGATGACGACCGAATCCTCGTTCGCCACGTGGCTGAGGATGCGGCCGAGACGGTACAGCTCGGTTACACGCTCGCGCGCGTCGTCGCCTGCCAGCGGGAATGTCATCGTCACGCGGGCCGTGTCGAGCCCGAGGCGGGTTTCCATCGCGGCAATCACCTCATCGCGCCCGTTACCAGTCAGGGCAGACACGCACAGGGAGCCGGGATTCAGCGTACGCACCCGGGCGAGCTCCGCGGCCTCGAGCTTGTCGCACTTGTTGAACACGTCGACCGTTGGCACCCGCCCGGCCCCGACTTCCGCCAGCACCGAGCGGACGGCTTCCACGTGCCTGTCGCGGTCCGGCGAGGAGGCGTCGATGACATGAAACAGGAGGTCCGCGCCGGCAACCTCTTCGAGTGTGGCGCGGAACGCCGCCACCAGCTGGTGCGGCAGGCGCTCGATGAATCCGACCGTATCGGATACGAGCAGTTCCCGGCGATCCGGGAGCTTCACTTTGCGGACGAGCGGATCGAGCGTCACGAACAACGCGTCCGATGCCACCGCTTCGTCGCCCGTCAACAGGTTGAAAAGGGTCGTCTTGCCGGCATTCGTGTAGCCGACCAGGGCGACGGTCGGTACGGAGGCTTTGTGGCGGCGCTCGCGCAACTGCGACCGTCTCCGGCGGACGGTATCGATCTCCTCGGAGAGAATGCTCAAGCGATGACGGATGCGGCGACGGTCGGTCTCGAGCTTCGTTTCCCCCGGTCCGCGCGTCCCAATCCCTCCTCCGAGCCGGGAGAGCGCGGCATTGGCGCCAACGAGCCTGGGGAGCAGGTACTTCAGCTGGGCCAGCTCCACCTGAAGCTTGCCCTCGCGAGTGCGTGCGCGCCGCGCGAAGATGTCGAGGATCAGCTGCGTGCGGTCGACGACCTTTCGCTCGAGCGTCTCTTCCAGGTTCCTCGTCTGCGCGGGGCTCAGCTCGTTGTCGAAGATGACGGTGTCGACCCGTGCTTCATCGCAGGCGGTCGCCAGCATCCTGAGCTTTCCGCTGCCGAGAAACGTAGCGGGGTCAGGCTTCGGGCGGTCCTGGAGCACGCGCAGCGCGACCTCCGCGCCGGCCGCGTCGGCGAGATCCGCAAGTTCGTCGAGCGCGTGATCGGGGTCGAATGAACGGGAGGAACGGCTGAAGAGGCCGACGAGCGCCGCTCGCTCCCGGCTCTCGGGCGGGCCCGATCGGGACAGCGTCGAGCGCATCACTCGAGCGATTCTAGCACGCGCTCCCACGCGACGGCCCCGGCCCGGTGCAGCGTCGGCACGCCGTTTACCATCTCGACAATGGTCGATGGCGGCCCGCCGGGCGCAGGTCCGCCGTCGAGCAGTACATCCAGTGTCTCGCCAAGCCCGGCCACGACTTGGCCAGCGGTCATCGCCGGCGGCTCCCCCGACCGGTTTGCGCTCGTGGAGCTGATGCACCCGCCAAAGGCCGCCGCCAGCGCTCGTGCGAGGGGATGCGCGGGCACTCGCACCCCGACGGTGCCCCGGGGGCCGGCGAGCGAGCGGCTCAGCCCTCTGTCGGCTGGTACGACGATCGTCAACGGACCTGGCCAGAAGGAAACCGCCAGGCGCATCTCGGCCGGACCAAACGTCCCGGCCTCCTCCGCTTGTGAGACGTCCGCTGCAATGAGCGGGATTGCTGCTTCGGCCGCCCTCCCCTTCAGACGGAAGAGCCGGCGGACGGCCTCCTCCGATCGAGGGTTGACCGCCAGGCCGTACAACGTATCTGTCGGGTAGGCCACTACGCCCCCCTCGCGCAGGATCCCGGCCGCCGCGGAGAGGGCACCACCCGGCTCCGTCCCGGGATCGATGACGAACTGGAGCATCGGCTTAGGTTTCAAGAGGTTGCTCTCCGCTCATCTCGATCACACCTCGTCTGGAACAGGTGTTCTTGCGGGGACGAGCGGGGCGACAACCATCAGCCGCGAAACAGTCCCTGCAACAATTGCGAGGGCGACGACGTTCAGGAGGAAGACGGCTCGAATGCTGGTTGCGCCAAGCAGCCCCGCCACCACCGGGCTCATGGCAAGACCGATGAGCGAGGCAGTGGACAGCAGGCCGAATCCGGCCCCGCGCGCCGAAGGAGGCATCACGCTGCTCGCTGCCGTGTAGGCGCCTGTCGTCGCAGCACCCATAGCGATGCCCAGGAGCGGCGTCGCTCCCAGCAGCCACGGCGTCCCCGGCGCAAAAAGGTAGATCGTTGCGCCCACGGCGGCCGTCGCGGCACTGGCAGCTATCAGGCCGCGGGGGCCGACGTGCTTCAGCAGCCGCCAGGACACCTGGTTGCCCACAGCGGCGCTTGCCGCACCCAGCGAAAAGAGGATCCCCGCAACCATCGGCACTCGCTCGACAGGCGTACCGAGCTGGGCCACGTAGAGCGGCAGGATCGGACCGAACGTCCGGTCGACGAACTGCAGCGCGAAGACCACCCCCATCAGCAGGATGAAATTCTCGAAGGCCAGAATGCTTCTGAAGCTGATAGCTCCTTGCGGTCGCTCTTCCACCGCCGGCCGCGTGGAGCGTTCGTCGTACATGACGAACACGAGCACGACGGCAACGACGTAGAAGCAGGAGGTGATGAGGAAGGCGTTTCGCAGGCCGGCGAGTCCAGCCACCGTACCTCCGATGACGGGCCCGAGCGCGGGCCCGAGGCGCTGCGCGGTCTGGACGATGCCGATGGCGTACGCCGTCCGGTCCCGGGGCGCCGACTCGGCAGCCATCGTCAGCGCCAACGCTCCATATCCGGCAAAGAAACCCTGGAGGGCGCGCAGCGCAAAGATGTGCCAGGGACGCGTCACGAACGCCATCGCCGCCATGATGACGATGAAGCTGACGAGCGACCGCTCCACCATGATCTTCCGGCCGAAGCGATCCGCCAGGCGTCCCCAGAAGGGAGCGAGCATGGCCGTCATCGCCGGCGTGACGCCAAGGCTCAGACCTGACCACAGGGCCACTTCTCCAACGTCTTCGACTCCAAGTTCATGGAAGTACAGGGGCAGGAACGGCATGACGAGCGTGAAGCCCGTGAACCCGACGAAGCTGGTCGTGGCGATGACGTAAACGTTCCGCCGCCAGCTCACGCTCAGCCCTTGGTGATTGAGGGCAGCTCGCAACGGGTCGGCCGGTCCGCACGGTAGCCGAGCACGTAGTCTGCCTGCATCAGCTTGTGGATCTCCCTTGTGCCCTCGTAGATCACGGCGCCCTTGCAGTTCCTGTAGAAGCGGCCCACGGGGTACTCGTCGGAGTATCCATTGGCGCCGTGTACCTGGACCGCATCTCCCGCCGCGCGCTCAGACGCCACGGTGGAAAACCACTTCGCCAGCCCGGTCTCCCTCGTATTCCGTCGTCCCCTGTTCTTCAAGAACCCTGCACGCATCCAGAGCAGCCTGGATGTCTGATAGTCGGACTCCATCTGGGCGATCATCTCCTTCACCAGCTGGTGCTCGGCAATGGGAACCCCGAAGGTCTTCCGCTCCTTCGCATAGGCGCTGCTGGCATCGCGGCATGCCCGGATGAGACCTGTGGCCCCGGCCGCGACCGTATACCGCCCCTGGTCGAGTGCGAACATCGCAATCTTGAAGCCTTCCCCCGGACGGCCGACGAGGTTCTCTTCCGGCACCTCGACCTCCTCCATCTTGAAGAAGCCGGTGTTGCCCGCGAGGATTCCCCATTTCTCCTTCAGCGTGCCGCTCGAGAATCCCTTGAAGCTGCGCTCCAGGATGAACGCGCTGATACCGGACGTGTCCCGCTGCCGCTTCTTCTCCATGTCGGTCCAGGCGAAGACCAGGAAATTGTCGGCAACATCCGCCAGCGAGATCCACATCTTCTCGCCGCTGAGGACGTAACGGTCACCGCGCTTGACGGCAACCGTCTGAATGCCGCGGACGTCGCTCCCGGCGGCGGGCTCGGTCAATCCGTAAGTCGCGATCTTCGTCCCCTGCGCCTGCGGGACGAGGTAGCGCCTCTTCTGGTCGTCGGTTCCCCAGGTCAGCAGCGTCAGGCAGTTCAGCCCGGCGTGGACGGACATGATGACGCGCAGGGAGGTATCGATATACTCGAGCTCTTCGCTTGCCAGACCAAGGCTGATGTAATCCATCCCCGCGCCGCCGTACTCCTCCGGGACAGAACAGCCCAGCAGCCCCAGCTGGGCCATCTGCGGGAGGATAGCCGGATCGAACCGGTGCTGCCGGTCCAGCTCGCGGATGCGCGGCGCGACCTCACGCGCGCCCCATTCCCGCACCGACTGCTCGAGCAACTGCTGCTCGTCGCTGAGATCAAGGTCAATCATGTTGGCGTCCTCTGGATCTCGATATTGTATGAGGGGAATGCGGCTCGTGCCGTTCCGCTTTTCTGCTCCGGTCGGGCTACCTCCTGTATTCTTGTCCCCATGCGACCGGTCATTGCCCTGTTGAGCGATTTTGGACTGCGGGATCACTATGCCGGCACGATGAAGGGGGTCATGCTGAACATCTGCCCCGACGTCACCCTGGTCGACATCACGCACGACGTGCCGCCTCACGATGTGCTCGACGGCGCGCTCCAGTTGGCCGCGGCGGCCCGCTACTTCCCGTCCGGCACCATTTTCCTGGCAGTAGTGGATCCCGGGGTCGGAAGCAGCCGAAGGGGAATAGCTGTCGAGGCAGGGGATTACCGCTTCGTTGCGCCGGACAACGGGGTCCTCACGGCGGTGCTGCGGGAATGGACGCCGAAAAAGGTGGTCGAGCTGACCGAGCGGCGCTATGCACGCCCCACCGTGAGCCGGACCTTCGAGGGGCGGGACCGGTTTGCGCCAGCGGCCGGCTGGCTGGCGAAAGGCATTCAGCTCACCGCTCTCGGCCGTCCCGCGCCGGATTTCCACCGGCTGGAGATCCCTGCGCCAGAGATCTCGGATGCGGCCATTGCCGGCCTGGTGCTGAGAATCGACAGGTTCGGCAATCTGGTCACCAACATCGACCGCCGGACTTTCGAAGGGGCGGCGCGCGGGGGGACGACGCAGGTCCGGGCAGGCGAACACATTATCGGTCGCCTGGTAGCTACTTACGCGGACATCCAGGCAGGGGAGATCTGCGCGCTCTTCGGCAGCACCGACCATCTGGAGCTGGCCGCCAATGCCGACAGTGCGGCCGAGCGCCTCGGGCTGGGTCGAGGCGCTCGGGTCGAGGTGAGGCGCTCCTGAAAGAGCTCAGGCCGAGCGGGTGTGAGGCGCCGCCGCCCCCTTGCGGAGCAGCATCTCGCGCATGTTGTTCTTGAGCAGGAACGACTCGGCGACGATCAGCCCGTCGAACATTCTGATGATGTCGCGATTCGGCAGGCTGACCCGCTTGCCCCCCTGCCCGGGACGATAGCGGTGCCGGATACCGCGATCGTCCACGATTTCAAACCTCGTGAACGCCGCGCGCTCGACCCCGGAGGTGCAGAAGAAGCCCATCATCGAGCCGCCTGGCTTCAGCAGCCGCACGATCTCCGTGGCAAGCACCTGAGCCGCTCCTTTGGAGAGGAAGTCGAAGACGTCCCAGCAGAGGATGCCGTCGATGCTGCCGTCCGGATGGGCGAACCTGGTCCTGAGCGACGTTGCCAGGTCTTCCGAAGCCGTCCCCCGGAGGTGGCGGGCCACGTCAGGCACGAGATCCTCTATGAACAGCTTGCACCCGAGCCGCTCGCCGCAGAACGCCACATTCGGGCCGGTGACCGGGCCGAAATCAAGTACGACGGGGGCGTCCTTCCCTGTCAGCGAGGCGGCGAACTTCTGGAAGGCCTTGGAAGGGACGACGGGTTCTTCCGCCGGCGCGGGTGCCTGGACGCCTGTCGAAGAGGCGTCGGGACGGCGGGTTCCCCACTTGAGTAAATCTGAGAGCATGCGTATGGGGCCAGCGCGGAGACCTCACGACCGTCCTGGCCGAATTCCCCTTCACGGGCGGATCCGACCCGGCGGCTGCAGAGGCACCGGAGACCGGCGATGAGACTACCGGGAGGCGGCAGCCGGCGCCGGCTGGTTGGCCGTTGCTGGAGGGGCGGCTGGCTTCGGCTCTGCCCTGCCTTCCTTCGGCTCGCCGGCTTTGACTACGCTGCCGGGTGCGCCGGCGCGCTGCATGTCGATACTGCCCCGGAAGTGCGCCCCTTCGGAGATCGCCACGCGTGGCGCCGTGATGTCCCCGTCAACCGAGCCGTTGTCCCGTATGTCGACCTTGTCGGAGGCCGTCACGTTGCCGGTGACCTCGCCAAGGATGATGACGGACTTGGCAAAGATCTGCGCCTTGATCTTGCCATTGGGCCCGATCGTCAGGATGTTCTGGCGGAGCTCGATCTTGCCGTCGACGGCCCCTTCGATCGTGAGGTCTTCGCTGCCGTTGAGCTCACCCTTGATGATGACGGATTTGCCTATATTCACGTTTTTCTCGAGTCCGCGAAAGGTGTCGACACTCGTCACGGCCTGGGATCTTGCCGCCTCGGCAGCCGGTGCGTGTGCACCGCCGGCCGACGGACCCTGAGCAGGCTGCGAGCCCCCGGCCCCCGGCTTCGGGGCCTCATCCCGTTTCCACATGTGGCACTCTCCACGTGTCCGATGACACTGCTTCGCGAGGGGTGTCCGGCGCCCCCGCCAGCGCCGCGACACCGGAGTATATGAAAGCCCTCCAGCCCTGTCTACTCCTTTTGCTCCTGCGACTTAGCGTCAGTGGTACACTGACAAAGTCACTCGATGCGCATCTACTTCGACCACAACGCGACCACCCCGGTCCACCCTGACGTGGCCGACGTGATGGGGCGCGTGCTCCGGGAGCACTACGGCAACGCCTCCAGCGTTCATCGCCTTGGTCAGGAGGCCAAGGCCGTGCTCGATGAGGCACGGACGTCGGTTGCCACTCTTATCGGCGCCGAGCCCTCAGAACTTGTCTTCACCAGTGGCGGCACCGAAGCGGACAATCTTGCCATCCGCGGGGTGGCCGAGGCGCTGGAGCCCACGGGCCGGCGGCACCTGATTGCCACGGCCATCGAGCACGAGGCCGTGCTCGTCACGCTGAAAGCCCTCGCGCGCCGCGGCTGGCGCACGACGCTCCTTCCCGTCGGCCTCACCGGGATCGTCGAGCCGGGTGCGCTCGAGGACGCGCTCACCGACGACACCGCTGTCGTGTCAGTGATGCACGCCAACAACGAGCTCGGAACGGTTCAGCCTGTCGCCGAGCTCGCACGCCTGGCGCATGCGCGAGGCGCGCTTTTCCATACCGATGCGGTGCAGTCCATCGGGAAGCTGCGGGTTGATGCCCGTGAGCTCGGGGTGGACCTGCTCGCGCTGTCGGCCCATAAGTTCAACGGCCCGAAAGGCGCGGGGGCCCTGTGGATCCGGCGGGGCACCCGGCTGACGCCTATCCTCACCGGCGGGAAGCACGAACGGACCCGGCGTGCGGGCACCGAGAACGTGCCGGCGATCGCCGGCCTTGGCGCTGCGGCGCGGCTTGCGATGGCGAAAGGCGCCGCCGAAGGGGAGAGGGTGGCGGTGTTGAGGGACCGCCTGGAGGAAGGCATCCTCGCGAGAGTGCCCGGGACGGTGGTCAACGGCGCCCGGGAGCCGCGCGTGCCGAATACCACGAACATCAGCTTCGAGCGGGTGGAGGCGGAATCGCTGCTGATTGCGCTCGACCTGGAAGGCATCGCCGTCTCGACAGGCGCCGCCTGTTCGTCCGGCACGCTGGAGCCCTCGCACGTGCTGCGGGCCATGGGCCTGCCGACCCACCGCGCCCAGAACTCGATCCGGTTCAGCCTCGGCGCGGGGAACACTGAGGAAGAGGTCGACTACCTGCTGGAGAAGCTCCCGAAAGCGGTTGACAAGCTGCGCTCCCTCACCGCCAGGCGCGCGTGAGCCTCGCCATTTGTGGCAATCCTGGCAATCTCGTCGTTTTTGGCATTTTTGGCAATCTTGGCAATTCTTAGATGATGCGTGTTGTCGTAGCCATGTCCGGCGGGGTTGACTCCTCGGTTGCCGCCGCGCTCCTGGCGCGTGAGGGGCACGAGGTGATCGGCCTGTCCATGCAACTCTACGATCACTCTGCGTCGCAACCACGAGGACGCGCTCGTTCCGGCACCTGCTGCACAATCGACGACCTGCACGATGCCCGGCGCGTCGCGACACGCCTCGGCATCCCGCACTACATCATGAACTTCGAGCGGCAGTTCGACGAGCAGGTCGTCTCGAACTTCGTGCAGGAGTATGCGGCGGGCAGGACGCCAATCCCGTGCGTGCATTGCAACGGCGATCTGAAGTTCGCGACGCTCGCCTCGCGTGCCGGAGCGCTCGGCGCGCCCTTCGTGGCAACCGGCCACTACGCCCGCGTCGAGAAAGACGCCGCCGGTTTGTACCTGCTCAAGCGCGGAGTGGACCCGTCGAAGGATCAATCGTATTTCCTCTTCACGCTCACCCAGGAACAGCTGTCGCACGCGATTTTTCCTGTCGGCGCCCTGGAGAAGAGCACCGTCCGGGAGCTCGCCAGGGAGCTTGGGCTGACCGTCTCCGACAAGCCCGACAGCCACGAAATCTGCTTCGTCGCGGATGGGGACCATGCATCCTTCCTGGAGGGACACGGCGTGCGTGCCGCCCCGGGCGCCATTCACGACATCTCGGGAAAGGTCCTGGGGACCCATGAGGGGGTCCATCACTTCACGGTCGGGCAGCGAAAGGGACTCGGGCTCTCTTCCCCCATCCGGCTGTACGTGGTGGGGATCGACGCTGACCGGGGCGCGGTGACCGTCGGCCCTCGCGAGGCCCTGGAGCGGACGGACCTGACGGCATCACGCGTCAACTGGATCGCCGGCACACCTCCCTCCCCGGGTGCCCGCGCCACCGCGCAGATCCGTCACAGGCACAGGGAGGCCGCTGTATCGATCCTGCCGCTTGAGGATGGACGGGTAGCGGCGCGATTCGACGAGCCGCAGCTCGCCGTCGCGCCCGGGCAGGCTGTTGTGTTCTATGAAGAAGAGGTCGTGCTGGGCGGGGGCTGGATCGACTGAACTCAGGCGTGGACTTCGGCTTCTCCGAGATGCTGCGGTACGCCTTCCAGAAATTTCTCCACATCCATAGCGGCCATGCACCCTGACCCGGCCGCTGTGATGGCCTGCCTGTAGATGTGATCCTGCACGTCGCCGCAGGCGAACACGCCAGGGATATTGGTCCGGGTGCCGTCCCGCGTCAGGATGTAGCCGTTGGCGTCCATGTCAACCTGCCCGACGAAGAGCGATGTGTTCGGGGTGTGCCCGATCGCGATGAACACTCCCTCCACCGGAAGGTCCTTGCGCTCCCCGGTCCGGCGGTTCAGCAGGGCGGCGGAGGTGACCTCTCCCCTGCCGGTGTCCTTGATCTCTTCGATCTCGGTGTTCCACTCGAACTCGATCTTCGGGTTCGCGAGCGCCTTGTCCTGCATGATCTTGGACGCCCGGAGCCCGTCACGCCGGTGGACGACGGTGACCTTCGAGGCGAAGCGGGTGAGAAACACCGCCTCCTCCATCGCCGTATCCCCCCCGCCGACCACGGCGATCGGCTTCCCGCGGAAGAAGTACCCGTCGCAGGTGGCGCAGGTCGACACGCCGTGGCCCATCAACGCCCGCTCTGACGGGAGCCCCAGCAGCCTGGCGGATGCGCCCGTGGCGATGATCAGGGTCCGGCAGGTGTACTCCTCTTCCGCGGTCACAACCGTGAACGGCCTCTTCGAGAGATCGACCCGCTTCACGTTACCCCGGAGGATTTCCGCGCCGAACCGCTCGGCCTGCGCCCGGATGTCCGCCATCAGCTCCGGGCCCATCACGCCATCCTTGTGCCCCGGCCAGTTTTCCACCAGCGTCGTCAACATCAGCTGGCCACCGGCTTCGGTGCCTTCGATGACGAGCGGGTTGAGGTTTGCCCGCGCCGCGTATAGGGCAGCGGTCAGGCCAGCCGGGCCCGAGCCGATGATGAGTACGTTCCGGGGAGCGGAAGAGGACATGGGCGCGCGCTCGATGTTTCAGACGTGTTTGTCAATCATCTGCTTGAGCTGGTCCTTGTCGGCGAGGCCGACGACCTGCTCCACCAGCTGCCCGCCCTTGAAGAGCAGCAGCGTCGGGATCCCACGGATGCTGAAACGCATCGGTAACGCGGGGTTCTCGTCCACGTTCATCT
>Ga0183260_10000276_pt1 | contig 41899 bp, 38 predicted proteins | sample AntDrymUQ4972206_2_FD_129768 | JGI IMG/M metagenome (GOLD analysis project Ga0183260, IMG submission 129768) | Polar desert sand microbial communities from Dry Valleys, Antarctica - metaG UQ497 (22.06) (version 2) (version 2) | ecosystem: Environmental > Terrestrial > Soil > Desert | place... | reverse complement strand
CGCCGTGCGGTCATTTAAAAAGGGATCCGGGATAAAGCCGGAAGGTGCGATGAGGCCGAGCGTCTTACTCACAATCGTCCGCGTCGGCCGGCAAGCTTCCCTGCCGCTTCAATTCGCGACGCTCGACAAAAAAACTGGAGATGAGGCGACGGCTTTCTTCAGCGAGAACATCACCCCTCACCTTGGTGTGATGGTTCAGCTTGGGTATTGCAAACAGATCGATCACGCTGCCGCACGCGCCGGTCTTGGGATCTGCCGCACCGTAAATGAGCCTCCTGATCCGCGCGTGCTGCATCGCGCCCGCGCACATCGCACACGGCTCGAGCGTCACGTACAGCTCGCAATCGTTAAGTCGATAGTTGCCGAGCAACTGCGCTGCGGCGCGCATTGCTCGAATCTCCGCATGGGCGGTCGGGTCGGCATTGCCGATTGGCTGATTGAATCCCGTCGCCAGGATCTTGTTGTCTTTGACAACCACCGCCCCGACCGGCACTTCAGCCAGAGCCCAGGCGTTATGTGCCTGGTCGAGTGCCAGCCGCATAAAGGTTTCGTCGCTGCTCGCTTCACCGGCTATTTTGGGACGACCTTCTCCGCCTTCGGTGACTTCGATCTGACGGGCGAGCCACGCCTGGCGGCGCGATTCACGCTGTGACTCGTTCGCGCTGCGAGCTTGCGCAACAGCGTCGGCAACGCGCTCGAAGTCGAGTTGTTGTGCAGCGTCTGACAGCCAATCCGGCAGCGCGCCCCTGCGGTAGTCGGTGCCGTAATCGGACCGTTGCAGGAAGCCCGCATCTACCATCCAGCGACGGAGTTCGACGTGATCGGTGGCAACCATCACACCGGCACCCGCCAGAAATCGCTTGAGGATTTCGTTGGAATCCTTTTCAGTGAACGACGCGTCCGACGGGAATGCCAACGCCGCGCTCGCAAAAAGCAATTCCAGGTCGCCGCCGGCCTTTTGCTGCAGCGTGGACAAATGCACACCCTGGCGCAAGGCCAGCTGCGACATCCGCTCGACCCAGTCGTTCGCGGTGAGCGCGGCGCCGATCTCGTTCATCCGCGCAGTCTACTAACACCTCTCACGGAACCATCAACTGCGCTGGCTGGACGCTGCTCGGCGACGGTATGCGCTCCTATCTACTCCCATTCGATCGTCGCCGGAGGCTTCCCGCTGATGTCGTAGACGACACGATTGATTCCACGCACTTCATTGATGATGCGATTCGATACGCGCCCAAGCAAGTCGTGCGGCAGCTCAGCCCATTCTGCCGTCATGAAGTCCGATGTCTGCACAGCACGCAAGGCGATGACCCATTCGTAGGTGCGGCCATCACCCATCACACCCACGCTCCGCACGGGCAAGAAAACCGCGAACGCCTGACTGGTTCGGTCGTACCAACCGCTCGCGCGGAGCTCCGCAATGAAGATGGCGTCGGCCAGCCGCAGAAGGTCTGAGTACTCGCGCTTAACCTCTCCCAGTATTCGCACGCCGAGTCCAGGACCTGGAAACGGATGACGGAACACCATGTCGCGCGGCAGACCGAGAGCAATGCCCAGATTTCGAACCTCGTCCTTGAACAGTTCGCGCAACGGTTCGAGCAGTTGAAGATGCAGCGTCTCTGGCAGGCCGCCGACGTTGTGATGGCTCTTGATGGTGGTCGCCTTCTTCGTCTTCGCACCTGCCGACTCGATGACATCGGGATAGATCGTGCCCTGCGCCAGCCACCTCGCAGCCGGGAGCTTCGCTGCCTCTTCCTGAAATACGTGCACGAATTCTCGACCGATGATCTTGCGCTTTGCCTCGGGATCAGTCTCTCCCGAAAGTGCTGTCATGAACCGATCGGCCGCGTCGATGTGCAGCAGCTTGATCCCCATGTGCTGCTGAAATGTATCGACTACCTGCTTCGCTTCGTTCAGTCGCAGCAGCCCCGTGTCAACGAACACGCACGTCAGCTGGTCCCCTATCGCTTGGTGGATCAATACTGCCGCGACGGACGAATCGACACCGCCGCTCAAACCTAGAATCACTTCGTCGGTGCCGACTTGTTGCCGAATCTGCGCGATAGCCTCGGCCGCGTAGTCACCCATCACCCAATTGGGTGCGCATTGACACACATCGAGCACAAATCGCCTCAGCATCGCCTGGCCTTGCAGCGTGTGCGTAACCTCGGGATGAAACTGCACGCCGTAAAAACTGCGCGACTCGTCGGCCATGCCGGCAATCGCGCAGCTCGGAGTCGACGCCATCAGCGCAAAGCCAGGGGGCAACTTCGTAACTTTGTCGCCGTGACTCATCCAGACCTTCAACAGGCCATGGCCTTCGTCGTTGCGTGCGTCTTCGAGGTCGGCAAGCAGCCTGGTATGGCCACGTGCCCGTACTTCGGCATAGCCGAACTCGCGCGAAGTGCTCGCCTCAACTTCGCCGCCCTGTTGCACCGCCATCGTGAACATGCCGTAACAGATCCCGAGCACCGGTACGCCGACAGCAAAAACCGCCGATGGCGCGCGCAGCTCGTGCGCTTCGTAGGTGGAAGCGTGGCTGCCCGACAGAATCACGCCCTTAGGGGCGAAGTCGCGCACGAACGCATCTGTGACGTCGTACGGATGAATCTCGCAGTAGACGTTTGCTTCACGCACCCGGCGCGCAATAAGCTGCGTGACCTGAGAGCCGAAATCGAGAATCAGAATTCGGTCGTGCTTCGCCGGTTCGATCACGGCTAGGTCTCGAGGCGGTAGTTAGGGGCTTCCTTGGTAATGCGAACGTCATGAACGTGCGACTCTCGCATGCCCGCTGCAGTGATTTCGACGAACTGCGCCTTCATGCGCATTTCATCGATTGATCGGCAACCGCAGTAGCCCATGCTCGAACGCAGACCACCTGTCATCTGAAACACGATGCCCAGCGCGCTTCCCTTGAACGGCACCATGCCTTCGATGCCCTCGGGGACAAACTTGTCGACGTTGGCGTCGTTATCCTGAAGGTACCGCTCGGCCGAGCCCTCGGTCATTGCACCGATGCTGCCCATGCCGCGATAGCTTTTGTACGAGCGCCCCTGATAAAGGATGACTTCACCGGGCGCCTCTTCGGTCCCGGCGAACATGCCGCCCATCATCACCGAATACGCGCCTGCCGCAAGCGCCTTCGCAACGTCACCCGAATATCGAATACCACCGTCGGCCACCAATGGCACGCCAGAGCCTTCAAGTGCCTTTGCGACGTCCGACACTGCGGTGATTTGCGGTACGCCCACGCCAGCCACGATGCGTGTAGTGCAAATCGAGCCCGGGCCAATGCCCACCTTGATGCCATCGGCGCCGGCGTCGACCAACGCGCGCGCACCTTCGGCCGTCGCGACATTGCCGCCGACCACATCGACATGCGGAAAATTCTTTTTAACCCAGCGCACGCGATCCAGCACACCTTGATGATGGCCGTGCGCCGTATCGACAACCAATACGTCGACGCCCGCCTGCACCATTCGCTCGGCCCGTTCGTCGGAATCAGGACCGGTGCTGATCGCGCCGCCGACCTTCAACTTGCCCAGGTGATCCTTGGATGCGTTCGGATGCTCGGTTGCCTTTGTAATGTCTTTCACCGTCACCAGACCGCGCAGTTCATCGTCTCCATTGATGACCAGCACGCGCTCGAGCCGATGCTCGTGCAGCAGCGCGCGCGCTTCCTCAGGACTTGCTCCTTCGCGCACTGTGACCAGCCGCGCGCGCGGCGTCATGATGTCGCGTATCGGCGCATCAAGTCGTGTTTCAAAGCGCAGGTCGCGGTTGGTCACGATCCCGACCACGCGTTTGCCTTCGACCACCGGTAAACCGGAGATCTTGTGCGCGCGTTGAAGCTCAATCGCATCACGCACTGTCATGTCCTGCGTGATGGTGATCGGGTCACGCAGCACGCCGGCCTCATGGCGCTTGACCTTCATCACCTGGGCGGCCTGCTCTTTCGGCGTCATGTTCTTGTGCACGATTCCGATCCCGCCTTCTTGGGCGAGCGCGATTGCAAGGCGGGCTTCGGTAACGGTGTCCATCGCCGCGGAAACCAGCGGGATGTTCAGTGAGATGTTGCGAGAGAGGCGGGTGGAGAGTTGTACGTCGCGAGGGAGGACGGCCGAGTATGCAGGGACGAGGAGCACGTCATCGAAAGTCAGGGCTTTTTGTACCAACCGCATACTTTTCCTCAGACCCAAAGACGGAGTATACGGGCTATGAGCTTGCACCCGATCGCTACGCGCAGCGCCATCGAGCGGCGCGGTGACTTGAAAGCGACCGGGTCCTTACGCTAAACCGGACGACTTAGCGCCCTGTAATAGCGGGGTCTTAACACCCTGTTTACGTAGTCGCAGAGCTTGCCGCAAGCAGTGAAAGCGTCGGAAAATAGTGGTTGCTCAGGAGAATTTATGCTTGCTAGTTGCAACGTGCTTCGCATCACCCTCGTCGCCGCGATTTTGGCCGCGGGCCTAACCTCGACACCGAGTCAGGCGCAATGGGCGTGGAAGGACAATAACGGTCGCGTGGTCTATTCCGACCGCCCGCCACCCACGGACATCAAAGCGACCAACATCATCCGTCAGCCGTCGACGCAGGCATCCGCCAATCCGGCGCCAGCCAGCGGGCCACTCGAAGATGCAACGAAGTCTGCGGACCCGAAGTCAGCGGATGCCAAGGCGCCGCCGGCCGCTAATGCGCCGAAAACCGTGGCGGAACGCGAGATGGAGTTTCGCAAGCGGCAGCAGGAGCGCGCGGATAGCGAAAAGAAATCATCCGAAGAACAGGCAAAGAGCGCCGCAAAAACGGCCGAATGTGATCGCGCGCGCGGGTACATGAAGTCGCTTGAAGATGGCGTGCGCGTGACGCGTACTGACGCCGCGGGCAACCGTGAGTTCTTGAATGACGAACAGCGTGCCGCCGAAACGGACCGCACCCGAAAGATTATTCAGAGCACGTGCGGATAGTCACGTCTTGACGGCGTAATCAAGCCTTAAGCGCACGGTCGCGGCGCCGTAACGCGGCGCGCCGTCGACGCGCTTCCTTCGGATCAATGATCAGCGGCCGATAGATTTCCACGCGATCGCCGTCATTAAGCACGCGATCGAGAGAGCACCGGCGGCCCCATATGCCAGCATCGAACGCGCCGTCGCTTTCCTGAAGTTTTTCCATTCTGGCCGCTGCCAGCGCATCGCGCACCGTGGAACCGAGCGGTAACCGAAACTCGGCCACATGTTCGATGCCCGGGGCGCAGTACGCCACGGCGATCTTGAGCTTCACTAAACCCATCGTGCGCGCGCGAGTGAGAGAGTGAGATATAAAGCCGGATTCTATTGACAACAGATTCGCAGTGACAATCGTTCAGAACCGGAAAGCGCAGCACGACTACGCCATTGAGGAGCGATACGAAGCCGGCGTCGCGCTTGAAGGGTGGGAAGTCAAGTCGATCCGCGCGCATCAGATTCAACTAGGCGAGGCGTACGTGATCGTGCGCGGCGGCGAGCTTTATCTGCTGAACGCTCACATCAGTCCACTCCCGACGACGTCAACGCACGTGAAAGCAGAGCCCGCACGCACGCGCAAGTTGTTGCTGCACGCCGCAGAAATTCGGAAACTGATCGGAAAGGTCGAACGCGCGGGCTATTCGCTGGTGCCATTGAACATGCACTTCAACAAAGGCCGGATAAAGCTCGAAGTCGGACTGGGCAAGGGCAAACGGCAGTTCGAGAAGCGCGCCTCTGAAGCTGACAAGGACTGGAAGCGCGAACAAAACCGGTTGCTGAAGAATCGCAGCCGCTAGAACACAGTCAGCGCATCCACGCTAGCACCACGCGGCGAGCTTCATCACACCTGATCCGGCCCTCGTTCGAAGGTCGGATCATTCTGCGAAGCGACTAAGTTCCACGCGGCGCGGGTGAAGCCTTGACAATGGTCAGCGCCGAGGCGACCAGCGTAGAAATATCAGCGACGTTGGAAGGCACGATCAGCGTGTTGTTTGTCTTGGCAAGGCTTGCGAACGCATCGACAAAACGGTCGGCGACGCGCAGGTTCACTGCTTCCATTCCACCGGGCTGCCGGATCGTCTCGGCAACCAGTTGAATCGCGCGCGCCGTCGCCTCTGCGACAGCGAGGACCGCCCCCGCCTCGCCTTGCGCAATGTTGATTTGCGCAAACTTCTCGCCCTCCGAACGCGCGATTTCGGCTTCACGCTCGCCGGTGGCAATGTTGATCTGTTCCTGCTTACGACCTTCCGACGAGGCGATCAGCGCGCGCTTTTCGCGCTCTGCGGTGATCTGTTGTTGCATCGCCTGCAAAATGGCGTTGGGCGGCGTGATGTCCTTGATCTCGTAGCGCAGCACTTTCACGCCCCAGTTCATCGCCGCTTCATCGATCGCCGACACGACACTGTGATTGATGTACTCGCGCTCTTCGAAGGTCTTGTCAAGCTCGAGCTTGCCGATCACCGAGCGCAATGTCGTCTGCGACAACTGAGTGATTGCGAGAATGTAGTTGCTGGCGCCATACGAAGCACGCTGAGGATCGGTGACCTGGAAATACAGAACGCCGTCAACCTGCAGCTGCGTGTTGTCCTTGGTGATGCAGACCTGGCTCGGCGTATCGAGCGGCACCTCCTTCAGGCTGTGCTTGTACGCAACGCGATCGATGAACGGTATGACGGGGTTTAACCCAGGCTGCAGCGTGCCGTGATACTTGCCCAATCGCTCGACGACCCATGCGCTCTGCTGCGGCACCACCTTCAGCGCTGTGACGGCGAATGTGAATGCAACGATCGCAATCACGATGAAGATTAACCAGACTCCATTGATGCCAAACATAAATTCTCCTTCAGGGTGCGCTCAGCGCACCTTGGCTGCGACAATCAATCGGTTGGCGTGGATCTCGCGAATCACAAACTCGCCAGGAGTCGGCTCTTCCCCCGGAACTAACTCCACATCCCAGGTGGCGCCACGGTAACTTGCGCGGGAGGTCCGGTTTTGAGCCCACTGCTCTACCCGCAGAGTCTGACCGACATCCATGTTTTGCACGTGATCACTGGTGGCCCGGTCATGCAGACGCCGCCCAAAACGCGACGCGCGCAGCCATAACGTTCCACCGAGGCAGACCGCGGCCGCCGTCGCGAGTTGCAAAACCATTGGCGCTCCCAGCAACGCGGCAAAGCCAGCGGCGCCGAACGCCACCGCGATCACGAGCAGGTAGAACGTGCCAGTTAACAGTTCCGCCACAACCAGACCGAAGCCGATGACGAACCATCCGACGTAGTTATCCATCCGCGCTCACCTCTTCTTCAAGTTCGACATTAAAGCTGCTCGTGCAAGCCGTTGCCAGGTTTCCACGACAGTATCCGGATTCAATGACATCGACTCGATCCCCTGCTCCATCAGCCACTCGGCGAAATCGGCGTGATCCGACGGCCCCTGGCCACAAATTCCAATGTACTTGCCGCGTGCAAGACATGCAGATATCGCAGTCTTCAGCAACGCCTTGACCGCCGGGTCGCGCTCGTCAAAGCCTTCGGCAACCAACCCGGAATCACGATCAAGGCCCAGTGTCAGCTGCGTCAGATCATTCGAGCCAATCGAGAAACCGTCAAAGTAATCGAGAAACTGGTCGGCGAGCACCGCGTTGGACGGAACTTCGCACATCATGATCACGCGCAAGTCATTGCTGCCGCGCGCCAGCCCATGCGCCGCGAGCAGGTCGATGACGCCGCGCGCCTCAGTCAGCGTGCGAACAAATGGCACCATGATCTCGACATTGGTCAGCCCCATTTCGTCGCGTACTTTCTTCAGCGCCGCCGCTTCCATGCGAAAGCATTCGCGAAACGAATCTGCAAGATAGCGCGCAGCACCGCGGAATCCAAGCATCGGATTTTCCTCGTCGGGTTCGTAGCGCGAGCCTCCAATCAGCTTCTTGTACTCGTTGCTCTTGAAATCCGACAAGCGAACAATCACTGGCTTCGGCCAAAACGCAGCGGCGATCGTCGAAATTCCTTCTGCAAGTTTCGCTTCGAAGAAGGCCCGGGGATTGGCGTAGCCATGCGCGAGCGCCTCGACGGCGTGCTTGAGGTCGGGTTCCAGATTCGGATAGTTGAGCACAGCCTTCGGGTGAACGCCGATCGCGTTGTTGATAATGAACTCGAGCCGCGCAAGCCCCACGCCGGCGTTAGGCAGCGATTGAAACTCGAACGCAAGCGCCGGGTTGCCGACGTTCATCATGATCTTGACCGCGATCGGCGGCAGTGCACCCTGCTGCTGCACCGTTTCCACTTCGATCTCGAGCTCGCCGGCGTACACGTTGCCGGTATCGCCCTCGGCACAACTAACAGTGACGACGCTGCCTTCCGTCAGATCCTCTGTGGCAGTCTCACACCCCACAACGGCCGGGATACCGAGCTCACGCGCAATGATCGCGGCATGGCACGTGCGCCCGCCGCGATTGGTAACAATCGCCGCCGCACGCTTCATCACCGGTTCCCAGTTTGGATCGGTCATGTCGGTCACCAACACATCACCCGGATTCACCTCCTCCATGTGGGCCACACTGTGGATGATGCGCACCGGTCCGATGCCAATTTTCTGACCGATCGCGCGACCCGTCACCAATACCTGGCTGTTACCTAACAAACGGAAACGCTGCTGTGCGTTTGCGTTCGACTGCGACTTCACTGTCTCCGGCCGTGCCTGCAGGATGTAGATCGAGCCGTCCTGATCCTTGCCCCATTCAATGTCCATCGCGCGACCGTAATGCTGCTCGATGATCACCGCGTATCGCGCCAGCTCGAGCACTTCGGCATCCGACAGCGAAAATGAGTGCCGGTCCTTGTCGGCGACATCGACCGTGCGCACGTTGCTATCGCCGCTGTCGAATTCCATTTTTATCAGCTTCGAACCAAGGCTGCGGCGCAGAATTGAAAACTTGCCCGCTTGAAGCATCGGCTTGTGCACGTAGAACTCATCGGGGTTGACGGCACCCTGCACGACCGTTTCACCGAGACCGTAACTCGACGTGATGAAGACCACATCGCGGAAGCCCGACTCCGTATCCATCGTGAACACGACGCCGGACGAGCCCAGATCGCTGCGCACCATCTTCTGTACGCCAGCAGAAAGTGCGACGCCGGCGTGTGCAAAGCCCTTGTGTACGCGGTATGCGATGGCGCGATCGTTATAGAGCGATGCGAAGACCTGCCGAATCCGAGCGAGCACGGCATCGATCCCGGTGACGTTGAGGAACGTCTCCTGCTGGCCGGCAAACGACGCGTCCGGCAAGTCTTCGGCGGTCGCGCTCGATCGCACCGCAAATGAGACATCACTTGAGATATCCAATGTAAGTGATTCAAATATATGTATTATCTCTGTGCGGAATTGATTGGGCAGCGGCGCGGACTCGATCCATCCGCGAATCTCCTTTCCTGCCGTGGCCAGTGCGGCAACATCGTCAACATCAAGCCCATCAAGGCGCACTCGCACGCGCTCGCGCAATCCGTCGTGGGCTAAAAACATTCGGAAGGCTTCAGCTGTTGTTGCAAATCCATCGGGTACACGAATCCCCGCCGCATGCAACTGGCTCAGCATTTCACCGAGCGATGCATTTTTCCCACCGACCGACTCCACGTCCGCCATGCGAAGTTGTGAAAACGGTATGACGAACTTGCCGCGCTGCATGTCGTGTAGTGACTTTGTCGTGCCAGAATCGCGCGCAGTTTACTGGTCGGTTCTGCAGACCGAGAAACAGAGACGATGTCGGAAAATTCGCTCGCCAAGCACGACCGCACCGTGTTCTTTGTATCGGACGGCACAGGTATCACAGCCGAAACACTAGGGCACAGCGTGCTGACTCAGTTCGAGCACCTCCGGTACCGGCCGCAGCGTCTGCCATTTATCAATGGCCCCGACAAAGCGCGCGAGGCTTGCGTAAGGATCAACGAGGCAGGCGGGCGAGACGGTAAGCGGCCGATCGTGTTCTCCACGCTGGTCGATCCGGCTGTGGCCGCAATCTTGCGCAACGACGCGCAGGCCTTTCTGATCGAGATGTTCGAAACATTCGTCGAGCCGCTCGAGCGTGAGTTGGGGCTGCAATCGACCCACACCATCGGGCGATCGCACGCGATCAGGGTCAACTCCGAGGACTACAAGAATCGAATCGAAGCCATCAACTTCACTCTTGCGCACGATGACGGGCAATCGGCAAAAGGATTGGCGGGCTCCGACGTCATCCTGGTCGGCGTATCGCGTTCCGGAAAAACACCCACCAGTCTGTATCTGGCGATGCAATACGGCATCAAGGCAGCCAACTATCCGCTGATACCCGAGGACTTCGAGCGCGGACAGTTGCCCAGCGCATTGCCGCAGCACAAGGACAAGATCTTCGGGCTCTCAATTTCGCCCGAGCGCCTGGCAGAAGTCAGACACGAACGCCGACCGAACAGCCGTTATGCGGCTCTGGAAAATTGCCGCAGCGAAATCGAAGCGGCGGAGCGAATGATGCGGCGCGAAGGAATTCGTTGGTTGTCGTCCACCACGAAGTCGATCGAGGAAATTGCGGCAACAATTATGCAGGAGGTTAGGTTAGAGCGGAGGTCATATTGAATCCAAGTGTTAGGCAGTCTCTGCGGACGGCTTCACAACTCGCAAATCCTGTGCAACCTTTCCACCTTCCAGCGTAATCACCCGTTCGGCGCTGGCAATCGTCTGCGGCCGGTGCGCCACGATGATGCGAGTTAAACGCAAATCACGCACGGCAGAGTTAACAATCGTTTCGCGCGCGACATCGAGGTGGCTGGTCGCCTCATCGAGAAACAAAAGCTTCGGCTGCTTGTACAGTGCACGCGCTAGTAAAATGCGCTGCTTCTGGCCGCCCGAAATAGCGGTACCCATGTCGCCGATCAGCGTTGCGTAGCCCATCGGCATTGCCATGATTTCAGCGTGTATCGCCGCAATTTCAGCGCACAATTCGATCCGTGGCTTGCTCGGACGAAGATCGAAGAACGCGATGTTCTCCGCGATCGAGCCTGCGAGTAGCTGATCTTCCTGTAGCACCGCGCCGATCAGCTTTCGATATTGCTTGACACCAAGCTGCTCGATGCGAACTCCACCCACTCGAATCTCGCCCTCGGTAGGCGGCATCATGCCGAGCAGCAGCTTCAGCAGCGTGGTCTTTCCGCCGCCAGACGGCCCGGCGATCGCCAACGATTCGCCGGGCGGTACGGTTAGGTTAAGGTTGCGCAAAACCCAAGGCTCGCCATCCGCGTAACGGAACGACACGTTCCGCGCCTCGATGGTGAGGTCGACCAGCTCTCGTTCAGCATATTCGATCGCTGCGCACTGCTCGGGTTCTGCAAGCACAATGTCGGCCAGGCGTTCGCCCTGCAGCCGCAGCATTTTGAGTTCGACAAATTTATTTATCAGCGAACCGACACGGCCGGAAAATGTTGTCTTATAGGCGACGAAAGCGAATAGCATGCCGACCGAAAAGTTGTTGTCCATCACCGCCAGCGCGCCGAGATAAACGATCAGGACGTTCTCGGTGCCCGATAAAAGTGTCTGGGCGACCCGATAGCCGATCATCATTTTCTCGGTTGCCAGCCCACGATTAGTGGCGTCGACCACGCTATTCAGCCAACGTGCGCGCCGCTCGTCTTCGTGGCTGAACAGCTTGATCGACGCCACGCCGCGCACGCTTTCCATGAATACCGAGGAAGACTTCGCGTTGAGCACGATCTGCTCTTCGGTGGCGCGCCGCAAAGGGCCGTAGGCGCCCCAACGCAGCAACGCGTAGATGGCGAGCGACACAAACACGATCACCGATAATGTAACGCTGTAAAACAGCATCATCACCAGCGTGGCGACCGCCATTAGGCCATCGAGAATCGCTTCGATAAAGCTCGTGGTCAGCGTGCGTTGGATAGCACCGACCGCGCCGAAGCGTGAAACCACATCTCCCATATGCCGCTTCTCGAACCAGTGCACCGGCAGGCGCATCAGATGCGTGAACACGTTGGCGTTCCACTGCAGGGACAAGTGCGTCGCCATGAACAGCACAACCCACGATCGCGCCAGACCGACCACCGCTTGAATCAGCATCAGCAGCGCAAAGCCAAGCGCCAGTATGAGCAGCAGGTCGCGGTCGGCCGAGACAATCGCGCCGTCGACTACTAGCTGCATGAAGAACGGTGCAGCTAGCGCGAACACTTCGAGCCCTAGCGCCAGCAGCAGAACCTGAACCAGACTCTTCTTGAGCCCAACCGCCCGGCCCATCATCGCGCGCAATCCTATTGATTGCTTTTCCTCTTTCCTCTCGAATGCCTGAGTCGGCGTCAGTTCCAAAGCTACACCGGTGAAATGTTTCGACGCAGTTTGCAGCGTCATTCGTACTTCGCCGCGTGCAGGGTCGAGGATCCGAATTTCGTTCTTACTCACAGCCTTCAGCACAACAAAGTGGCTTAAGTCCCAATGCAGAATGCACGGAGTCTTGAGCTGATCGAGTTCGTCTAACTCGAGCCGCAGGGGGCGGCTTGCGAGCTGCAGTTGACCAGCTATGTCGATTAACTGCTTGAGCGTCGCTCCCTTGAGCGAAATTGAGAAGCGACCACGCATCGACCTAAGATCGGTGCGAAAACCATGATATCCGGCGACCATTGCCAAACAAGCGAGGCCGCACTCAGTGGCCTCCGTCTGAAGGATCGACGGACAGTGGCGGCGAAAGGCAAACTTTAATTCTGCAGAAGGGTTTAGTGGCGTGGGGATCGAAGAACTCGAAACGTTCATGCGTTGCTCGACGTCGCGATGGACGGCCCTCGTACCATAATGCGACTCAGGCAGTCGTCGCGCTTTTCGAGACCGAAGCCGGTCGCTGTTGAGAGCGCCGAGGCTTGGCCCGAGCTTCTCGAAAAAACATGAACAAGAACGAAATGCTGACTAGACAACAGGTAACCTGAAACCAGATCAAATGCTGCTTAATTCCCAGCCCCGGATATGATTCATTCAGCCAGGCAATAAGAAGCGGCGTGGCGCCAGCGATTAATAGATTGCTGCAGGCATGCGCTATCACACACAGCCACACGCTTTGGTAACGCAGATACAGGAAAGCGTAGAGGATCCCGAGTAAAGTGGGGAAAGGCCAAGCCGAGCCGTGGGCGGCACCGAACAAGAGGCTGGAAAAGACGACCGCTACCCATGGCCGCGTACTACGCAAAACGTATCCGAGGATCAGCCCCCTAAAGACGAACTCCTCCAGAATAGGTGCAAGTACCCCTAGTCCAAAGACAGCGCCTGCTAAGCCAGTATGTGGAAAGTGTCTGCTGTAGCGACCAATCAACTCGTACACTGAATTGCCAACGCCCGAGCTAGCAGTAGCTACCAGGGTTGAGAAGAACAATATTGCTATTGCCAGTTCAGCAAGTAACAGCCAAAGGACAGCAAGGCTGCCATCCGCTGATATTTTCTCGACCTTTAATGAACTGGGACGAACCCTCAAAACTGCAGCAACAAGAGCAAATGCTACGACCTGGACGGCAAATACCGTGAAGAATGGATCTATGACGTGTGCCGTCGAGGGGATTCTCACCAGCAACCACGGAAGAGAAACCACAACGGCCGCTGTTATCGCATGCACAAACGGCCACAACATGCTGATTCCTAACGAATGCGCTCTTGAGAACCGCGTCATAGCAACAATGCTAGAGCATCCGCTCAGAGAGTAAACCGAGGTGGTCGGCATCGGACAAGTCGGGTATTTGAAGGAGCCAAGCCTTGACTCCTTGCTCTATAGCCGACGCGCTAATTAACCGACGTGTGGCATTCCGTCGGGAATGCCAAGCGGGTTGTCAGGGCCGTTGGACGGCGACGAGGAAAAAAGGCTTCCTATCGCACTTAAGCAATCAGCAAAGTCTCTCAGCGTTCCGCTAATTGAGAAGCCACCAGAGCCCGCTGTTACGCTTACATCTCCACAATCAGCTCCGCTAACTAGCTGGCTATCGATAATCGTTAGTTGTCTCATGTTGCTCTCCAAGGTTTGACGCGATCGCCGCGTCCTGTTGCCGGCCGACTTCACCGGAGATCGGAATGCAACGGACCACCCAAACCGGAAGTCCGCTCTGTGCAGATCATCTCTAGCTACGACTATTCACAAATGCCCCAATACTCGGGATTCGTCAGCCGATCGAGATATGTGCCTGCATATATTTCCAGTCTTAAAGAATCAACATATCCGCCACTGACCGCTTGAACAGCCTCATCTGAAAGCTCTTTCATAACGTCCTCCTTCGATTTACGCCGATCCCGGCAAGGTTTGACCACTATGGTCAATTCAGATTGTTCCTCGCAAACTCACCAACGGCTCAAACACCCACTCGATCAATGATCGGGTGTCCTGCAGCACGTCGGCCTCCAATTGCATTCCGGCCGTAAGAGGCTGCACCTTTCCATAGGCCATTACGCTCGCGTCGGCCAGCGCGACTGTGATCTTGTACATTCCCTCCGCGCTTGCCTGCTGCGCTAGCGCCGCCAGTTGCATCGGCAACTCGTTGCCCGCCAGCGCGCTGCGCGATACGTGCGAGACAGTGCCTTCGTATTGCCCGAACTTCTGATATGGGTACGCTGCATACCGCACACGTACGTGCTGCCCCGGTTCGACGAAGCCAACTGCCTTGCTCGGCGCAAACAGATGCGCTTCAAGCGTGCCGTCGGCCGGCAACAGTGTCAGCAGAGGTTGTGTGCCGACCATCTGGCCTTTCTCGGCCAAGATGGCGGTGACGGTACCGTCCTGAGGCGCGGTCACGACAATCTGCCGGTTGGCTTCGGTGGCGGCAAGTTCCTGCTCGATCATCGCGATGTTGCGGCTGATCTCGGCGGCTTGCTGGTCGCCGCGTAAGGGCAGCTGACGCAGGTCGGCAGCGAGGCTGGCGGCTTCACGCTCGAGTGCAAAGCGATTGCGCTGCAGCGCCTGCAGTCGCGCCTGCTGATCGAGCGCCTCTTCGCGTTTTTGCTGCACGGCCAGTTCACTCATGAAGCCCTGGCGCGCCAGGTCTTCCAGCCGGCGCGTCTGCGTTTCGCTCGATGCAGTGCGTGCCTGCAGAGTGGCGATCTCACGCAGTGACTGTTCGGCTTCAATCCTGAGATCGGCGAGTCGACGCGCCATCTGTGACGTCTGCTGTTCGATGAGTGTTCGTCGCCGCGTGAGCTCATCGCGCAGGCTCTCGCGCCGCAGGCGCAACTGTTCGAGCACCGCACTCTGAGCGCCCGCCGCGTGTGCTCCGGAGGCTGTCATGCGCTCGGCCGACAGCACGAACAGAATGTCACCAGTGGCGACTGACTGACCTTCCTTGACGCGCCGGTCGACCACGATTCCGGCTTGCGGGGCCATCAGCTTGATAACGCCTGATTCCGGCGCAGTAATGCCGATCACTCGGGTGCGCTTCGTGTATTCGCCAAAAGCCAGGAACGCAATGAGAGCTGCGGCCAACACCACACTGATTGCCGCCCACGCGGTAAAGGAGAGTGGAGGGCGCAGGACGGTGGTGCCGAGAAAGGCATTGCTCTTCGCCTCTAACGCTTCGCGACGGAATAAGTCGTGCACTGGCTTTCCTTACGTCGAGCAAGTCTTGATGCGAAAGGTACTTTCGAGACCACCGATGCAACAATCCCGACACGTATAGGGGGTCGGCGATCAGTTCGGCAAAAAAACCTGCCCGACCACAAGACCGGAAGACAGGACTACCGCCAAGCGAGCGCGCGAGTCGACGCCGAACTTTTTCAGTAGGCGCGATACGTGATCTCGCACCGTGAAGTCACTGACCTCGAGTTTTCGTGCAATCTGCTTGTTCGAAGCCCCGAAGGCGAGACACCTCGCAACCTCAACCTCGCGCGGCGTCAGGTGAATCGCCAACTCTTCGGTCAAAGGTACCGGCACGTGTTCCATATCGCCCATCAGCCAATGCTCCCCGTTCTTTCTGGGGCCGCATATCGTTCGATGAGTCAGGCTCTCTCGTCCGATCGGACGAGAGGAAATCGATGGAGAATTCGCAATCACATGCGCGGATTAGAACCAGCACTGGCAGAATCCCGCGGAGGTTCAACCATGACCCGCGTCCTCATCATCGACGACCATCCGCTAGTCGCGCGCGCGACGGCTAATGAAGTGCGCATGGTCAAGCGCGAGGCCGAGACGCGGATTGCCCATTCGATGGAAGAAGCGGAGCGCGTGATCGCCGAGTGGGAACCACCTGACACCATCCTGCTCGACCTGCGCCTGCCCGACAGCGATGGGCTATCGGGTCTGGTACGCCTTCGCAAGCTGGTGCCCAAAGCGACGATCGCGATCATCAGCGCGGAGGATGATCCAGCCGTCATGCGAGACGCCTTCGCGCAAGGGGCGCGTGGCTATTTGACCAAGGGCCGTGACATCGATCAGTTCACCGAAGGCCTGCGAAAAGTTTTGGATTACGGCTTCTACTTTCCACCCGAGGTCACAACCGCTACGCCTGTGCCGACCTTGCATCTCACCGGTCGCGAAGAAGAAGTGGTCAGAGCGCTGGCGCTCGGCAAGGTCAACAAGCAACTCGCTGACATGTTGGGCGTGAGCGAAAGCACATTCAAGACACACCTGCGAGCGATATACAGAAAGCTCGGCGTCCGGACGCGGGTCCAGGCAGCCGGCCGAGCGCGTGAGCTTGGGCTCCTGCCTGTGCGTCGGCGCGCATGAGCGATCCGATCTTCCGCCGGATGCCGCGACTCACCGGGACGATGACCCCGGAGGAACGGGTTCGCGTTGTGGTTGCACTCGACCACGATGGGCGCCAACCGCAAACCACACTCGCGATGAGCCTGCGCAACCTGCGCATACTGATCAACGATCTCGACGCCAACACAACCGTCAAGGCGCTGAAGAAATCGCTGCCTTCGGTCAAGGCCGAGCTCGTCGCGGTACAAGCCGCGGTGCGCCAGATCATCGACCTGCAGCAGGACCTCGTCGACGCGATTCGCCTTGAGCTCGACGACACACGCCCTTCCCCGCGCACGATCAATGCTGACGAAATGGTCGAGCGCGCGTGCAAAAGCAATATGACGCTCGCCAGAGACCTCGACATCACACTTCGCGGCGCGCGTTCGCGGCTCGCATTCGTAGCCGACGAACGCTGGGTCGAACGCATCCTGAACAACCTGGTCGCCAACGCCATCTGGCACTCGAACGGCAAGAAGATATTAATCTGCGCGCGACGTGCCAAGGGTGACATTGCGTTCGAGGTGCGCGACAACGGACGCGGCATGAAGCCCGAAGTGGTCGCCGGGATCTTCGAGCCGCTCAAGGCGCCGTCCCTGTCGCCCATCGGGCACTCAGCTGCGCGATCGGGGTTGGGGCTCTACAACGTGCGACTCTATACGGAACGTATGGGTGGCACCGTGACGTGCGTATCGACTCCGCAGCGCGGCACGTTGTTCCGCATCACGCTGCCGGGACCGACAACAACCGTGGCGCCGCAGCCGCGCCTGCATGACATCGACGCGGCAAAGCTCGCCAAGAACAAGCTGGTCGCAATCCTGGATGACGACGTCAACGTGTTACGTACCACCGAGCGCCTGTTCGGCAACCTCGGCGTCGAGGTGTTCGCACACAGTGAGCCGTTGGTGTGGCTCAATGGCGTAGTCGAGATGAAGCGGATGCCCGACCTCGTCATACTCGATTACCAACTTAGAGATGGCGACTGTTCAACCTACCTGGACGTTATCCGCGGGCGTTGGGGGGGCGAAGGATTGAAGATGATTGTCGTGACCGGGCATGCGCGCAATCCGAATCTGTTGCGTATTTCGCAGACGGTGCCGGTGCTGCGAAAGCCGCTAACCGAGGCGACGTTTGCGCTGATTCTTGATGTGCTGGGTGGTCGGCGGAAGTTGCCTGCGGCCGGGTTTTTGTGATGAGGTTTACACAAACCGAGTTGTGATCGCGTCTGATCTACGGGGTCGATCGATCCACTAAGCGCCGAGAGCCTGTTACCTAACTTGCTTCAGTGAGCAAGGAATCTGAAAAGCAGGGGTGTTCTTCAAATGAAAGGAAATGTGTGAGCGAGTGCATGCGGCTTGAGGAGACTCGTCAGATATCCGACTTTCGCAAGCTGCTGCTTGCGCGCTCGTCGGAGCTTGAATTTGATCCCGCGCCCTATGAACGGGCTACGGTTTTTCTTGAATCGTTATCACGAGCCGAGTTCGTCGACGACCGTGTCCAACTAGCGTGGGACGTTTGTGTTGCGATTCCAATCGGCGGCCGTCCCGATATAGCGCGGCGCGCTTTATACGCTTCGTTTCCGGCAGGCAGCCAGATCAGAGACGATCTACTTAAGCGAAGATGGTTCACTGCCGCTGGTGTTTTCGAAGCTGCGCTCGGAAATATTCAAAGGGCGCTGAAGTACAAGATAGTGGCACTTGAACTAAGTGCACGCGGCGAGCCGCATGGCTTTTGCGTGGAGTGGGGGAACTTGGCGACCATCATGGCTGGGGCCGGCCGGTACGAGGAGGCAATTCAGTATGCGACGGTCGCGATCAAGGCTAACGGCATCGCCAGCGAGAAATTGCCGGAACTCACTGGCGCTGGATGCATGAACCGGGGGACCGCCCTGTTCCGGCTTGGCCGGTTCAGGGAGGCCGCTCAGGACCTCGGTGCATGCTTAGCAAGCATTTCTTTTCCCGCTAGCGGCAGGATGCTCGAGCGATTGATCATGGCTCAATACACTTCCGCCGAAATTGCTTTGGAACTTGGTGATCGCACAATTGCTCGAGCTGCACTACAGGCAGCGACGACGTGGAGCGATCGCAGTGGCATGCCGCGGACGAAGCTGGCGCTAGAACGAGTTCGTGCACGCCTGTCGGTCGGCGAATCAGGCTACGAGGTCGGCGTTAGCAACCTTGAACGCCTGTTACGCCAAGCAATCGAATTGGAGGGTGGACTAGGTGAACCGGTATACGACGACCTTATCCACGACATATTGCACACGCTCGAGCGTGTTTGCCGTGAGCGCGGTGACGCGGTGCGCGCTGACAAATGGCTTAATACCCTTGGCGCCAGACTGCGCACCAACGCCGCCAAGATCTTCGCGGCGCTGGAAGCAGATACCGACTTAGCGGAAGCATTGGGAATTGACGCCAAACTCGCAGAAGTAGACCGCTATCTGTGCTCGAAGTCGCTGACGTTGCCAGCGCGCTCCGATGCAGAGCCTGCGTCTTGGTCGTATGTCATAGGCTTGGCGGCATCGGCCAGCAGCATTGAGGATTCATCCAAAGAGCACGGTGTTCGTGTTGCCCGTCTTGCTGGACTCGTTGCCCGCGAACTCAATTTGTCGAGCGATCTTCAGAGCGGGCTTGAAGCAGGTTGCTTGGTGCACGACTTGGGAAAAGTCGCAATTCCACCAAACATCTTGCTGAAGCAAACGCCATTGGAAGCTGGTGAGCAGCAGTTATACGATTCACATCCAGCGGCGGGCGCGGAACTGATAGAGAAGATAAAGATGCCCGATCCAGCAGTAGTGCACAACGTTGTGAGGTTGCATCATCATCCGTACTCGGGCGACTTGGATCGCAAGTCACCTAAGGCAGACGCAATTCCCATCGAAGCACGGATAGCCTCAGTTTGCGACAGATACGACGCTCTTGTACCGGCCGACCACGTCAGCGTGCCATTAGCAGCACCGACGCGCTGCGTGAAATTTTCTCGCGGCGTTCTAAAGACTTTGATCCAAACGTAGTCGATGTATTTGTCGAGGTCGTCCGCCGACTGGAACGTGAACACGCTGACGTGCAGGGATACCTTTCTGAGGGGGCCGACGGCATCGAATACTTTGCAATGCAACGTATGTTGCGGAAAGCAGCCAGCCAAGCATTGGCTGGCGTGACAGAACGACCGCGCGCCCGCTGCTAGGAAGCAATGACTAGCTCGACTTTTGAGGTCGCCGCGGGGTTTGAATGTGATGCCGTTGCGGCCGCCCTTGCGGGAGTTCTCGAACAGTCGCGCAGGGATGAGCTCAATGTTGAGCCGTGCATGCACGCGATTACCTTGCTGGAGAGCCTTCCGCATGTCGGGACTGTTGAGGATCGCGTGGAACTGGCATTAGCGGTTACTAGATGCCTCGGATATGAACGGGCGGGTCTTGCAGTGCGCGCGTTGTTAGCGGCGGGCAACCCTAGTGGTGCGCAGGTCTGCGATCCGCACAAGCGACGGAAGTGGCTTAACGTTTTGGGCGCATGCCAGATTCTCTTGGGAAATTCCGGTTCGGCCACTACGCACCTCGCCGCGGCACTGGAGTTAGCTACCGAACTAAACGATGCGCCAGGTATTTGCTGCATATGGAGCAACTTGTCGTTACTCGCGAGCGGTTCTGGCCAGTACGCCGACGCGGTTCGTTATACGAGTTTGGCGATCAGCGCCATTGAGGAGCACAGAGAGGCTGGAGGCGCAGCCCTAGCGGAGATGCTCGTTCCTCCTTACATGACTCGGGCCGAAGCAATGCATCGCTTAGGCAGGCTTGATGATGCGTTAGCTGACGCGGCAAACGCATTTGCTTACTGTCAATGCAGCGCCGGGCACATGTCTCACACGGTCGTATTGGCCCAGCAAGTAGCCGCGCTCTGTCTGCTTGCTCGTTTGCGCGTGGAGCGACGCGAATTTTTACAAGCGGAAGTTCTTCTGAACTCTGCCGAAATACTTCTTAGAGATCCGAAACTGTCGCAGACCTCACGACTTAATATTCAATGCGCTCAAGGCGAGCTGTTTGCTGCCCGTGGACAAGTCGACATAGCTACAGCCCTACTGGAGCGCTCGCTAATTGAAGCGTTGACGCTCGATTCATCGAGCATTACCGACGATTCTGTAATGGACATCATGCACGCGCTTCAGCGAGTCTGCCGGGGAACGAACCAACCCCATAAGGCCGAGATGTATTTGAGCAAAATTGGCGATCGTCTTCGCTCCAACGCGAACAGTGCGTTGGTAGCGCTTTCCAATGTGTCGCGCAGTACGGGAAGCACCGACATTGCCACGGCAATGCGAAACGTTGACAGATATTTGCTTGGGGTTGCTGGGGATCTTGCCGCGGAAGAAAAGGCTGGAGCGTCGTTGCATCATCTGACAAGTATCGCGGCGTCGGCAAGTGCGACGGACGAATCGTCCGGCGAGCATTGCATCCGTGTCGCTTCCCTTTGCTCATATGTCGCACAGGCTATGGGCCTGGACGAAGCTGCCGTTAGGGACGTAGAGCACGCCGGACTCGTGCACGATCTGGGCAAGGTCGGCGTGCCGCCCAGTGTGCTCACTAACTGTGATTCGCTGTCCGAACAAGAGCGGAACCTGCTTGACGGTCATGCCGAGTATGGAGCCCAACTTATCGAGCGGTCAGCACTCCCCAGGCGCGCGCGGATAGCCGAGCTGTTCGCCTTCATCATGTTTCATTCGGCGCCTCGGACGCAACACGCGGTTCCGCAATTCCAATCGAAGCGCGCATTTTGTCCGCGTGTGATCGCTTCGACGCCCTGATGACCGGGAGACCAAGACGACCCGCCGTCGGCATCAACGAGACCCTGAAGGAGCTGCTTGAAATGTCGGGTAGCGAACTGGATCCGCGAGTCGTTGAAATTCTGATTGAAACCGTCCGGCAGGTACAGCGTCAGCAAGATAACGTCATCGATTTCCTTGCTGCGGCGGCTGAACAATACGACTACACCTCGGCGCGGCGGCGTCTTCATCGCGCCGCCCAAGGGACAGCGGTTCTATGACTTCGACCCTGCGCCGCGCGGCCATCTCTGTCGGACGCCGCGCTGACCACAAGAGCGACACACTTGAGGCGAACGAATAGGCACTATGTCTCCGCCTTAAGTCCAAGCTGGATGAGAGTCGAAAGAGTTTTATGACGGTCTCGAACATGGAAACTGCCGAGTCCCGACTCATTGCTGAAGCGCTCGCGGCGGTGCTGGAGCAATCGAAGAAAACCGCATTCGACGCAGCCCCATACGAACGCGCGACTGAGTTGCTCGAATCGCTGCCGCCCGTGCAATTTGTGGATGCAAGGGTCAGATTAGCGTTGCAGGTTGGTCGTGGAACCGCGAGTCTCATCCGCCCTGATATAGCGCGGCGTGCGCTGTACGCCGCATTTCCGGCTGGTACCAACCTTAAGGACAAACTTCTTGAGCGTAGATGGTTAACCGGCGCCGGTCTTGTCGAGGCTGCTACCGGGAACGTTCAACTGGCTCTCAAATACAAGGTGCTCTCGTTTGAGCTCAGCAAAGAGTTGAATGACCCATTGGGGCTTGCAGCAGAGTGGAACAACTTAGCGTTCATGGTTGCGGGAGCTGGCCTTTACGAAGACGCAATTCAGTACGCGTCCGTAGCAATGAAGGTGGAAGGCGTGCGGATCGAGGACTTTCCGGAACGTTACGTCTCACCTTGCATCAATCGAGCCAACGCATTATTTCGACTTGGGCGCTTCACGGAGGCGGTTAGCGACGTCGCGGGCGCCTTAGCGAGCATCACGCCACCGGCAAGCGGTATGACGTTGGGACGGCTGATCATGGGCAAGCAGCTTTATTGCGAAATCGCGCTGGCGCGAGGGGACCTTGGAGCTGCGAGGACAGCGTTTCAGGCAGCTGCAGCTTGGGCTGAGCGGTGTGGAATTCCGCGACTCGAACTGCAGATAGAACGGCTCCGCGCCCTGCTTTCCGTCCGAGCCTGCGGTGTTCAGCCTGTCGTCGCTAAACTTGAAGGCCTGTTACAACAAGCAATTGCGATCGAGTTGAAACAGGGCGAAAGCGCGTTTGACGACTTTGTTTTCGATGTGCTGCATTCTCTGGAGCAAGTGTGTCGCGAGCACAATGATGTTTCAAACGCCGACAAATGGCTGGGCGCTATCGGTCTGAGAATGCGTCAAAACGCAGCGCGAATGATCTCGGCGATGTCCGCGAATGCTTTCCTTTCCGGCACCGATGCGGTCGAAGCCAAAATGGCAGAGGTCGATCGTTACCTTCATTCCAAATCAATTCTTTCCAATACGAAGCAACCCACACTGTCTCACTCATGGTCCTATCTTGTAGGCTTGGCTGCTGCATCCACAGGCATCGAAGATCCAACTAAAGAACACGGCGTTCGCGTCGCGCGGCTTAGTGCATTGGTGGCTCGGGAACTTGGCATCTCGAGTGAGGTGCAGCAAGGCATTGAGGCAGGATGCCTTGTTCACGACATTGGCAAAGTCGGGGTTCCTTCTTCGGTTCTGTTGAAGACGCGCGCGCTTGAAGCAGGCGAGCAGCAGCTTTACGACGCGCATCCGGCCGCTGGTTTCGACTTGATCGAGCGGGCAACGCTTCCCAACTCGAAGATTGTGCAGAATGTAGTTCGCTTTCATCACCATTCATACGCTGGCGACACGGCTGGCTCGCCATTGCGGGGCGAAGCAATCCCCATTGAAGCGCGCATAGCGTCTGTTTGCGACGAGTACGACTCGCTTGTCACTGGCCGCCCACGTCGGCCGCCGATTAGTAGTCACGACGCTTTGCGCGAGATATTTGAACAGCGCTCGCAAAAATTCGACCCGACCGTGGTTGACGTTTTTGTTGAAATTGTGCGCGGCCTACTGCGAACGCATTCCGACCTTCAGGCCTATCTCTCAGACGACGCTGACCAAATGGAGTACTTCGCGATGCAGCGCATGCTCAAAAGAGCTGCGGAGCGGGCGTTGATGGACGCATCAGCGCCGGTGCGAAACTAACCGTACTTGACGTCGGTACGGTGGCTGGGCACTAGGTGTTGATCCGACTCAACGCCTTCGATCGGCCTCGCCAGCGATTCGGCGATTAGCCCGCATCGTAATCAAATGAATGAAGGTGCGCACTTGCGTGCGGACATGCGATCAGCTCGGCCCATTCTTTACCTCGGCCAATTGTTTGCCCTGATCGTACGTTCGTCCGGCCGTAAGCGCGATCTGCGTTTCTTTTGCCGCAATTAAAATTATCAATGCAATTAAGATCAATAAGGTGAACGTAAGCGATCCAACCCACTGCCGCTGTGGCTCAAGCAAACCTGCGAACTTTGCGTGACGAAAGTCGAACCCCTGAAGAGCAAAGGCAGATACATCCCAGGCAAAGTGAATTCCAATGGCGGTCCAGATGTTCCGCCATCTAACCAGGACAAGTGTTAGCAACACTCCAGATAAGAAATAGAAAGTCGATTGAAGGAAAGCTAGACCGTGGCCGGGAATATGCAGGAGCGTGAACGTCAAGCCTTGCAGCCACAGCGTCGTTCGGACTGTGAAAACCCGCTCAAGAAAAGACTGCAGTATTCCTCGGAGCAATAGTTCTTCGGCCAGTGCGACGTATAACGCGGCACCTAGACACAGTAGCCAGAACTTGCCTTCTTGCGGCCTGTTGATGCGAATCGACTCACCCTCTACCGCAAGCAATACTAGCCAACCGGCCACCACAAATGGTGCGCTGAGGAAAAGCCCACGTCCAAACCCTAACAATGGTTTGTGCAACGAGTATCTAAACCATCGGGGTCCTTTGAACACCCAGACTATGGCTAGCCCAAGCAGAATCACGTCATGAACGGTAAATGTAATCATCACCAGATCATCTGCGTGCTCGTGCGAAATCGTTCTGACGTTTTAAGAACACTAAGTAGCGATTTTAAAATGCGGCGCGAGATTGGCTAAGTTGATGAACCGTGCCAACCGCGCCGCATCCGCTTCAATTCAGGGTCTGAGGCACCGCATCCTTCGTCCTCCCTGGACCACAGCTCCCAATCTCAAATCCTATAGAGAAGATCCCGAGACCCAGGGTGACCCCAAAAGAAACGCCCTCTAAAGGGTTCTGCGAACCCATCCCTTCCCTCCATCCAGTGTCGTATTCAAGTTCGAATGAGCCTCCCGAAACCATTTTTGCTGAGTCCAAAGAAAGATACTGCATAGGTAGCTCCTTAGATTGTGCTGCCTGATACGCGGGTGCGTAAACAAGCCTCCGATCGACCGCATTTGCCAATCGACCAAAGCCTACAAAGACCGTCTGCGTGCGCAATAAGTAAGACGGGCTTTTCGGATGACTACACGTCTCTGCGACCCCGGCGCCGCTGAGTTTCTCTGCCACTGCGCCGGAGATTCTCAACCCGAGGATCGCTGTTACCAAAGAAGTGTGTAAGTCGTCCATGTCCAAGCAATGCAACTGTGCTCCGTTATCCGCATGCCCTCCCGCGCATGATTGGATGTGGTCGCGCACTGTGAAGCCGAGGACACCGAGCCTTTTGCGATCTGTTTGTTCGATACGCCGAAGGCCAGCAGCCTAGCCATCTCCATCTCTCGCCGCGTCACGAGAGCGGTTGAATTTTCGACATAGGCAGCTTCCACCTGTATAGATTGGTCATCGGCTCTAGCTCTCCCGTGCGACAACATTTATGTCATCCGCATCCTCGCTGCTTCTTAAAAGTCAGAAAATCGTCCAACGGGTCAGACGAACTCGTCCGATCGGACGAGAGGAAATCATGTAGCGCTCGTCGGCGGCCGCACCAAGTCCAACCAGCACTGGCAAAATCGCACATGAATTCAAGCACCATGACACGAGTACTCATCGTCGATGACCATCCGCTAGTCGCACGCGCAACGGCAAATTTGGTGCGCATGGTCAAGCAAGAGGTTGGGACGCGGCTCGTCAATCTATCGAGGAACCGAGCATGTCATCGCACAGTGGGAGGTGCCGGACACGGACTGACTCTCCAGCCTCGTGCACTTGCGCGAGACACTGTAGAGAGATGACTAGGCACGGTATATCTCCGCCTGAAGTCGAGCCTGGACCAGTGCCGAGAAAGATGTCATGACGGTCATGGATATCGAAACTAAGGAGTCCCGACTCATTGCAGAAGCGCACGCGGCGGTGCTGGAGCAGTCGAAGAAACACGCATTCGAAGCAGCCGCGTATGAGCGCGCGACCGAGCTGCTCGAATCACTGGCCTCTACAGAACTTGTCAACGAGCGAGTGCAATTGGCACTAGACATCACCGTCGTCACCAGGAATGACTACCGCCCAGATCTTTCTCGACGCGCCTTGTACGCTGCGTTCCCGAGCGAGGGCGAGATCACAGACCTGCGGCTGAGACGAAAATGGTTCACGTTTGCCGCAGTCATTGATGCGTATCTGGGGCACGTTGAGCGCGCGTTTAAGTACAAGCTTGCCGCACTCGATCTGTGTGAGCAACTAAAGGACTCGATTGGCTTTTGTGTGGAATGCTCAAACTTCGCAAGCCTCGCCAACGGCGCAGGTTTATTTGAAGATGCCGTGCGTTATGCCACCGTTGCGATCGATACGAAGAGCGACGGAACATTAGGTTGGCTCGGCGTGCGGGGCAATGCTCTGCTGTGCCGCGCCAATGCGTTGATGCGATTGGGTCGCTTTGCAGAGGCGGAAAGTGATTTGCTCCTTTCTCTGGTGGCTGTCACCAACCCACCTAATGCTTCAGTCATAAATCGGGTGTTTATGGCTCAGTATCTTTTCGCAGAGACCCAATTAGAGCGGAGAGATGTCGCTGCTGCTCGTGCAGCGTTGTACGCAGCTTCGACTTGGGCGACTGCGTGCGACCTTCCTAGCTACCGATTACAGATCGATCGAGTGACTGCGCGTCTGTCCGGCTTCGAACAGGGGATGGAACAGGCATTTTGCACGTTGACGCGTCTTTTGGAAAAAGCACACGATCTAGAAGCAACCTCTGGCGGTGCTAGAGTTGATGAAGGTGTCGTGCTAGACGTTCTCCATACGCTCGAGCAAGTTCATCGTGAACACGGCGATGTGCTTGGCGCTGACCGTTGGCTCGAGGCGGTCGGTGAGAAGCTCCGGAGCAACGCAACGAGGATCCTAAATGCACTTGTAGATAAACCAATTCTTGCGGGCGGAGAAACGATCGCTGTCAAGGCAGCCAGGGTCGACTCGTATCTTCGATCAAGAGCGGCAGCAACACCGAGCCAGTTTGAAGCTGCCGATTCGCCGTGGACTCATGTAATTGGACTGGCGGCGAGCGCGACTGCCGTCGAAGACGCCACAAAAGAGCATGGCCTTCGTGTTGCTCGACTCGCGAGACTCGTTGCTCGCGAACTTGGCTTGCCCGCCGCCATGCAGCGCGCCATAGAAACCTGCTGTTTACTGCATGACATTGGCAAGGTTAGTGTTCCTTCACCGGTTCTTTTGAAGTCAACTGCACTGGGAACCGAAGAACTACGCCTATACGATGCTCACCCGGTGGTCGGGGCTGAACTCCTCGAGCGGATCAATTCTCCGGATCAGAGCGTCGTTAGAAACGTGATCCGATTTCATCACCACCCTTACAACGGCAGCACAGTGCATTCGGAAAAGGGAGAAGCCATCCCGCTGGAAGCGCGTATAGCCTCGATCTGTGACCGGTACGACGCGCTGGTCGCGGGGCGTCCCCGCAGACCGTCCATAAGCGGTGCCGACGCTTTGCGTGAAATTCTGGAACAAAGGTCACGAGACTTTGATCCGAACGTCGTCGACGTTTTTATAGAGGTCGTCCGTCGCTTACAGCGTAGTCATCCAGACGTTCAAGCCTACCTTTCGGAAGACGCGGATAGCATCGAGTACTTCGCGATGCAGCGAACGCTTAAACGGGCCGCAGACCGAGCGTTAATGACTAACGCAGCAAAGACATAACATTGGTCGAGGCGTTAGCCGTAGACGTTGCTGGAGTGCTCGGGCCCCCGTCTTTGCTCGGGCTCAACACCTTCGATCGGCCTTGCCAGCGACTCTGCAATCTTCTGCCGCGCCACCGTTAGCGCTGTTTGCCTCGCAGCCTGTCCGAGAAACGCATCGAGGTCCGCATGCTCAGCGCGCAACCGCGTGATCATCGGCCCAAACAAGTCAATCAACTTCGGATCAAACTGCAACGCTCGACCGCGCGCAATTTCGGCGACGGCCTCCTCGCTCGATAGCGCACGTCGATACGCCTTGTCATGCGTCATCGCATCGTAGACATCGCAAACGGCTACGACGCGCGCCGCCAATGGAATTGCCGAGCCCGAAATGCCGTCGGGATATCCATTGCCATCCCAGCGCTCATGATGATGACGAGCGATATCTTCCGCTAACGCGCCGTAGGAAACCTTCGTGCGCGAAAGAAGCTCGGCACCCGTCTTCGCGTGCGTCTCCAGAATCTGCCGCTCGCCGTCGGACAGTAGCGACATCTTTTGCATCAATGTGTCTGGAATGCCTACCTTTCCAATGTCGTGCAGGCGGGCTGCGAGCTCGATCATGGCGCAGGTCTGAGGGGTCGCCCCGTGGTCCTTCGCCAGCAGCGCGGCAAGGCGCGCCACGCGATAACAATGTTCGCCCGTCGGATCGTCGCGCATCTCGGCGGTGAAGGCCATCTGTTCAAGCAGGCGGCCCTGGCGGGTTCCAACCGTTTGCTCAACAATTTTCTGCGTGAGCTCGGCGTCCTTTTCCTCAAGCAGGTGCGGCGGAAACTGCGGCTCGTCGTTCGACTCCAACTGCTTAAGATGCAGCTCCTGGTGCCGCACAATGTTCTCGTGCTGCGCCTTTCGAATGTGTAAAGTCAATTCTCGATGCAGGGCAAGGGCCCTCTCGGGGCGGCCGGCCTTCTCGTTCGCCTGCACCATCGCAAGCAAAGTTTCGCGCAGTGACGGTTTAACCTGCCGCGCTTTCTCCAGTGCTTGCATCCCGCGCGACAATCCCAAATCTCCTAGCCCGGAATACACCTCCACAAGCCCTTCGGAGCAAGCGGCGGAAATATCAGCTCGCACCGATTTGGCACCCAGGGCAGAGTCTCGTGCGTGTCGTGCGCGTACTGAAGCTTCGGTTACGTTCCCGGTTGCGAGTAAGAGGCGAGTGAACGTGCCTTCCGCGAGGACACGCATTAGTAGTTCGGCCGGCGAGACTGAGGCGCGCATAGACGCAATGGCATTGCGGATCAGCTTGATACCCTCGGCATAGGCGCCGATGTGTAGACAGCACATCGCAGCGTTTGCCAGAGCTGCGGAGTGAATATGCTGAAGTTCCGAGCCCGTGGCTGACAGAGCGGAAGCTCTTTCGTAGCACTCTCTGGCGTCCGAGTACAGGGCAGCCTCGTAAAACGCCGCGCCAAGACTATTCCAGACAATCGCGACGCCGACCCCGTCCTGCAACGTTTCTGCCAATTGCAGCCCCTCGGCCAATGACAGTAAGGCGTCTCCAGGATTGTTAGTCTGAGAGAGAATGATGCCCTGAAACGTGAGGGACTTACGCCGAAGTCGATCATCACCAAGATCAGCCGCAAGCATGACTGCCAAAGCCGCAGGTTCAACACCGCTGAAGACACTTTGCCCTTGGTGATAGAACTGCTGAGCCACGCTTAATAGGCACTCAACCCGACACGCTGGATCTACTGAAAATGGAATCTCTCGCAGACGCGTCAGCGCGTCGTTAAGAAAATTCAAAGTGTCACGACGCGGCGACACTAAATTTGACTTGAGTTCGCTTTCGAGTTGTGCGAGGTTATCTAGCGCAGCCTGCGTCATTGTCCCGATGATCTACGAGGGCGGCAAATTCTGCGCCATTTAAAGCAATTCTGGTAGCCACTCGTGTGGGCGATTTCGGTTTAGAAGAACGGAGTGCACCATACGCTCGCGAACTTGATCATCCCCGCAACGAATTAGTCGAAGTAACCACAAGGAGAACGGAATGACCACAAACACCGAACTGACGTTAGTCGAGGCAGAAGCCATTGATTCCACGCTTCAATCCGATTGGATCGAACTAACGCTCGGCGATCTGGACCTGGTGGGCGGAGGTACCGCAATTATCGTGTTCGGTTAGCAAGCTTGCAACTCGACATGCGCGCTGGAGCCAATCCATCGTTCGTGGCTGTCGCTTGGTTTATGCCGCTGTCAGCTTCGAGCTTGGGATAAGCCTTGATGCCGGGCTACTTTGGCTGAAATTATGTTTTGGCTAGCCATTAATGCTGCCGAATATGGTGATCGCCGCCCCTGCCGCATAGGCAACTAAACGGCGGCCGTTGAGCTTTTTCCTTGCATTGGCAATAAAAAAGGGCGCCGAGGCGCCCTTTTTTATTAACTTGACTTAGGAAAGCGAAACGGTCCACGCGCCGCCGCCAACCTGCGCCAATTCGGCCAAACTCAGTTCAACGACTTGTTGCTCAAGCTGCTCAATAACTTGATCCATGGTAATCCCTCCGGGCCGCAATACTCGTAGTTATAGGAATTAGGTCTTAACTAGCCCGCTTTTTAACCGACGGACTAGTCCAAGTAAATGTAACCGTAAGCTACAAAAAGGCAAGTCCTTTTTACCTTATTGCCGTGTCCAAGTGACGTGGTTTGAATAAATGACCTTATGACAGCGCCCTTGTCCCTGGCCTTACCAGAGCAGTCTTTAGCACATGCGGACAGTTTGCTGCTGGAACTCAAGCCGCTGCTAGCCACACCGACCCCCGATGCCACGCGGATATTCGCGGAAGCATTCTCAGCGATGCGGGGCGTCTCGCCGGATCACGCGAGCCCTCCCGTTGTGGAGTGTCTACTGGCGATCACGCAACACTACTACTTGCTCGCACAACCCGTCCAAGCGCTTCCTCCCGCAACTCAAGCCGTGGAGTTTTCGCGGAGGTTGCCTGACGCCCATTTGCTGCGTAAGTCACTGACGTTTCTTGGCGCCATGCGAATGGAAACCGGCAATTTGCCTGGAGCGACTGAATCGTATTCTGAGGCGCTCGAAGTAGCCCGGTCGATGATGGACTCGGGTGCGGAGGCCCCCGTATGGAACAATCTAGGGCTAGCCCTTCAAAGCGCCGCTCAGTACAGCGACGCTCTGCAGTGCTTTGAGCGTGCCGCCGCGCTGGGTGAGCGCTCTACACAATTTGCCCACGTTCAGAAGGAAGCGTTATCAAATCTCGCGGGCTGCGCTCTCCACCTTCATGACGTTCGCTCTGGGATCAGAGCAGTCCGCAAGGCTATCGAACTGAACCCCGATCCACAGGGCGTGTCAGACTGCCTCTCGCGCGTTAATGCGGAGTCTTATTACTCGAGGCTACTGCTAGAAGTCGGCGAAGTAGAACACGCTGTGGAACATTGCGAGACCGCGCGGCGCTTTGCTGCTAAGGCGCCGAGCGCCCGGGCCGAGTACACCGCTTCGGTGACGAGCGGACTAGTCGACATTCACTCCAAGAATGCCGACATTGGTTTGACGCGGTTAAAAAAAGCGCTTGAACAGGCTCGGCATAGCGTGCGGTTCGAAGTTCGCGATGCTTTGTCGGCTTGTGTCGCAGGCTATGAAACGGCGGGTCAACCGGATGTGGCCCTCGTTTATCTGCACGAATTGCTCGCACTGAACAAGAACGCGCGTGGCGCGCAGGTCCTGATGCACCACCGCGAACACATGGCGCGCCTTGAAGCAAGCGCACGGGGTGACACCATTGAAGAAACGCTCGCAACGCATCAGGGGAAGCTGAGAGGTCAACTTGGCGGACGCGACCTGACCCGAAATCGCATGCTGTTGCTCGAACAGCAATCGATCGCCGCCGAACTTCACGACGACACCACCGGCGAGCACTGCTATCGCGTCGGACGCCTCGCGTCGATTCTCGGCAAGGAGATCGGTCTCGAGGAGGACGTGTGCTTCTTGATCGACCTCGCCGCGCGCCTGCATGACATCGGCAAGCTCGTGGTGCCGGACGCAATCCTGCTGAAGCCGGGCAAGCTGACGGCCGGCGAGTTCGAAATCATGCAGACGCACACGACGGCCGGTGCGGACATTCTGGCCAAATCCAACGTGCCCCAGATGCATATCGCCGAGGAGATCGCCAGGCATCACCATGAGAAGTGGGATGGAACGGGCTATCCGATGAAATTGGCCGGCACCGCGATTCCGATTGCCGCGCGCGTGACGGCGCTGGCTGACGTGTTCGATGCCTTGACGCACGTCCGACCCTACAAGAAGGCGTGGACCGTGCGCGAATCGCTGGACGAGATTGCTGCGTGCCGCGGTAAGCACTTTGACCCGGAGCTGACTGACGTCTTCCTCGAATTGGTGCCGAGGCTGCAACGCCAGCACGGCGACCTCGACGAGTTCCTGGCCGTCGAAGCGAAGACTTCGCCGTTTATCCAGGCGCGAAAGCAGATTGCTGCGGCCCTGAAGGGTAGCGATCCGGCCACTTCCTTATTCGACAGCAGGCGGTAAGCGCCGCCGTTCCTAACCGCGCCGGCGCTTTTGCTCGAACAGGCAAACCGCCGCCGCCGCACCGACACTGAGCGAATCGACACCCGCGGCGAGCGGGATCTGCAACCGGCGGTCGGCGATTGCCAGCGTGTCAGCACCAAATCCCTGCCCTTCGGCGCCGAACAGCCATAGGGTTGAAACTTCGCCCCACGCCTCTGTAAACAAGCCTCCGCCTGCATTGGAATCGGCCGCCAAAACTTCGCCTACAAACACATCGCGCAACGTGCGCGGCGCAATCTGTTCATGCAAGTCCAGAACGAAGTGCGCGCCCATCGCTGCCCGCATCACTTTCGGTGCCCAGACAAAGGCGCACCCAGGCCCCGCGATTACGTGCCGCACACCCGCGGCGGCCGCGGTGCGCAGCAGTGTGCCAACATTGCCCGGATCCTGCACGTTGTCGAGGTAGATCGCGTCGTTGACGATTCGCCCGGGCCACGGTGGCATGGCGAAATCGATTTCGGCCAGCACGCCGACGCCGTGCTCGACAGGTGACACGCTGTCATACAGCTTGGGCGCGAGCTCGATCGTCTTGACGCTCGCTCGCGCGTTCACCGCATCTACGAGGCCAAGCGCTTCAAGGGATTGCCCGTCGCCACGCAAGACCAGGGTCGCAATCGACACTCGCGCGTGTAGCGCCGCCTGCAGCAGATGCACGCCTTCGATCAGCGTGCGCTTCGCTTCGCGACAGTCGCGGGCGGATGTCGCGAGCTGCTTTAACCGCCGATAAATTGGATTGTCAGTCGAAGAGACACGCATCGGCTTCAAGCAGGCGCACCGGGGCAAAGCTGCGCCGATGCAGGATGCACGGGCCAAGTGCTTGCAGACGATCGTAGTGCTGCGGCGTTGCGTATCCCATGTGCTGTGCGAATCCGTAACCCGGATGCTGCAGGTCGAATGCGCGCATCATGCGGTCGCGCGCGGTCTTCGCAAGAATCGAGGCGGCCGAGATTGCGGGCTCCAGAGCATCGCCGGCAATGATCGCGCGGCCGGGGCACAGCAGTAGTGGCATCTGATTGCCGTCTACCAGCGCATACGCCGGCGTCACTTGCAGCGCATCGACTGCGCGCCGCATCGCGAGCAGCCGCGCCTGCAGAATATTGATCTTGTCGATCTCATCGACGCTCGCTTCGGCCACGGCCCACGCGATCGCACGTTCCCGAATTCGCTCAGCGAGCTGTTCGCGCCGCTCGGGCTTTAGGACCTTGGAGTCACGCAGCCCGTAAATGCGACGCTTGGGATCCAGAATCACGGCGGCGGCGACCACCGGGCCAGCGAGCGGGCCGCAACCTGCCTCATCGATGCCGCAAATCAAGCCGGTGATCAGCGCTGCCTGCTCGAACAGATCGCCGGTGACCTGCCTGCGACGCCGCAGCGTGATCCGAAATGCGCGCACCCTCATTGCGCCACCTCGAAGATCGCATCGGCGACCAACCGCGCGGTGTCGCGCTTCAGTGACTGGTGGATCTCGGCGAAGCGCGCCGTGACGCGCTCTCTGCGCGCATCGTCGTGAACCCAGTCGAGCACGGCGCGACTGAGCGTCGCAGGCGTGGCGTGGTGCTGCAGCAGTTCGGGAACGATCAACTCCCTGGCCAGAATGTTTGGAAGTCCGACGAAGGGAATCCTACCCTTGCGCCACATGATCCATGCGGTCAGCGGCGACATCTTGTATGCAATCACCATGGGTCGTTTGAACAATGCGGCTTCCAGCGTTGCGGTGCCGCTCGCCACCAGCACGATGTTTGACGCTTCGAGGCAATCGTGCGAGTGGCCGTCCACAATGTCGACTCTTGTGGCAAGCGTGGACTGCATGGCCAGCATCTGCTGGATCGACGGGCGCAGTGCCGGGTCGGCCACCGGCATCACAAAGCGCATCGACGGTTGCTCAGCGGCGATGGTTGCCATCGCCGCGATAAACGTCGGGCCGTTGTGGCGCACCTCATCGGCCCGCGAGCCGAGCAGCACTGCGAGCAGCGAGCCTTCAAGCTGCAATTTCAAACGCTGTCGCGCTCCCGTTGCATCCGGCGTCATCGGAATCATGTTGGCGAGCGGGTGGCCGACGTAGCTCGCCGAAATTCCTGCGGCGTCGTAAATCTTCTGCTCGAACGGAAACACCAGCAGCATGCGGTCAACCGCGCGCGCGATCTGCGTGATGCGCTCACCGCGCCACGCCCAGATCGATGGGCTGACGAAGTGCACCGTGCGTATGCCCTGCCCTCGCAGCTGTTCTTCCAGCGCGAGGTTGAAGTCAGGTGCGTCCACGCCGACGAAGACTTGTGGCCGGGATGCGATCACGCGTTCGCGAAGCGTGCGTCGGAGCGTCAACAGACGGGGCAAGTGGCGCACGACTTCTACGTAGCCGCGCACCGACAGTTCGCGCACGTGGTTCCACGGTTCGAAGCCAGCCGCGATCATGCGGTCGCCGCCGACCCCAACGCAATGCGTGTTTGGCGCGCGCCGCAACACTTCGGTGATCACGGGTGCTGTCAACAAGTCGCCCGACGCTTCGCCCGCAACGAACGCCAGCGAGCGCTCGACCTGCATCAGCCGATTAGCGTCATCGAATGATTCCGCGCTGCGAGTTCTGTACGAATTCCTTCAGCGCGTTAATGGAAGGTGCTGACGGTGGATTCTCGTCTGCCAGAACCGTGAGGGACATGACGGCTTCCGCGACAGTTAGCCCGTCCCGATACAACGTCTTGTAGGCACGCCGCAGAAGATTGATTGTGGCCGCATCCAATCCGCGCCGCTTCAGGCCTTCAGAGTTGATGCCGTGTGGCTCGGCCGGATTGCCGCTGCAGATCACATAAGGCGGTACATCCCGCAGAACGATGGCTCCGCCCGCGGCCATCGAATGCGCGCCCAGCGAGCAGAATTGATGTACCGCTGACATGCCCCCAAGGATCACAAAGTCCCCAAGCGTCACATGCCCCGCCAGCGTGGCGTTGTTAGCGAGAATCGTGTGATTGCCAACGATGCAGTCATGCGCGATGTGCACCGACGCCATGATCCAGTTGTCTGAGCCGATGCTGGTCACGCCGCCGCCGCCCGCGGTGCCAACGCTGATCGTGCAGGCTTCGCGAACCGTGTTGCCGTCGCCGATAACGAGCTCGGTTTCTTCTCCTGCGTATTTCTTGTCCTGCGGAGCGCCACCGATCACACAAAATGGAAAGAAACGATTGTTGCTGCCGATTGTGGTGCGACCGCTGATGACGACGTGCGATCCAACAACAGTACCGGCGCCGAGGGTGACCTTTGCGTCGATCACGCAGAAGGGGCCGATTTCGACGTCATCCGCAATTTCAGCTGCGGGATCGATGATCGACGATGGATGGGCGCGCAACTACCGCCCCTCGGGCTTCACGTCACCGTTGCGGTACGCACACATCAACTCGGCCTCTGCCACGAGGGCGTCAGCTACCAACGCACGCGCCTTGAACTTTCCGATGCCGCGCAGTACACGCGTCATTTCAACTTCGAGTCGTAACTGGTCGCCCGGCGTCACCGGCCGCTTGAAACGCGCCGCATCGATGCCGGCGAAGTAAAACAATGTGCCGTCGCCCTGATGGAGGTTAAGCGTCTTGTACGTGAGCAGGGCCGCAGCCTGGGCCAGCGCCTCGATGATCAATACTCCGGGCATCACCGCGAGCACGGGAAAGTGCCCGACAAAATAGGGCTCGTTGATCGTCACGTTCTTCACAGCAACGATGCGAACGCCTGGCTCGAGTTCGAGCACGCGATCCACCAGGATGAACGGATAGCGATGCGGCAATGTTTTGAGGATTTCCTGAATATCCATTACTTCACTTCTTGAAGTTTCGATTCTGCGGCCCTCGATTCGGATTCGGATTCCAGTTGTCGCACCCTGCTGCGCAGTTCAGGCAATTTCTTGAACACGGCCGCCGCGCGTTCCCACTCGCGATGTTCCATCAAAGGCACGAACGAGGTGTAATGACCCGCTACCTTGACCGAAGAATGCACCGCGGTGGCCGGTCCGATACTGGTTCCATCAGCAATCGACAGATGGCCGCCGATCATCGCGGCGCCGCCGATGCGACACCCGCGTCCAATCTTTGCACTGCCGGCAATGCCGACACAGGCAGCGATCACCGTGTGCGCTCCAATCACGCAGTTGTGTGCAATCTGAATCTGATTGTCGAGCTTGACGCCGTCCTCAAGTATGGTGTCGCCCATCGCGCCGCGATCGATCGTCGTATTGGCACCGACCTCGACGTCGTCGCCGAGTGTGACGGCGCCCAGTTGCGGAATCTTGATCCATCGGCCTGCCAGCGGCGCGAAGCCAAATCCATCGCCGCCGATCACTGCGCCGCTGTGAACTACGCAGCGGTGTCCGATCTTGCAGTCGTTCAACACCGCAGCGCGCGGAAAAATCCTGGTGTCGTCACCAATCACCGCTCGGTCGCCAATCGTGGCTCCCGCACCGATCCAAACACGCTCGCCAATGACTGCACCTTCGCCAATTGATGCACCGAAATCAATTTGCGCCGATGCAGCGGTCCGAGCGTTCCGACCGACGTGGGCGCCCGCATGGATGCGCGCCTGCAGCGCCGGCGCGGGATTCAACAGGTGCGCTGCGGAAGCGAACCACGCCAACGGGTGCTCACACACCACAACGGACGGAATTGAGTCGGAAGAAAACTGCAGCTCTGCATGATCTGCTGCACTTAGAACGATGGCACCGGCGCGCGTGGCGGCCGCATCGGCGCGATACGCACGGTCGGTCAGGAACGCGAGATCAGATGGCGTAGCGGCTGACAGCGCGGCGACATTGGTTAGCCTGATATCGGTGGGCCCGACGATCGCAGCGCTAAGAGCACCGCCGCATAACTTTTCAACAGCGCTGCTGAGTTCGGCCAGCGACCAACTGACCGGGCTCATCACCTACCGGGCAGTATTGAGCGCCCGCAGCACTCGCTCGGTGATATCGATGCGGGGATTGAAGTACACCGCTTCCTGGACGATCAGGTCGTATTTCTCCTGCTCGGCAATCTGGCGAATGATGCGGTTGCTTCGCTCCACGAGCCCTTGCATCTCTTCGTTGCGGCGCTGGTTCAGATCTTCGCTGAGCTCACGGCGCTTGCGCTGGAATTCGCGATCGAGCTCTGCCAGTTCGCGTTGGCGGCGCGCGCGATCATTCTCGGTCATCACCGGCGCGTCTTTCTCGAAGCGCTCGGCAGTGGCTTTCAGCCGGGTTCCCATGTCTTCCATTTCTTTCTGACGCTTGGAAAACTCGCCTTCCAGCTTTTGCAAAGCAGCTCTGGCCGGAGTGGATTCCCGCAGCAGCCGGTCTGGGTTCACGACACCAATCTTGAACTCTTGCGCTGAGGCGAATGGAGCGGCCACGCTCAGTACAACAGAACACGCCGCTATCAGGCAGCTTCGCCACGTACTCGCCATCGATCGCGTCTCCTTCAAGGCAAAAGATTTTCGCATATTAGAAGCCGGTTCCGATCTGAAACTGGAAACGTTGAATCCTGTCTTCAGGTTTCTTGTTAAGCGGATAAGCATACGAGAGCTTCAGGGGTCCGAGCGGTGAAATCCACGCGACTCCAATGCCGACCGAGTACCGCAGATTGCCAAGGTCTAATTTTTCCTTGTCGTAAAGGGGGCGACCGCGACTGTCGCCGATCGGGTTGCCGGCAGCGTCACGTCGTACCTCCAGTCCCCACACCTGCCCGGCATCGACGAACGACAATGCGCGCAACGTGCGATCGGCGCCCGGGATTGGCACGTAGGCCTCGAGTGAAAAATTTAGACGCCGGTTGCCGCCCAGAGGGCTGTCGTCCACATCGCGCGGACCGAGGCTGCCCGTTTCAAACCCGCGGACGCTACCAATGCCGCCGACGTAATAGTTCTTGAAGAACGGATACGGATCGCCGCTGTAGCCGTCGCCGTAGCCGATCTCGCCGTTAAAGGCGAGCGTTACGCGCGAGAAGAGCGGAAAGAACTGCTGGTACTGGTAGTTCAAGCGGTAGTACTGCAGATCAAGGCCCGGCAGCCCGACTTCACTAAACGCCCGCTGGTATCGACCGCGGGTCGGTACCAGCAGATTATCGCGATCGTCGCGCGACCAACCGGTAGTCAGGGCCAAAGAATTTGATTTCTCACCAAACTGCTCGACGTACTGGACGTACCGGAACGGCGAAAAGGGCGTCAGGTCAATCGTGGTGTTCTCATAGCGCAGCCCGAAAAACACGCGGTCGTATTCGGTGAATGGAACACCGAAGACGACCCCCGCGCCGCGCGTTGAATATCCGACGCTGGATAGACCCAGCTTTGCGAGATCGGACTTGCGATCGAAGATCTCGATGGAGCGGCTGATGCCTTCCGGTGTGACATACGGGTCCGTGTGCGCGATTGCGATCACGCGATTGGCCTTGCTCGTGTTGATCTCGAGCGACAGCGCATTGCCGGAACCGAACAGATTTTGCTGAGCAATACCGCCACTGAGGACAAGTCCTTCTGAACTCGAATAGCCCGCGCCAATTTGAATATTCCCGGTCGCCCGCTCCTTGACCGTGACGTTGACATCGACTTGGTCAGGAGCCGACGGCACTGCGGGTGTTTCCATCGTCACCGTTTCGAAAAAACCCAGCCGATCGATGCGGTCGCGTGACAGCCGGACACGGTCGGAATCAAACCATGCGCTCTCTAACTGTCGCACTTCACGGCGGATCACTTCATCGCGCGTGCGATTGTTGCCGGCGATGTTGACGCGGCGTACGTAAACACGGCGCCCCGGGTCGACCACGATAGTGAAGGCGACCTCGCGCTTTTCGCGGTTCGCCTCGGGGTTTGGATTGGCCGTTGCAAACGCATAACCCAGCGTGCTCATGCGATCAGTTACGCGCTTGGCAACCGCGTTGATGCGCTCGGCACTGAACACTTCCCCGGGCTTCACATCAACCAGCGGCTGAAGCTCTGCATCCAGACCGAGCAGCTCACCCGTTAGCTTGATTCCGGAGACGGTGTACCGGTCGCCCTCCGACACGTTGACCGAAACGAAAATGTCGCGCTTGTCCGGGCTGATTGAAACCTGCACCGAGTCGATCTTGAAATCCAGATAGCCGCGGTTCAGGTAGTACGACCGCACCGATTCAAGATCGGCCGAGAGTTTCTGCCGTGAATACTGATCGCGCTTCGTGTACCACGACAGCCAATTAGGAGTGGAAAGCTCCATTTGACTGCGCAATACGCTTTCGCTGAATACCGAATTTCCGGTAAACGTGATCGAGCGAATGCGCGAAATTTCACCTTCGATTGCGGCCACCGAAACATTGACCCGATTGCGCTCAATGGGCGTCACCGTGGTTTTGACGTCCACGCCATAGAGCCCGCGCGATAAATACTGACGACGCAGTTCCTGCTCGGCGCGCTCCAGCAGCGAGCGATCGAAAATGCGGCCTTCGGCCAGGCCGACGTCGCGCAGCGATTTCAGAACCTGGTCCTTGTCGAACTCGGTCACGCCGGTCAGATCGATTGCCGAGATCGCCGGACGCTCGTCAACGATGACCACCAGCACGTCGCCGTCGACTTCAAGCCGAACGTCCTTGAACAGACCGCTTGCGTACAAGGCGCGAATCGCCTGAGTTCCTCGCTCGGGATCAAATCGATCGCCGACACGGATTGGCAAATATGAGAAGACGGTGCCGGCCTCGGTGCGCTGCACGCCTTCCACCCGGATGTCGCGGACGACAAACTCCTGCGCGGATGCGCTGATGCACCAGGTAGCAACGACGGCGACAGCAATACGGCGCAGAACCGGGCGCAAAGTTGCGGGTATGCGGCGCCGACATTCAACTCGGCGGTTCAACTGGCTTGTCCCCGTCTGAAATTATTCGAAGAAGTCTGGAAGCAGCCGCAACAGATCGTTGTAAAGCGCCAGCACGGTGAGAAGACCGAGAAGCGCAACACCGGCACGTTGCCCCCACTCAACGACCCAGTCTGCAGGCGGGCTGCCTTTGATTATTTCGATCAGATAATACAGCAGGTGTCCACCATCGAGCATCGGGATCGGCAACAGGTTCAACACTGCGAGGCTGATCGAGACAAGAGCGAGAAAACCAAGAAACGCCGCGAGCCCGATGCGCGCGGTTTGGCCCGCATAGTCCGCAATCGTTACGGGACCCGAAAGATTTTTCCACGAGGCCTCCCCTGTTAGCATCTTGCCGAGCATCTTCAATGAGAAGACAGCGGTATCGACAGTCCTCTGCACAGCGCGGGGAATGCTTTCAAGGGGGCCGTATTGCACCTTGATCGGCGGCAGCCGATCGCTGAGCTCGGCCCCAATGCGCCCGAAGGTCTTTCCACCTTCGGTGATCCGGGCTGGCGTGATCTGCACGGGAATCCTCGCCACTTTGCTCTCGGCCGCGTCGCGTTCGACTCCGAAGTCGATGCGGCGCTCGGCGGACTCGCGAATCAATGCGCGGAGGCGGCTCGCCGATCCAAGCGGTTCTCCATTGACCGACACAATGCGGTCGCCCGTTTGCAGCCCCGACTGGAATGCAGGACTGCTTTCGGTGACTTGGCCAATGCGTGTGGGACCGCTGAACAAAACAAATCCAAGCCGTCCGACGAGATCACCGTCGAGATCCTCGGAAGAAACTGGGTCAGCCTGAATGGTGAGTGCACGCCGTCGCTTGTCGCTGCCTTCGACTTCGAGCTCGATCGGATCGGTTGCCACTGCGCGCTGCAACAGCAACCAGCGCAGTTCGTTCCAAGACCGCACCGGGTTGCCCGCGACATCGATCACAGTGTCGCCTGCCAGCAGACCGGCTTTCGCAGCCGCGCTCGCCTGAGGCGGAGTACCGACGACCGCCGCGGGTTCGAACACGCCGACCACGCTTAGAAACCAGTACACCGCCACGGCCAGCAGCAGGTTGGCGACCGGACCCGCCAGCACGATCGCAATCCGTTTGTAGACCGATTGTCGATTGAACGCCCGCGGCAAATCAGCCGGCGCAATGGGCAGGCACTCCGGGTCGCGCTCGTCGAGCATCCGCACGTAACCGCCGAGTGGCAACGCGGCGAGCACCCATTCGGTTCGATCCGGCCCGCGCACCCAGCGCGCCAGCGGACGGCCAAACCCAATCGAAAACCGCAGCACTTTGACCCCGGATTTTTTCGCGACCCAGTAATGGCCGTACTCGTGGATCACCACCAGGACTCCGAGGGTGATCAGAAACGCAGCAATGGTGGTCAGCAATGTCATGGGACTTTGTCGGTTACAAGTTCGCTCGCTCGTTCGCGCGCTTCATGATCAATGTCGAGCACATCGCCGATAGTACTGGGCGGCGGTGGGTCGTAACAGTCGAGCATGCGCTCGATCGTCGGGGCAATTTCGGTGAATCGCAAACGCTGATCGAGGAACGCTTGGACCGCGATTTCGTTGGCTGCGTTCAATACGACGCTGGCGCCACGGCCGTGTTCAAGCGCTGAGTAGGCGTATTGCAGACAAGGAAAGCGCGTGCGGTCGGCGGCCTCAAATGTCAGAGGGCCCGCGCTCTTCAAATCAAGCCGCCGTGCACCGCTGGTTATCCGTTCGGGCCATCCCAATGCGTATGCCAGTGGGGTGCGCATATCGGCTGTTCCCATTTGCGCGAGCACCGAGCCATCGG
>Ga0183260_10000274_pt1 | contig 42105 bp, 37 predicted proteins | sample AntDrymUQ4972206_2_FD_129768 | JGI IMG/M metagenome (GOLD analysis project Ga0183260, IMG submission 129768) | Polar desert sand microbial communities from Dry Valleys, Antarctica - metaG UQ497 (22.06) (version 2) (version 2) | ecosystem: Environmental > Terrestrial > Soil > Desert | place... | reverse complement strand
GACGTGGCCCGAGTCGAGGACCGGACCTTCATCTGCTCGGTCGACGAGGCCGATGCCGGGCCCACCAACAACTGGATGGATCCCGGCGAGATGAAGGCGATCCTGACCGACCTCTACCGGGGGGCGATGCGCGGTCGCACGATGTACGTCATCCCGTTCGTGATGGGCCACCTCGACGCCGAGCACCCCATGTTCGGCGTGGAGATCACCGACTCCGGCTACGTGGTGGCGTCCATGCGGGTGATGGCACGCATGGGCAAGGAGATTCTCACGCGGATCGAGGAGCTCGACGCCCCGTTCGTGCCGTGCCTGCACTCGGTCGGGTCCCCGCTCGAGCCCGGTGAGGCCGACGTGGCGTGGCCGTGCAGCGACACCAAGTACATCGTGCAGTTCCCCGAGGAGCGCGCGATCTGGAGCTACGGCTCGGGCTACGGCGGCAACTCGCTGCTGGGGAAGAAGTGCTACTCGCTGCGCATCGCCTCGGTGATGGCGCGCGACGACGGCTGGCTCGCTGAGCACATGCTCATCATCAAGCTGACCTCACCCGAAGACGTCGTCAGCTATATCGCTGCGGCCTTCCCGAGCGCCTGCGGCAAGACCAATCTCGCGATGCTGGAGCCAACCATCCCCGGCTGGAAGGTCGAGACGCTCGGTGACGACATCGCGTGGATGCGCTTCGGTGCCGACGGCCGCCTGTACGCCGTCAACCCCGAGGTCGGGCTGTTCGGGGTGGCGCCGGGCACCGGCTGGAAGACCAACCCCAACGCCATGCGCACGATCGCCCAGGGCAACTCGGTGTTCACCAACGTGGCCCTCACCGACGACAACGACATCTGGTGGGAGGGCATGACCGACGAGCCGCCGGCACACCTGACCGACTGGACCGGCCAGGACTGGACGCCGGACAGCGACGAGCCGAGCAGTCACCCCAACAGCCGCTTCTGCACGCCGATCACCCAGTGTCCGATCCTCGCCCCCGAGTACGACGACCCACGCGGCGTGCCGATCGACGCCATCTTGTTCGGCGGCCGGCGCAAGACCACCATCCCGCTGGTCGTCGAGGCCCGCGACTGGGCGCACGGCACGTTCATGGGCGCCACCTTGTCGTCGGAGACGACCGCCGCCGCTGATGGCGAGATCGGACTCGTGCGCCGCGACCCGATGGCGATGCTGCCCTTCATGGGCTACCAGGCTGGCGACTACCTCGGCCACTGGATCGGGATCGGCAAGACACACGACGCTGCCAAGCTGCCGCACATCTTCTACGTCAACTGGTTCCGCCGGGACGCGGACGGCGGCTTCCTGTGGCCCGGCTTCGGCGAGAACGGCCGCGTGCTGAAGTGGGTCGTGGAGCGCTCCCAGGGCACGGCCGACGCCGTCGAGACCCCCATCGGTCACGTCCCGACCTACGAGAGCCTCGACACCGACGGGCTCGACACCCCCGAGGACGCCGTCCGCCAGGCCCTGCATGTCGACGTCGACGAGTGGCACGAGGAGCTGCCGCTGATCAGCGAGTGGTTCGAGGGCATCGGCGACAGGCTGCCGACGGTGCTCTGGACCGAGCTCGACGGCCTCAAGGCGCGTCTCGGCGGTTGACCCGTGCGCGGCACGGGCGAGGTCCTCTAGCATCCCAGCCGTGAGCGACCTGGCCCGCAGGACCGCACAGTGGCAGCCCGACCTGCGGGCGGCGCTGCGTGGCCTCTACGGCGACCGGGCCGCCCAGGTGGAGGCGTCGGTGCTGGCCGCCGTCACCAGCGCGGACCGCACCCGCACGCCCGCTCTGACGGCACGTGACCTGGCCCGCGAGCTCGAACCGGACTGGTTCCAGCAGCCCGGCCGGGTCGGCTACATCGCCTACGCCCACCACTTCGGCGGCACTCTGAAGGGCGTGGGCGAGCGCGTGCCGTACCTGCAGGAGCTCGGCGTCGACATGGTGCACCTGATGAGCGTGCTGCGGCCCCGGGCTGGCGAGGACGACGGCGGCTACGCCATCGACGACTATCGCGACGTCGACCCGTCCCTCGGCACCCTCGACGACCTTCGCGCCCTTATCCGCCGCTTGCACGGAGCGGGGGGCAGCCTCGTGCTCGACCTGGTCATGAACCACACCTCCGACAGCCACCCATGGGCGCAGGCGGCGCGAGCGGGCGACCCGGACGCCCTGTCCCTCTACCTGACCTATCCGGACCGGACGCTGCCGGACGCCTACGAGCGCACCCTGCCCGAGGTCTTTCCCGATCTGGCCCCGGGCGACTTCACCCACGTCGCCGAGCTCGGCCGCTGGGTGTGGACCACCTTCAACCGCTTCCAGTGGGACCTCGACTGGTCGAACCCCCGGGTGCTGGTGGAGATGAGCCGCATCGTGCTGTTCCTCGCCGATCTCGGCGTGGACGTGCTCCGCCTGGACGCGGTTGCCTTCACCGGCAAGCAGCTGGGCACGAACTGCCAGAACCAGCCTGCGGCGCACCTGGTCGCCCAGGCGCTGCGTGCGGTGCTCGGCATGGGTGCTCCGGCCACCATCGTCCTCGCCGAAGCGATCGTGGCGCCCGATGACCTGGTGCCCTACCTCGGCCGGCACGAACGCGAGCGACGCGAGTGCGACCTGGCGTACCACAATCAGCTGATGGTGCTGGGCTGGTCGATGCTGGCCGAGGGTCGGACCACCCTCGCCCGTACGGCGCTGGAGCGGATGCCGGCGCCGCCGGCCAGGACCGGGTGGCTGACCCATGTGCGCTGTCACGACGACATCGGCTGGGCGATCAGTGACTCCGACGCCGCTTCGACGGGCGGTCACGGGCAGGGGCACCGCGACTTCCTGTCCGCGTTCTACCGCGGCGACTTCCCGCTGTCGTTTGCCGAGGGCGAGCCGTTCGGCGTCAACCTCGAGACCGGCGACGAGCGCACCTGCGGAGGCACCGCGGCCCTGTGCGGGATCAGCCAGGCGCTGCGCAGCGGCGACGACGGCGCACTGGACATGGGGATCCGGCGACTGCTGGCCTTTTACGGCATCGCCTTCGGCTGGGGGGGCGTCCCCATGCTCTACATGGGCGACGAGGTCGCGCATGCCGACGACTTCACCTATCGCCACGACCCCGAACGTGTCCACGACAGCCGGTGGCGGCAGCGGCCGTTGCTCGACGACGACGCCGTGGCACGGCGGCACGATCCGGGCAGCGTCGAGGGCCGGGTGTGGCACGGCATTCGTCTGCTGGTGGCCGCTCGGACATCCTGTCCCGCGCTGCATGCCGGCGGCAGCGTGCGGCCGCTGTGGGTCGGTGACGAGGCGGTCCTGGGATGGCTGCGGGAGCACCCTCGCCATGGCCGGCTGCTCGGTCTTGCCAACGTCACCGCGCAGCCCCGGACCCTCCCCGCCGCCGTTCTGCCCGACCTCACCACCCAGTCGGCGCGCGCAGTCGTCGACCTGCTCGAGCCTCCAGCGACGACCTCCTGGCCCGGCCGGACGGTGCGGCTCTCCCCCTACCAGGTGCGCTGGCTCACGGCCGAGGCGGAACTCTCCACCAGCCCGGCGGCAAGCCCGTCATAGCCGTCGTCAGCCCCAGAACCTGCTCTGCCGCACCCCGGCGACGCTCAGTAGCACGCAACCGGCAGCGATGAGAACGATGCCGAGCACGAGTAGCGCCGCCTGGCGTGAGTCCGGCGCCAGCGGATCGACGGCGGTCGGCTCCGCCTCGGCTGCGGATCCGTCACCACCGGCAGATCCCACCGCGTCCGTCACCTCGCTGTCGCCTCGGTCGGGTCCCGGCGAGTCAGTGTGTGACCCGGGTCGTCTGGTGGGGTGCTGGTCGCCGCGCTCACTGTGCTCGGAGGTCGGGCGACTGGTCGATGCCGTGCTGGACTGGTCAGCGCCGGGGCCGGTGTTGGACCCCGCACTCGACCCCCCGCCACGGGTCACCTCGCCGGGTGCAGCCGACGACGTGGGCGACGACACTGTTTGCCCGGCGGGTTCGGTTGCAGCCCCTGGGACCTCGGTGGCGGTGGATCCGCTGCTCCCGCCCGACGTCGGTCCGGGCACCGCAGGGCCTCCCGGCACGGTCGGCAGGACCTCGATCGCGGTATTCGCCTGGTCAACAGCGGCTGAGCTGGTGCCCTCGACGGTGGGCGTGGCCATGATCTGACCCGTCACCTCGGGAAACATCACTGGGATCTCGAAGACCTGCGGGTCGTCGACCAGGACGGTCCCCACGTCCAGCGTCCCCGTGTCAGCATCGAGCCCGGTGACGGCGTCCTGCAGCACCGCCCCGACCGGCAGCACGTCCGTCACCATCACGCCGCCGTCGGTGTCCGGACCGGCGTTGTAGACCACCAGCGTGATCGTGACCAGCTCGTCCTGCGTGACCACCGCGGGATTCATCGACGCCTCCAGTGTCAGGTCCGAAACACTTTGGGTGGCGGTGTCCTCGGTGGTGGTGTCCTCGGTGGCGGTGTCCTCGGTGGCGGTGTCCTCGGTCGGGGCTACCTCGGTGGTGGTGTCCCCGGTCGGGGCTACCGCGGTGACGGGTTCCTCGACGCCCGTGCCCTCGGTGGGCATCGGCGGCGCTGGCGTCGTCGAGTCGGCCGAATGGGTCGAGTCGGTCGAGTCGTCCGCCGCGGCGGGGACCCACACCTGCGGCGCGAGAAGTACCGACGCGGCAAGTGTCGCAAGCACCACCCTCAGCAGGCGCAGGTGGTGCATGTGTGCCCCGCTGCGACCGGACTGGGTGACATGCACGCACCGAGGCTAGAGGTCCCGCCGGTCCCGTATGGGTGAAAAGCCGACATCTCGTGGTCCGTGTCCCATTGGGCAGGGGTCGCGCCGTCAGCGCGGCCGCTTTGCCGCCTCTCGACGCCCACAGGTAGCGTTGCGCCTCGTCGCACGCCCCGGCCTGCGGCTCGGAGGTGTCGCCTAGTCCGGTTTATGGCGCCCGCCTGCTAAGCGGGTTGAGGGTTCATCCCCTCTCGCGGGTTCAAATCCCGCCACCTCCGCCCTGGCCGTCAGAGCCGACGCTGGCCGTGCGCGGCATCCAGGCGTGCACGCAATACCCGCACCAGCCCCGCCCCGCCCTCGTCGACCAGCCCTTCGGGCACCACGGAGCGACGGCCGTCACCCAGCTCGACGACCACGCACCAGCCCGGCGACAGCGGCTCGCGGCGCACGCTGCGCACGTCGGCCCAGGCGATCCTGCGAGGACCGGCACCGCGCAGCACGCGCACTCGCATGCCGGCTGCGTCCACCCGGACGAGCACGGGCGGCCGCGCCGTGCGGACAGCCGCCACACCGGTGAGAAGCAGGCCGATGACGGCCACGGTCCAGGCCACGCTCAATGCGACCGTACGGGCAGCGCCGGTCGGCAGCAGGGCCGAGCACGCGACGACGGCGAGGACACCGACGCCGGCCACCGGGGCCGCTCGCCCAAGCACGGCCAACGAGCGGGCGCGGGCGAGGTGGAACTCCTCGACCGCGACGGGTGCTGGCTGAGACACGGCGACTCTCCTCGCTCGCGCGGGCCGGTGCGTTCGGGCGCGCCGGGCTCAGGCGCGCAGTGGCAGAGGGGGCGGGATTCGAACCCGCGGCTGACGTCTCCGCCAGCGACCGCTTTCAAGGCGGTTCCGATAGGCCACTCCGGCACCCCTCCGAATCGGCCGATCATCGCATCAGCCGATGACGGCGAGCACGTCCCCCTCTTGCACCACGTCGCCTTCGTCGACCCTCACCTCACGCACGATGCCACCGGCCTCGGTGAGCACCGGGATCTCCATCTTCATCGATTCGAGGATGACGACGGTGTCGCCCGCCTCGAGACGCTGGCCCCGCGTGGCGATGATCATCAAGACGTTCGCCACCATCTCGGCGACGATCTCGGTGCCAGCCTCGCTGGTCACCTCACGGTCTCCGCCGGTCCGGGTGGGCGGGTGATCCGTCGGTGGGTGAGCGCGGGATTGCGCGCTCGTGCGGCAGCCAGGCGATCCGGCTGCAGGGTCACGGCAACGATCCCCTCCTCGTCCCCGGCAGCGGCCACGACCACACCCATCGGGTCGACCACCTGCGAGAGCCCGCAGTAGGTGTCGCCGCACTGTGCCGCACCCAGCGCGTACACGGTGTTCTCGATCGCCCGGGCGCGCAGCAGGGTGGCCCAGTGGTCCTCCTTCAGGGGGCCGCGCACCCAGGCGGCGGGGATGCACAGGGTGTCCGCGCCCTCCTCGACCAGCAGCCGGGCGTACTCGGGGAAGCGCAGGTCGTAGCACGTCATCAGGCCCACCCGCAGGCCCCCGACCGCGACAACCACCGGCTCGATCGGCCCGGGGCGGAGCCGGTCGGACTCGCGGTAGCCGAAGGAGTCGTACAGATGCACCTTGCGGGCGGCACCCAGCAGGTCGCCGTCGGGACCGACGGCCACCAGGGTGTTGTACGGGCGGTGCGGGTCGTCGCTCTGCTCGAACATGCCGGCGATCATGGTGGCGCCGAGGCGCCGCGCCTGTGCGGACAGCAGCGTGACGAACGGCCCGTCAAGGGGCTCGGCCACGGCGGCGAGGTTGTGCGCAGGGCCGCCGAAGTCATGCATCATCGCCTCGGGCAGCACCACGAGGTCGGGCCCTCCGGCCGGAGCCGCAGCAAGCTGGTCGGCCCACTTCTCCACCGATCGGCGCTGTTGGCTCGAGTCGGTCGCCGCCGCGGTCTGCACCAGTGCCGCCGTCACATCACTCATGTCGCCCATGGTGCCCGATGCGGCGTCCGATGCCGAGTCGCTGCCAGACTGCAGCGCATGTGTACCCCTCCGGAGCCGGCGGACGACACCGCCGCCTGGGTGGCGATCGTGCTCGCCGGCGGCGGGTCCGAGCGGCTGGGCATCGACAAGACCCAGGTGTGCATCGACGGTGTCCCTGCACTGGACCGGGTCCTCGACGCGGTCCGGGCAGTGGCTGGCGTACGCACGCCCGCCGCGGCCGTCTTGTGCGTCGGTGCCGAGCGCGGCACCCGGGCCCCGGTCACCTGGGTGCGCGAGGATCCGCCGGGTGCCGGGCCGGCCGCCGGCGTCGCCGCCGCGGTTCGCGTCCTGGGCGAGTCGCACCCCTCGGCCGCGCTGGCCGTCGTGCTGGCCGGGGACCTGCCGATGCTGTCCGCGTCGGTCGTCGACCGGTTGCTGGCTGCGGTGCCCCCGCCCGGCCAGGCGGACGGCGCCCGGCTCACCGATCCCGGTGGCCGCCCGCAGCATCTGCTCGGCGCGTACGGCGTGGACGCGCTGCGCCGGTCGATCGAGCAGTGGCCGGACTGGTCGGGCGCGTCCATGCGTCGCCTGCTTGCGCCGCTGAGCCTGGTGGACGTGCCGGCACGCGGAGCTGAGAGTCTCGACCTGGACACCGTCGAGGACGTCGAGGCGGCACAGCGGCTGCTGTCGGCCGGGACGCCGGTCGGACCGGCCGAGGAGGAGACGTGAGCGATCCCGACCCGCTGGCTGAGTGGGTACTCCTGGTCGCCGACGACCTGGGCATCGATCCGGGCGATGTCGACGTGGGCCTGCTCCTCGACGTCGCGCGCGACTCCGCGCACGGTGTGGTGCGCCCGGCCGCCCCGATCACCACCTACCTCGTCGGCCTGGCGCAGGGCCGCGCCCGCGGGGGCGCGGCGGAGCTGCACGCCCTCGCTGACCGGATCGACGTCCTGCTGGCCACCCGCAACCACTCCGACACCGACACCGAGGACTGACATGCGCGCTGTGATCTGCACCGAGCCGGGCGACCCCGACGTACTGGTGGCCGCTGAGGTGCCCGACCCCTCGCCAGGCGCGGGTGAGGTGCTGCTGCGCGTACGGGCTGCGGGTGTCAACCGCGCCGACGTCATGCAGCGCCAGGGGAACTACCCGCCGCCACCTGGTGCCTCGCAGCTGATCGGACTGGAGTGTTCCGGGGTCGTCGAGCAGGTCGGCGACGGGGTCGACGGCTGGCGGGCCGGGGACGAGGCGTGCGCGCTGCTCGCCGGCGGTGGCTATGCCGAGCTGGTCGCCGTGCCGGCCGGCCAGCTGCTGCCGGTGCCGAGCGGTGTCGACCTCGTGACGGCTGCGGCGCTCCCCGAGGTCGCGGCCACGGTCTGGTCGAACGTGTTCATGCTGGCCGGGCTGCAGCCGGGTGAGGTGCTGCTGGTGCACGGGGGTGCCGGCGGGATCGGCACCATGGCGATCCAGCTCGCGGTCGCCGTCGGTGCCCGGGTCGCCGTCACGGCCGGATCGCCCGATCGACTTCAGCGGTGCGAAGAGTACGGCGCCGACATCCTCATTGACCACAAGCAGCAGGACTTCGTCGAGGAGGTCAAGCGCGCCACCGACGGACGCGGCGCCGACGTCGTGCTCGACATGCTCGGCGCGTCCTACCTCCAACGCAACGTCGACGTGCTCGCCACCTCCGGGCGGCTCGTCATCATCGGACTCCAGGGTGGCGCCAAGGGCGAGCTCGACCTGGCCTCGCTGCTGGCCAAACGGGCGGCGATACTCGCCACCACGCTGCGAGGTCGCCCGGCGGCGGAGAAAGCGGCCATCGTGGCGGCCGTCCGCGAGCACGTGTGGCCGCTGGTGGCGGACGGGACGGTGCGTCCCGTCGTGCATGCCACGCTGCCGCTGGACCAGGCGGCCGAGGCGCACCGGCTCCTCGACGGCGGCGAGGTGGTTGGCAAGGTGCTGCTCACCACCACTCAGGCGTAGGCGCGCCGCCGGTCGTAGGCTCGCAGGCATGAGCGACCAGCGACCCGACCAGACCCAGCCCGGCGAGGGCGGGACCGATGCTGCCACCGAGGTGCACTACCTCCCGTCCGATCCCGAGGACGTTGCCCCCGGTGAGGACCAGCAGCGACCGGTGACCGACCTGATTGAGCAGCCGGCCAAGGTGATGCGCATCGGCAGCATGATCCGCCAGCTGTTGGAGGAGGTGAAGTCCGCACCGCTCGACGAGGCCAGCCGAGCCCGGCTGCGTGACATCCACTACTCGTCGATCCGTGAGCTCGAGGAGGGGTTGGCCCCCGAGCTCGTCGACGAGCTCGAGCGGCTGAGCCTGCCGTTCGGCTCCGACACCCCGTCCGAGGCAGAGCTGCGGATCGCGCAGGCCCAGCTGGTGGGCTGGCTCGAAGGCCTGTTCCATGGCATCCAGACCGCCATCTACGCCCAGCAGATGGCAGCGCGGGCTCAGTTGGAGCAGATGCGCAAGGCACTCCCCGGTGGGCACGACGCACAGCCCGGTGGGATGCCCGGTATGCCGCCGGGGCCGCCCCGGCCCACTGGCCCCGGCGATGGTCACGGCTCGGGTGGCGGCATGTACCTCTGAGGGACGCCCATCCGGCCGACCGGTTGCCTCGAACCCCCCGTACGAACCGGAGCGATGCAAGGGGAGCACCGACTGTGACCGACAGCGTGGAAGCCGAGCTTCGAGCCCAGTTGCGTGAGAGCTCCCGCAAGGTGCGTGAGGTGGTGGACTCCGCCAAGGCCGCGCACCAGCCGGGCGGGCTCCGGTCCGCGCTGCGCGAAGCCGTGCAGCGGCGCGAGCCCGCACAGCACCAGCTGGACCGGCACCTGAGAAGTCATCGAGCCACCCCCCGTATGGGGGGCTAACCCCTCCCGGGGTGGCCAACGCGGGCCCTCCGCGCTGTGCTGTACGGGAGCGGAGCGCAGCCGCGGACGGGGCTCAGAACCAGCGCGACAACTCGCGGACGGCCCCGTCCCGCTCGACCGTCTCGGTCACATCGTCGGCGGCCTCCTGCACCTCCAGCGGCGCCTGCCCCATCGCCACCCCGTGCCCGGCCCAGCGCAGCATCTCGACGTCGTTGTTCCCGTCGCCGATGGCGAGCACATCGGCCGCGTCGACGCCCAGCCGGTCGACCACGACCTGCAGGCCTGACGCCTTGGACACCCCGGTCGGGGCCAGGTCCAGCCAGGCCGTGTATCCGACGTAGTAGTTGGTGCCCTGCAGCCCGAGGCCCTCCGCCAGGTCGGCGAACTCCTCGGCCGACGCGTCGGGACTGCGGATGATCACGCGTGTCACCGGCTCGGCGACGAGCTCCTCGACGCTCTGCAGCACCAGCTCACCTTGGATCTCGCCCTCGGGGAACGCCTTGTTGATCCGGTAGCCGGTGCCGACCTCCTCGACGGCCACCGCGGCGTCCGGGACGTGCTCGAGCAGCTGCGCCACCGCCTTGGACGCGTCGAAGGTGACGGTGTGCACCAGCTCGACCGGCGGGTGGTCGAAGACGACCGCGCCGTTGCTCGCCACGCAGAGACCGCCATCGAGCTCGAGCATGTCCGCGGCATCGAGCACGCCGGGCAACGACCGGCCGGTGGCGATGACGACGTGCGCCCCCGCCGCACGCACCCGGCGGACGGCGTCCACGACCGCCGTCGACATCACCTCGTTGCCGTCGACCCAGTCGAGCAGGGTGCCGTCGACATCCAGGGCGACGACCTTCGGCACCCACCCCGGCGCAGGGTGCCTCACTCGTCGGTTCCGGCGGGCTTCAGCACGTCGCGCCCCTGCAGGTACGGCTGGAGCGGCAGCGGGATGCGTACCGACCCGTCGGCGAGCTGGTGGTTCTCCAGCAGGGCGACGATCGTGCGTGGGATCGCGCACAGGGTGCCGTTCAGGGTGGCCGCGGGCTCGGTGGCCGTGGCGCCACCGGCACCGCGGACACGGATCTCCAGCCGGCGGGCCTGGAACTGGGTGCAGTTCGAGGTCGAGGTGAGCTCGCGGTAGCGGCCCTGTGTGGGGATCCACGCCTCGCAGTCGAACTTGCGCACCGCAGAGGCACCGAGGTCTCCGGCCGCGACGTCGATCACCCGGAACGGCAGCTCCAGCGCGGTCAGCCACTCGCGCTCGTAGGACAACAGCCGCTCATGCTCGGCGTAGGAATCCGCCACCGTGGTGTAGGTGAACATCTCCACCTTGTCGAACCAGTGCACCCGGAAGATCCCGCGCGTGTCCTTGCCGTACGAGCCCGCCTCTCGCCGGAAGCAGGGGCTGGACGCAACGTAGCGGCGCGGCAGCGACGAGGCGTCCAGCAGCTCGTCACTGTGGTACGCCGCGAGCGGCACCTCAGAGGTGCCGACGAGGTACAGGTCGTCGGCGGGCAGGTGGTAGACGTCGGCGGCGGCCTGGCCCAGAAAGCCGCTCCCATCCATCGCCCGCGGCCGCACCAGTGCCGGCGGGATCATCGGCGTGAAGCCCCACTGCTCGGCCCGCTCCATCGCCATCTGCACCAACGCGAGCTCGAGCATCGCGCCGACACCGGTGAGGAAGTAGAAGCGTGCACCGGACACCTTCGCCCCCCGCTCGACGTCGATCGCCTTGAGCATGGTGCCGAGCTCGATGTGGTCGCGGGGCGCGAACCCCTCGGCGTCGAAGTCGCGGACGCTGCCGTGGTGCTCGAGCACCACGTAGTCGTCCTCGCCGCCTGCCGGGGCCCGCTCGTCGGCCACGTTGGGCAACCCGGCCATCAGCGTGCTGAACGTCTGGTCGGCCACGGCCTGCGCGGCCTCAGCGGCCTTCACCCGCGTGGCGAGCTCCTTGGTCTGCGCGAGCAGCGCGGCGCGCTGGTCCCCTTGTGCCGCGGGGATCTGCTTGCCGAGCTGCTTCTGCTCGGCGCGCAGGCGCTCGAAGGCTGCGATCGACTCACGCCGGGAGGCGTCGGCCGCAAGCAGGTCGTCGACGACGGCGTCGGACTCCCCCCGGCGCCGCTGGGCGGCGCGGACACGGTCGGGGTCGTCGCGCAACAGCCGGGGGTCGATCACATCGCCAGCCTAACGATCGCTCCAGGCGCGTCGAGCCGTAGCCTGGGCGGGCGCCGGATCACCGATCCGCCGTCCACCATGCTGAGCGGCGGGGCCGCCGGTTTCGACCCGGGGAGGGCCGTGGCCTTCGACGTGAGCGCCCTCGATGCGCGCCGGCGCGTGGTCCTCGGCACCGGGTTGGCCCTGCTCCTGGTCACAGCCCTGGTCAGCTGGCTGGTCACCACCGGCTGGTCACCGCTGCGCGGTCTCGACGTCGACATCGACCAAGCCGCCTACGACTGGGTGGCCGGTCATCGCCGGCTGGTTCGCGGGCTCGAGCTGCTGGCGCTCGTGAGCGAACCGACCGTCGTACGGGTCGGGCTGCTCGTGGTCGCGGTCAGCGCCACCGTACGCGGGCGGGGCCGGGTGGGGGCGTGGGTCGCGGTGTCGGTGCTGCTCGTCACGGCGATCGCGCCCCTGGCCAAGCTGGTCTTCGACCGGCCGCGGCCGTTCTGGGCCGAGCCGATCACGTCGGTCGGCGGGCAGTCGTTCCCGTCCGGGCACGCTGCCGGGGCCGGACTGCTGGTCGCAACGGCCGTGCTGCTGACCCACATGTCGGTGGCGTCCCGGACTCGGCGCCGCATGCTGGACCTGGCTTGGGTGCTGGTCGGCGTGCTGATCGGGGTCAACCGGGTCCTGCTGGGGGTGCATTACGCCAGCGACGTGGTCGCGGGCTGGGCGCTCGGGGCCCTGGTCCCGCTGCTGCTCGCGGTGGTCATCGTGCCCTGGCGGCCGGCCGTCACCGGCCCGGCACCGACGTCTACCGGTGAGCGGCCGTCGCGGCTCGCGGTCGTGCTCAACCCGACCAAGATTGACGATGTCTCCGCTTTTCGCCGGCTCATCACCGAGGCGGCGGCCCGGCACGGCTGGCAGCCGCCGACGATCTACCAGACCACCGCGGACGATCCCGGGGTGGCGATGAGCGAAGCCGCGCTGGCCGCCGGCTCCGACATGGTCATCGCCGCGGGCGGCGACGGCACCGTCCGCGTCGTGTGCGCCGAGCTCGCCCGTACCGGGGTCCCGGTAGGGATCGTGCCTCTCGGCACCGGCAACCTGCTGGCCCGCAACCTGAACCTGCCGCTGCGCGCGGTCGAGGCGATGGACGTCGCACTGTCCGGTCAGGACCGGGCCATTGACGCCGTCGAGGTGAGCGGCGACGGGCTGCCCGAGACCTGTTTCACGGTCATGGCCGGCCTGGGCTTCGACGCCGCGGTCATGGCCGGGGCGTCGGAGGCGCTCAAGGCACAGCTGGGCTGGCGGGCCTATGTGGTGTCGGCACTGCGCAACTTTCGCTACCCCGCCAGCCGGGTCGAGGTGTCGGTCGACGGCGAGCAGTTCGTCCGCCACCGAGCCCGCACCGTCGTGGTCGGCAACGTCGGTCTGCTGCAGGCCGGCATCCCGCTGCTGCCCGACGCGCGTTTTGACGACGGCCGGCTCGACGTGGTCGTGGTCGCGCCGCGACAGGTGTGGGGCTGGGTCTCGGTGGTCGTCCGGGTGCTCCGCCGCGCGCGAGGCACCGATGCCCAGCTGGTCCGCCTGACCGGCTCCACCGTCGTCGTACGCACCGCCCAGCCGCAGGCCCGCCAGCTCGACGGGGATCCGATCGGGGCCGGGCGTGAGCTGCACTGCCGGGTGCTGGCTGGCACGTTGCTGGTGCGCGTGGCGCGCTGAGTCTGGCCGGTCGCATCGCGGCCGCCGCGCGACACTGGACCTGCGCCACGTAAACGTTGCTGGGGGTGGGTTTACGGGGTGTGCGCGCCACGTAAAGGGTCTCTCCGCCACGTTTACGTGGCGCGGCGCGGGCGTGTACGTGGGGCGGGCACGGCGCGGGCCCAGCGCGGGAGGGAAGCAGGCGTCAGCGCCGGGCCAGCGCGATGGCCTCGGTCTCCTCCGGCGACAGCTGGGTGCTGGACGACCAGTCGGCGACGTTCTTGGCGTACGTACGGGTGTCGGAGCGGCCGTGGATGGCGGTCAGCACGATCCCGTCGCCCTCGTCGTCGAGGATGGCCAGCGACCAGGACAGGTGCCCGCCCATGTCACCGAAGGCGTCGTAGCGCACCACCGCCAGGTGCCGCAGTGCCCGGGCCGCATCCACACGGAGGTCGCTGACCGCACGGGCCACCGCGTCGAGGTTGGCCGGCACCCGACGGGCCGCCCGCCGGCGAGCCGCTGCATTCGTACGGCGCAGCGCCACCACAGCGACCAGCAAGGCGAGGATCGACAGCAACAGGGGGAGGAGACCCACGATGCCTTCGGTGGATTCGGTCACGACGCTGACACTAAGTGCAACCAACGCCACGGCGCTGCATGCGCGCTGATGCCGTCGACATCCGCCGCTCAGCCACCGGTCCGCAGCCGCGCCAACCAGCTCGTCGCGTCGGCGTAGTCGGCGTCACCGGTGCCGGTGCGCACCGACGTCTCGACCTCGTCGAGCCGCGGATAGGAGCCCAGGAAGCGGATGTCGGCGCAGACCCGCCGCAGTCCCATCAGCGCCTCACCCACCCGAGCCTCGGCGATATGGCCCTCACAGTCGATGGAGAAGCAGTAGCGCCCCAGCGCCGACCCCGTCGGCCGCGACTCGATCCGGGTCAGGTTGACCCCGCGCAACGCGAACTGGTCGAGCACCTCCAGCAGCGCGCCAGGATGGTCGTCGCGGATGAAGGCGACCAACGTGGTCTTGTCCGCACCGGTACGGGGCGGCAGCGCGCCGGGTCGCGACACCAGCACGAAGCGGGTGATCGCGTCGGGGTTGTCCCCGATGCAGGAGGCGAGGACCGACAGCCGGTAGTGCTCGGCGGCGATCGGTGCGGCTATCGCAGCGTCGTAGATCGCGTCGGGTCCGCCCACCATCTGAGCCGCCTGCGCGGTCGATCCGAGCGGCACCACCTCGACGTCGGGCAGGTGCCGGGCCAACCAGCTCCGGCACTGCGCCGCCGCGTGCGGGTGCGTCGCCACGGTCCGCACCGCGTACAGGTCCCGACCCGGCCGCGACAGCAGCGCCAGCTCCACCGGCACGGTGACCTCGCGGGTGATCACCAGCGGCTCACCGGTGGCGAGCTCGTCCAGGGTGACCGAGACCGAGCCCTCGACGGAGTTCTCCAACGGCACGACGGCCCCGTCGGCGTCCCCGACGCGCACCGCCTCGAGGGCGGCCGCGACACCGATGTAGGGCTCGACGTGCGCGCCGCGAGCGGCCGGCAGCGCCCGAAGGGCCTGCTCGGTGAACGTGCCGACAGGCCCGAGGTAGGCGTAGCGGGCAGGAGGCACTCCAGGCATCAGGCCAGCCTAGGGCTAGATTCGCCGCCGTGGAGGACCCGTCCGGACAGCGCCCCGGTGCCGGCGTCCACGACCTCGGCTGGGCGCGACTCGACACCGACCGGCACCGGCGTACCGGCGACCCGGAGGTCGTCCTCGGCACCGGCAAGACCGCCGGCCAGGTGGTGGCAGCCCTGCAGGCACTCGGCGCCGCGCACCCCGACCGGGCGGTGTTGGCCACCCGCCTGACCCCCGAGGCGCTCGCCGCCGTGCGCGAGCAGCTGCCCGCCGCGGAAGTCGACCCGGTCGCCTCCGCGGCCACCCTCGGTCCGCTGCCGGCGGCGCGCGGCACCGTGTGCGTGGTCACCGCCGGCACGTCGGACCTGCCGGTGGCCGCGGAGGCAGCGCTGACCGCTCGTGTCTTCGGCGCCGGCGTACGCCTGGTGAGCGACGTCGGTGTCGCCGGGCTGCACCGGCTGCTGGACGTACGTGACACCCTCGACGCCGCCGACTGCCTCGTCGTCGTGGCGGGCATGGAGGGGGCGCTGCCCAGCGTGATCGGCGGGCTGGTGGGTGTCCCGCTGGTCGCCGTGCCGACGAGCGTGGGCTACGGCGCCAGCTTCGGTGGGGTCGCTGCCCTGCTGGGGATGCTCAACTCGTGCGCCCCCGGCGTCACGGTGGTCAACATCGACAACGGCTTCGGTGCCGGCGTGTTCGCGGCCCGGGTAGTCCGCGGACCCGGCGCTGTCCCCGGACAGCACGTGCGCGACGAGCCCCGAAATACTGGGTCGCCAGTCGGCTGGCTAGACACGGCGTCCGGTGTCAGCGGGGACATGCTGCTGGGCGCGCTCGTCGACGCCGGCGTGCCGCTGCCCGCCGTGCAGGAGGCGGTCGATGCGGTCTCCCCGGCACCGGTGCGGTTGCGCACCGAGGTGGTACGGCGAGGCGGGCTGCGGGCGCTGCGGGTCCATGTCGAGCGGGACGGTCTCCCCGCCGAGACCCCCGCGGCGGAGGACCGCACCTGGGCCGACGTACGTGCGCTGCTCGACGCCGCACCGTTGGCCGAGCCCGTCCGCGACCGCGCGCTGTCCACTTTCGAGCGCCTCGCCGCCGCCGAGGCGGCCGTGCACGGCACCGACCCCGACCAGGTGCACTTCCACGAGGTTGGCGCGCTCGACGCCATCGCCGACGTGGTGGGCGTCTGCGCCGGCCTGCATGCTTTGGGCCTGGACGAGCTCGGGTGTGCGCCGGTCGCCGTTGGCGGTGGCACGGTCGACACCGGACACGGCCGGCTGCCGGTGCCCGTCCCCGCCGTAGCGTCGCTGCTCACCGGGGTGCCGACGCTCGGCGGACCGGTGGACGCCGAGCTGGCCACCCCCACCGGGGCCGCGCTGCTCGTGGCGGCGGTGGGGAGCTGGGGGGCCCAGCCGGCGATGAGGGTCGAGGCGGTCGGGGTCGGTGCGGGCAGCCGGGATTATCGCGGCCACCCCAACGTGCTGCGGCTGCTCGTGGGCACGGCGGCGGCGACTGCAGCCCCGGCGCCGGTGACCCAGCAGCCGGCCCAGCAAACGAGCCAGCAGCCGGCCCAGCAGCCCACCGGCGGACCGGCCCCCGGTGCGCGGCCCCTGCTGCTGCAGACCAACGTGGACGACCTCGACCCCCGGTTGTGGCCGGGCGTCCTCGCCCGGCTGATCGAGGCGGGCGCCTCGGATGCCTGGCTGACCCCCATCTTGATGAAGAAGGGACGCCCGGCGCACACCTTGTCGGTGCTGGTGCGCCCGGCGACCCGAGCCGTCGTCGAGCAGGTCGTGTTCGCCGAGACCACCACGATCGGGCTGCGCGTGCAGGAGGTGGACAAGGTCGCGCTTGACCGCAGCGAGCTGGTCGTCCAGGTGCACGGCCACCCCGTGCGCATCAAGACGGCCACACATGAGGGTCAGGTGGTCAACGTGCAGCCGGAGTACGACGACGTGCTGGCGGTGGCACGCGAGACTGGTCTGCCGGCCAAGACCGTCCTGGCCGACGCGGCCTCGGCAGCTCGCGATGCCGAGCGGGGGGCGGACCCGCCCGGCTGAGTACGCTCCGCACCCATGACCCCATCCGCGCCACTGGGCGCCAGCAGCGAGGTCGGCCGCCTGCGTACGGTGCTGCTGCATCGCCCCGGCAACGAGCTGCGGCGCCTCACCCCTCGCAACAACGACTCCCTGCTCTTCGACGGAATCCCGTGGGTCGGCCGGGCGCAGGACGAGCACGACGCCTTCGCGGCCGCCCTGCGCGGGCACGACGTCGAGGTGCTCTACCTCGTCGAGCTGCTCACCGAGACGCTGGCCGACGAGCGGGCGCGCGACGTCGCCATCACTCAGGTCACCGACACCCTGCGTCTCGGCGACTCCCTGCAGGGCCACCTTCACCGTGCGCTGCACGAGCAGGCCCCGCACGAGCTGGCCCAGACCCTGACCGCAGGGCTGCGCAACGATGAGGTGCGGGTGGGCCACAGCCTCGTGACGAGCCTGCTGTCGCACGATGACTTCCTCATCGACCCGCTGCCCAACCTGCTGTTCACCCGCGACTCGTCGTTCTGGTTGCCCGACCGGGTGGCGATCACCAGCCTGGCGATGCCGGCCCGTGAGCGTGAGACTCAGCTGACCGAGCTCGTCTACACCCACCACCCCCGCTTCGCCGGCGTCGCAAGGGCGCACGGCTGGCAGCTGGAGCACATCGAGGGTGGTGACGTCCTGCTGCTCGCCGCCGGGGTCGTCGCGGTGGGCGTCGGCGAGCGCACGACACCGGCGGGCGCGGAGCGCTTTGCCCGTCAGACGATCGCCGCCGGACTTGCCCACACGGTGCTCGCCGTCCCGATCGCGCAGGAGCGGGCCACCATGCACCTCGACACGGTCGTCACGATGGTCGATGTGGACAAGGTCGTGATGTATTCCAACATCGCCGACTCACTGCAGGCGTACGCGGTGACAGGCGACGTCGAGCCCGGCGCCTCGGCCGGCGACCCCGATCGGGTGGTGCTGCAGGTCGGTGCGCCGGCGCCGTTCCTCGAGGCGGCGGCGGAGGCGATCGGCATCGACATGATGCACCGCATCGACACCGGCCTGGACCCAGTCACGGCCGAGCGCGAGCAGTGGGACGACGGGAACAACACCTTGGCGATCGCGCCGCGGCTCGCGGTGGCGTACGAGCGCAACGTCGAGACGAACGAACGGCTGGAGAAGGCCGGCATCGAGGTGATCGCGATCTCCGGCTCCGAGCTCGGCTCGGGGCGGGGCGGTCCCCGGTGCATGTCATGCCCGGTCAGCCGGCAGGCCCTTGACTGAGCGGGGGCGTGAATGCCCGGCCGTCGCTGACGGGGGAAACAACGACGACCGGGCCGTCAAAGCGTACGTCGCGGCTCGAAGTGGCGCAAACGCTTCGGTGCATCCTCATCAAACCCGCCCAAATCGTCACGGCCGGTCACCGGATCGTGACCTGGCGGTTGGCCAACCCGCTCCGCGCTGAGCGCTGTTCGCTGGACAGGACGGATTCGTCGTCGAGCGCCGCATCCAACCGCGACGCCAGCCCCGACATGTGCTCGTCGAACCCGTCTGCGCCGGTGCCGATCGCCAGCTCCCACACCGGCGTCAGCAGACCGTGCGCGCGGAACATGCCGAGCAGCCTGCCGCTGTCACCGAGCCGATCGGCACCGGCTGCGTGCAGGCGGGCGAGCGCATCAAGCAGGCGGGCCTCGCTGTGCGGAAGCACCCAGCGCACGTACTCGCGATCACCCATTCGCGTCCAGTACGCCGCATCGACCGAGGCGAGGCGCTTGGTGGGCGCTGCGGCCTCGTTGGCCGTCTTCAGGGCGGCCGCAGCCTGAGCGTCGGTGTCGGCGGTGTCCTGGGTGTCTGCGAGCCAGTAGTCGAAGCCGTCGTGCACCGTGACGACGAAGTCCGCATCCGGATCGACGACCTCCTGCAGCCGGGGTCCGGCCGGCGGCGGGCCGTCCAGACTCACCTGGCTGCCGGGCCGGGCGGCCAGGGCAAGCTCCAACGTGTACGCCAGGTCGCGGCTGACGTCGCCGTGGTTGGCGTGCACCTGCAGACCCAGCCACACCGAGCCGTCGGCGCGGACGAGCGCAGGCATGCCGAGTGGGAGCAGGGTGCAGACCTGCACGTCCCGGTCGTCCCCGACGCCGTCGCGCAGCCGCAGCGGCGCGGTCGCGGCCGGGACGATCTCGCGCAGCGCCACCCAGTCGCACTCACCGGGCAGTCCCTCGAAGGTGCGGGCGACGTACGGCGTGGGTGGGCCGCCCGCACGGCCGTGGCAGTGCTTGTAGCGCCGGCCCGAGCCGCATGGGCACTGCTGACGACGACCGACCGCGTCGTCAGCCGGTGCGTCCACGCGGCTCTTGACCCGTGACTTCTTGCCCATCTGCGCGACCCTAGGCCACGGTGATGGACACTGTGACGGTCGTCCCCCGATCGGTGTGCACCAGCGACAGCGACTCGGCGAGAGCCGCGACGATCGTCAACCCGCGGCCTCCGGTCGCCCCCTGGTCGTGCAGGTCCTGCCGGGGTGTGCGGGCGACGTCGCCGACCTGCAACAGCAGCCGCGGGGGGCGCAGCAACCACTCCACGTGCACGGTCGCGTCCGGTCCGTCCGCTGCGTGCCGCACCGCATTGGTCACCAGCTCGCTGACGACGACGCTCACATCGTCGATGGCCCCTTCGTGCACGTCGAGGGCACGGAGGTACGTGGCCAGCTGGCGACGCGCAGCAGCGGCAGCCGCCTCCGACGACGGCAGTGAGACGCGGCCTGCGTCGTGGTCCGCCATCGTCATCAGGCGCACTCCCGAAGGGTTGTGTCTTTCCACCATGCCCTAGTTCGGGGCCGAACGAGCGACCGCTTGCTGTCACGTCTCGAACAGCCGCCGGACCTGTCCCGGTTTGTCGGTGATGACCGCGTCGACACCCAGCTGGCGACACAGGGCCAGGTCGTCGTCGTGGTTCACCACCCAGACATGGACCTCGTGACCGGCGGCGTGCGCGCGCTGGACGTAGCCCGGGTGAGCGCGGAGGACATGGATACTCGGCCCAGCGATCCGGCTCCCCAGCGGCAGCGAACCGTCGCGGAAGCGCAGCGGCACGCGCTCCATCAAGAAGACCGTCGGCAGAGTCGGTGCCCACTGCCGCACCCGGCGCAACGACAGCCACGAGAAGCTCATCACCCGCACCCGAGCCGGCTCGTAAGCGCTGGGGTCCGCCCAGCCGAAGCGGCGCAGCATCTCGACCAGCCGTCGCTCGACCAGCCCCGCGTAGCGGGTCGGGTGCTTGGCCTCGACCGCCAGCTGCACCGGCCGGTCCCAGTCGTAGGCCAACCCGCACAGCGCCTCGAAGGTGAGCACCGACGCGGCCGGCTGTTCGTCCAGCTCGTCGTCGAGATCAGCCCAGGGCTCCTTCCACGAGCGGAAGTCCCAGCTCTCGAGCTCGGTCAGCGGCAGGGTCGACACCGGACCTCGCCCACTGGACGTACGGTCGATCCGGCGGTCGTGCACGCAGACCAGGTGACCGTCGGCGGTCAGCCGGACGTCGCACTCCAGTGCCTCCGCGCCGGCCTCGAGCGCCAGCACGTAGGCCTGCAGGGTGTGCTCGGCGCGATCCTGGCTGGCGCCGCGGTGCGCCACGATCTGCGGGCGCACCCGGGACCCGGTGGGAGCCACGTCCCACACCTCCGACGTCGGCGGATGCTGCTGCGGCGCCTCGAGGCTAACCCGGTTTGCGGCCCCCGGGGATCAGGCGTGCCGCGACCGCAGGTAACCCGCGAAGTGCGGCACCGTGAACGCGACCTGGCCGCGCTCGGCGGCGTACACCAGGCCCTTCTTGATCAGGCCGTCGCGCGCCGGGGACAGGCTCTGCGGGCGTCGACCGGTCGCTGTCGCGATGTCCGCGGTCCACACCGGCCCGTCCCCGGTGGCTGCTGCAGCGTCGGCCATCGCCATCATGTAGTCGCGCTCGGCGGGGGTGGCGCGCTCGAAACGGGCGCCGAAGAAGCCGATGGCCAGCTCGTCCTCGGCCTCGGGTGCGGCCGCGCGCACGTCGGCGGCCCTGATCGGCGAGGTGGGGGCGAGATCCCAGGTCGCCTTGCCGTACGCCTGGATGAAGTACGGGTAGCCCCCGGTGAGGCCGTGCAGCGCATCGAGCGCATCGGCGGTGAAGGACACCTGCTCGGTGCCGGCAGGCACGGTCAGCGCGCGGTCGGCCTCGTCGCGGGCGAGCCGGTCGACGGCGACGTAGCCGAACAACCGCTCGGCGTAGGACTTGCTCGCCGACAGCGCCGCGGGCAGGTGCGGCAAGCCGGCGCCCACCACCACGACCGGGGCACCTTGCTGACTCATCTCGTGGCAGGCCCCGCACAACGCCGCCAGCCCGGCCCCGTCGACGTCTTGCATCTCGTCGATGAAGACCGCCACGCCCACACCGAGATCGCGGGCCAGCTCACCGACGTCCATGAGCAGCTCGACCAGGTCGGTCTCGAGGTCGCCCGAGTCCGCCCGCCCCCGGGTGACGGGCACGTCGGTCGGCGGGCGCCAGCGCACGGCGTACTTGTCACCCGCCCGGCCCTGGCCGCGCTCGGCGGGGGTGGCCCGCAGCGCGAAGGCCGACAGCACACCGAGCACCTCCTCGACCCGGTCCTGGTCGCGGTGGCGGTGGGCCAGCTCCCGGATGCCGGCGTGCACGGCCTGCGCGATCGGCAGCCGAACACCCTGGCCCGGACGCGCCTCCAGCTTGCCGGTGCCCCAGGCCCGGCTGACCGCCTGGCCGCGCAGCGCGTTGAGCAGCACCGTCTTGCCCACGCCGCGGAGGCCGGACAGCACCATGGACCGCTCCGGCCGGCCGGCGGCCACCCGCTCGAGGGTGACATCGAACTGCCGGCGCTGGCGGTCGCGGCCGGCGAGCTCGGGGGGTCGCTGGCCGGCGCCGGGCGCGTACGGGTTGCGTACCGGGTCCATGATCGGACTGTATGGCCATGTCTAGCGCTATTCGTAGACCCGCGTAGCGAGCGCTAGCGCGTGTCGCCGGCATCGGCTGGTTGGATGGCGGTATGAGCCTGACGACGAGCCCCGCGGACCGGCCCGAGACCACGGTGTCTGTGCTGCCCTCACCACTGCCCCCAGACGTGACGGTGCTGGACGTACGCGAGGACCACGAGTGGGTGGCCGGACACGCACCGGGCGCGGTGCACGTGCCGCTCGGCGAGCTGGCCGCGCGGCAGGCCGAGGTTGCGGCCGCCGCCGGGTCCGGTCAGCTGCTGGTGGTGTGTCATCTGGGTGGCCGCTCTGCTAGGGCCACCGACATGCTGGTTGCCGCGGGCGTGGATGCGGTCAACCTGGCGGGTGGGATGCAGCAGTGGGCCGCCGCTGGACGGCCGCTGGTGAGCGAGACCGGGGTCCCGCCGCAGGTCGACTGAGCGCCATCGGACGGCCGCCTGCCGTCATGCAGATGACCGCCGGACCCGACCCGGGCGTCGCCTCCCGTCCACCGCGGCTGTGGGGTCGCCCCGCTCGGTGCGATCGGGCAACGAGGCAACGCTTGCCTCGCAACGCCACGGTCGTCGGCGTTCGTCTGCAGCGACGGTGACCAGCACCCGCCGGGTGTACGCCTCCGGGTCGTGCTCGATCCGGCTCCACCGGCGGTACGTGCGGAGCAACGCCGTCTGCAGCAGGTCGTCGGCTGCCGCGTGGTTCGGTGCGAGCAGCCACGCCAGGCGCATCAGTGACACCGAGCGCGCCTGGACGAAGGCGCTGAAGTCGGCGTCGGTCGTGGCCCCTCCCATGCCCCTTAGACGGACACCGCCCGCTGCGGCGTTGCATGCCTCACTTGAGCAGCCTCGACATCCGCCGGTCGGCGAGGGGCTTGCCGGCGGTCTGGCAGGTCGGGCAGTACTGCAGCGCCGAGTCGGCAAAGCTCACCTCGGCCACGGTGTCCCCGCACACCGGACACGGCTGGCCCGACCGCCCATGCACCCGCAGGCTGGTCTTCTTCTCCCGCTTGAGTTCGGATGCGGCGACCCCGTCGGAGCGCGCGACGGCGTCAGCCAGAGTCGTCCGGATGGCGACGTAGAGGTCGCTCAGAGCGTCTGAGGTGATGCCGGAGGCGGGTTTGAACGGCGACATCCGGGCCACGTGCAGAATCTCGTCGGAGTAGGCGTTGCCGATGCCGGCGACGACCGACTGATCCCGCAGCACGCCCTTCACCTGGGCGCGACCAGCCGCGCGCAGGATCTCAGCCAGCACGTCGACAGTGAAGGCGTCGGCGAGCGGGTCGGGCCCGAGCCGGGCGATGCCGGGAACCTCGGTGACGTCCCGTACCAGGTAGACCGCAAGGCTCTTCTTGGTGCCGGCCTCGGTCACGTCGAAGCCGCTGCCGTCGTCGAGGACCACGCGAAGCGCGAGCGGACCCTTGCCCGGTCGGGGCGGCGCCTCGGGCTGGGTGTCACGCCAGCGCAGCCAGCCGGCCCGGGCCAGGTGCATCACCAGGTGCAGCCCGCCGACCTCGATGTCGAGGAACTTGCCGTGCCGCTGAACGCCCTCGACGAAGGCGCCCGCGATCGCGGTGATGGGCGGCTCGAAGGTCTTCAGCGCGCTGAACGCCACCAGATCGACCCGGCTGATGGCCCGCCCGTCCAGCCGCCGACCCAGATCGGCGACGAGCGCCTCCACCTCGGGCAGCTCAGGCATCGGCCCAGTGTGCCGCAGCCGCGGTCGTGCGCCGGGCCGCGCCACGTCTCTCGACGTCGTCACAGCCGATGTGGCTCACACACCATGTGTGCACGTGGCCATGCGCCCGGGCGACCAAGCCTGGCTGGCTCATGCGTCGAAGGCCGCAGGCAGCGGCAGATCCAGCAGCCGAGGCAACCGCGCCAGATAGTCCGCGCGGGTGATCGCCTCGGCGCCGAGCGTCGCCAGGTGCGGGGTCCGCCACTGCACATCGATCAGGCGCTGGTCGAGATGCTCGTCGCGCAGTGCCTCGACCAGCCCGATCAGCGCAACCTTCGAGGCGTCGGTGGCGTGATGGAACATCGACTCTCCCGCGAACAGGCCGCCGATCGCGAGGCCGTACAACCCGCCCACCAGCACGCCGGCCTGGTCGAAGGTCTCGACCGAGTGTGCCCAGCCCAGCCCGTGCAGCCGCACGTACGCGGCCCGGATGTCGGCGCTGATCCAACCCCCGTCGCGTCGCGGGTCGGCGCAGTGGTTGACCACCTGCTCGAATGCGGTGTCGATGCGCACCTGGTACCGCCGCCGGGACCGTCGCAGCGATCGCGGCAGGACGAGCGCTGCCGGGCGCAGGACGCCGCGCCGCAAGGGGGACCACCAGACCATGGGCGCCACATCGTCGAGTGGCATCGGGAAGGCACCGCGCCGGTAGGCGGCCAGAATCGTCGACGGCTCGAGCTCGGCACCGACCGCGACCGCATCGTCGCTCGGCCACGCCGTGGGGTCGAAGGCCCACCGGGAGGGAGGCAGCGACACCGGCACACGACCCATCGTGTCAGCGGTCCGCGGTAGACGACATAGGCTGACCGCGAGGAAAGGAGCGTCGATGGGGATCGCAAGCGGAGCGGCTCGGTCAGCTGCCAAGAGTTTGGTGCCGGCCGGCATCCGGATGGCCCCGCAGATGGGGTCGGCCTTCGTCCGGGAGATGCTGGAGCGCGCCATCGACGGCGTAGGGCCGGTCAAGGGTGCGGCCGCGCAGGCCGACGCTCGCCTCAAGGACGCCAACGGTGACTCCGCAGCGGCGGTGTCGGCGCTCATCGACGGGCACGTCCGGATGGCAGGCGTGCAGGGTTTCGTCACCAACCTGGGCGGGCTGGTGACCGCGGCGGTCGCCATCCCGGCCAACATCTCCGGTCTGGCGCTGTTGCAGTGCCACCTCGTCGCAGGGATCGCCCACCTGCGCGGATACGACCTCGCCGACCGGCGCACCCGCAACGCAATCATCGCCTGCATGCTCGGCGAGGACTCCGTCAACGAGCTCGTGAAGAAGGGCGTCCTGCCGGCGACGCCGATGGGGCTGGCCACCTCTCCCGTCCACGATGTCGAGCTCGATCAGCGGATGGGCCAAGAGGTCGCCACCGAGCTCATCGCGCGGGTCGGTGGACGTCGGCTGGCCACCACCATCGGGCGCCGGATCCCGCTGCTCGGTGGGGGGATCGGCGCGGTCGGTGACGGCTGGTCGACCCACAAGGTCGGGCGGTACGCCGAGCGCGAGCTGCGAGCGCGGGGGCACAGCGCAGGCTGAGGCGCCGCTGTCAGCCTCGTTCCGTCCGGAACTGAACCCTGCCTCGCAACCGCTCACCGGGTCGGGGCGGCCGGCCGCTGAGCCCGAGCGCGGCCGGCTCCGGCAGCGGCTCCTGCACCGAGCGGGCGCCGTCCCACCGCTGCAGCGACTGCCGACGGGCGACCTCACGCAAGGTGGCACCAAGCACCTCGGTGAGCACGGCTGCCACCTCCGGCTCGGTGGCAGAGTCCGGGCGGCGTTCGGCCGGTCGGCGCAGCGGCACCAGCTCGGCGAGGTCACCCACCACGTCGAAGCCGGCGGCGGCGATGTACGCCTGCTGGTCGCGGGCGCGCTCGTCGAGCCAGTCGTACTCGTCCTCGGCCAGGCCCAGCCGGAACGACTGCGGTCGCCGCTCGAGCACCTCGCGGGCAACGAACACCTTGACCAGGTCGGTGTAGACCGCCCCCGGCACCCGACCGGCTACTTCCAGGTTGATGCGGCGCAACACCTCAGCCTCGACGCCTCCCAGCGAGGGGTTCGACCTCCGGACGGCACCGAGATCGAACGGCTCTGCCGTGAGCCCGGTCGCCGCACAGAACCGTCGCCACAGCAGGTCCGGTGGGTCCGCCGACGGCGGCATCGTCACCACGGTGATCTGGTCGGGCTGCAGGTGCTCGAGGTACGGGGCGAGCACCTGGCGCGGATCCTGCTGGCGCCAGAACCGGCGGCCCCAGACTCCGTCCTCGCCCTCGGGGTCACGGATCGAGTCGATGAACTCCTGCCAGGTCGGAGCGTGCTGGTTGCGCAGGGCGGTCTGCCAGGCAGCCGGGATGAGCCGGCTATAGTCACGGGCGGTGAAGACGATCCGGACCCGGGCCGGCGCCACACTCGACACCAGCCGCTGCACCGCCGAGGAGTCGGCCGTGCACAGGTACTCCATCGACACCATCGCAGTGCGCGCCCCGCTGGCGCGCGCCTCGTCGACGAGCGCCGTCCATTGGTCGGTGTCGCTCGACGCGACGCCGTCGCGCCTACGTCGTCGTCCCATCAGGTGCTTCACCGCAGTCGCGTGCTCCTTGAAGTCCGCGCCGTAGAAGGTGGCCCCCTGCTCATCGAGCACGCGCTGGTTGCCCACCAGCATCTGCTGCACGTAGGTCGTCCCGGTCTTGAGCGGTCCGATGTGGACATGGACCTGCTCGAGCTCACTCATCGCTCGTCCCTTCTTGCGGGTCCACCGATCGGGCGCCGGTCCACTTGCTGCCACCCTGGCGACGGGCCGTCTCGAGCACGGTCAGCGCGAGCACCTCCTCGAGCAGCGCGGCGACCTCGGCCTCGCTGACGTCGTCGGGAGCCCGCGTCGACGGCCGGTGCACCGGGGTCAACTCGTCCAGGTCCCCCTCGACGGCGAACTCCGCCTCGCGCAAGTACCTTATGGCCTGCTCGGCTCGGGGGTCGAGCCACGCGTGCTCGGCCTCGGGCAGCACCAGGCGAAACGACTGCTCGCGGCGCTCGAGCACCTCGCGGACGACGAAGAACTTGACGAGGTCGGTGTAGACCGGCACCGGCAGCCGGCCGGCGACCCGCGCGGTCAGTCGTCGCAACACCTCTGCCTCGACGCCGCCGAGTGAGATGTTGTTGCGCGGCACGTCCAGGCTGTACGAGTCGGCCTCCAGCCCACTCGCGGCGCAGAAGCGACGCCACAGCAGCGCCGGGTCGGCGCCCGCACGCGGCACGGTGAGGACGTGCACCCGGTCGTGCGGCACGTGCCGGAGCCACCGCGGCAGCACCGCGGCCGGGTCCTGGTGGTCCCAGAAGACCCCACCGAGCGACCGCCGCCCGCGTGGCTCGCGCACGGAGGCACAGAACTCCCGCCAGGTCGGGGCCACGCGGTTGCGCAGGCGGGTCTGCCAGTCCGCCGGCACCACCGCCGCCAGGTCACGGGCGGCATAGATGACGTGCACCTCGGCCGGGGTGAACGACTCGACCACGGCCGCGACGCTGTGCGGCGCGGCCACCGAGAGCTGCTCGGCCGACAACACACCGGTGTGGGCCCCGCTGTCGTGGACCTCGCGGACGAGCCGGTCCCACCGGTCCCGCGGGGGGGCACCGGCAGGCAGCCGCGCGGGCACCCCGGCGGCACGGCGCATCAGCTGCACGCAGGCCCGTCGGTGCGTCGGCCAGTCGGGGCCGGGCACGACGACACCGGCCGTACGCAGCGCGGCCCGGTTGGCGAACAGGACGCTCTGCAGGAACGTGGACCCGGACTTGGGGGGTCCGACGTGCACGTGGACGCGCTGCAGATCACCCATGTGAGCGCAGGCTAGTCGGCGAGGGCCTGCACCACGCGTGAGGGGCTGGGGCGTCCGAGCTGCCCCGCGAACCAGTCGCTGGTCGCGACCAAGGCACCCAGATCGACCCCGGTTCGCACCCCGAGACCGTCGAGCATCCACACCAGGTCCTCGCTGGCGAGGTTGCCGGTGGCGCTCTGCGCGAAGGGGCAGCCACCAAGGCCGCCCGCACTCGCGTCGAAGGTGGTCACACCCGCACGCATCGCCGCCACCGTATTGGCGAGCGCCTGGCCGTAGGTGTCGTGAAAGTGCATGGCCAGCTGCTCGGGGCCGGTGCCACCGGCGGCCAGGGTACGCAGCAGCGCAGTGACGTGCCCGACGGTCCCGACGCCGATGGTGTCGCCGAGGCTGAGCTGGTCGGCGCCCATCGCCAGCAGCCGACGCCCGGCGGCGGCGACCTGCTCGACGGGGACGTCACCCTCCCAGGGATCGCCGAAGCACATCGACAGGTACGCCCGCACGTGCAGGCCGGCAGCCTTGGCGCGGGTCACCACCGGATCGGCCATCGTGTACTGCTCGTCGAGGCCGCAGTTGAGGTTGCGGCGGGCAAAGGTCTCGGTGGCGCTGAGGAAGACCGCAACGTGGGTGACACCCGCACGCAGTGCGCGGTCGAGACCGCGCTCGTTGGGCACCAGCACCGGCAGCGGCGTGCCGCCCGCGAGCAGGCCGTCGGCGGCGAGCCGGTCGATCAGCTCGTCGGCGTCGGCGAGCTGAGGCACCCAGGCGGGGTGCACGAAGCTGGTCGCTTCGACCACCGGCAGCCCGGTGGCCACCAGCCGGGAGACGAGCTCGACCTTGACCGCGAGCGGCACGACACGCGACTCGTTCTGCAGCCCGTCGCGGGGGCCGACCTCCCAGATCGTGACCTCCGCGGGGAGCGATGGGTCGCGGACGACCTGCGGGCTGCGCATCAGACCTCCCCCGCGTCGCCGAGCGGGTCGACGCTGAACAGGACCTGGCCGATCGGCACCTGCTGACCGGCGACCACGGCCACGTCGACGACGGTGCCGGCGAACGGGGCCGTCAGCGTGAGCTCCATCTTCATCGCCTCGAGCACGCCCAGCGCGGCGCCGGCGTCGACCGTGTCGGCCTCGGCGACGTGCACCGCGAGCACGGTGCCAGGCATCGGGGCCGTGACGTCCCGCTCGGTCGTGTCCTGGTGCCGCGCGGCGGCACCGAGGGCGTCGGGACGCTCGAGCAGATGCACCTGACCCTGGTAGGCCACCTCGACACCGGCCGCGGTCAGGTGCACCCCGACGGCGGGATCCCGGCGCTCGGCACCGGCCACGAAGTGGGTCTGCCCGTCGGCGCGCAGCAGCACCCTGGCCGGGGCAGGGTCAGCCGACGTGCGCCAGCCGTCGCCGGCACGGAACGGGTGCCCGGCGTCACCTGCCGGCCGTCGCTCGAGCAGCTTCCGGGCCGCCTGCGCCCAGGCTGTCACCGGCACCTCGGCGCGCCGCAGGTACGGCGCGGCGGCGGGGTCGCTGTCCAGCCAGGCGGTGTGGATCCGCGCTGCGGTGAACTCCGGACCCGCCACCAGAGCCCGTACGAACCCGACGTTGGTCGCCAGTCCGGTCACGACGGTGTGGTCGAGCGCCGCGGTGAGCGCCGCGATGGCCTCGGGGCGCGTCGGTGCGTGCACGATCACCTTGCCGAGCATCGGGTCGTAGGCGGTCGACACCTCCTCACCGGGGCGCAGCGCGGCATCCACGCGCGCCTCCTCGACCGGCCAGTCGGCACGGATGGCGCGACCGGCCTGCGGCAGGAAGCCGGCGTACGGGTCCTCGGCGTAGACCCGCGCCTCGATGGCGTGCCCTTCCACGCGGACGTCTGCCTGGGTCAGCGGCAGCGGCTCCCCGGCCGCCACCTGCAGCTGCAGGCCGACCACGTCGAGGCCGGTGACCGCCTCGGTGACCGGGTGTTCCACCTGCAGCCGGGTGTTCATCTCGAGGAAGAAGAACTCCCCGTCCGCGACCAGGAACTCGACCGTACCGGCGCCGACGTAGCCCACCTCACGGGCCAACGCCGTTCCAGCCGCGCAGAGCCGGACGCGGAGATCGGGCGAGATGGTCGGTGCCGGGGCCTCCTCGAGCACCTTCTGGTGCCGGCGCTGCACCGAGCAGTCGCGCTCGTACAGGTGCAGCACGGTGCCATGGGTGTCGGCGACCACCTGCACCTCGACGTGACGACCGCCTGGCACGAACCGCTCGAGCAGCAGTGTGTCGTCACCGAACGCATGCTGCGCCTCGCGCCGGGCCGCCTCGAGCGCCGCGGGCAGGTCGGCGGGGTCGCGCACCACCCGCATCCCCTTGCCGCCGCCACCCGCCGCCGCCTTCACCAGCACCGGGTACGCCACCGCGTCCCCGCCCGACTTGTCACCGCTGGACGGCGCCAGAAGGCGGTGTGGCGGTGACAACTCGTAGGAGGGGAGGACGGGGAGGCCGGCGGCGCGGGCGACCTGGCGGGCGTGGTCCTTGCGCCCCATCGCGTCGATGACGTCGGCCGGGGGTCCCACCCACACCAGCCCGGCCGCGGTCACCGCGCGGGCGAAGTCGGCCCGCTCGGACAGGAAGCCGTAACCGGGGTGCACCGCCTCCGCCCCGGACTCGACTGCGGCGCGCAACACTGCCTCGACCGACAGGTACGACCGGGCCGCGGGTGTCGCGCCGATCCGGACCGCGACATCGGCCTCCTCCACGTGCAGAGCGCCGGCATCGGCGTCGGAGTAGACCGCGACGGAACGCAGCCCCCGCGCCCGCGCCGACCGGATCACGCGGACGGCGACTTCGCCGCGGTTGGCGACGAGCAGCGTGGCGAACGGTCGCGCGTGCAGGGCGGTCATCGCTGCGCGCTCACATCCGGAAGATGCCGTAGCCGGGTGCCGGGACCGGCGCACCGGCAGCGGCGGCCAGACCGAGACCGATCACCCGGCGGGTGTCGACGGGGTCGATGACGCCGTCGTCCCACAGCCGGGCGGTGGCGTACCACGGCGAGCCCTGGTGCTCGTACTGCTCGCGGATCCCGGCCCGGTACGCCTGCTCGTCCGCGGCGGACCACTCGTCGCCGGCCGCGAGGGCGTTGCGGCGCACGGTTGCCAGCACCGAGGCGGCCTGCTCGCCGCCCATCACCGAGATGCGGGCGTTCGGCCACGTCCAGAGGAACCGCGGGTCGTACGCCCGCCCGCACATGGCGTAGTTGCCGGCACCGAACGAGCCGCCGATCACGACGGTGAGCTTAGGCACGACCGAGCACGCCACCGCCGTGACGAGTTTGGCGCCGTCCTTGGCGATGCCGCCGTTCTCGTACTCGCGGCCGACCATGAAGCCGGTGATGTTCTGCAGGAAGACCAGCGGCACGCCCCGCTGGTTGGCCAGCTCGACGAAGTGCCCGCCCTTCAGCGCCGACTCGCTGAACAGGATGCCGTTGTTGGCGACGATCGCGACCGGGTAGCCCCAGACGCGGGCGAAGCCGCACACCAGCGTCTGGCCGTACAGCGCCTTGAACTCGTGCAGCCGCGACCCGTCCACTACCCGGCGGATCACCTCGCGCACGTCGTAGGGGACCCGGGGGTCGGCGGGCACCACGTCGTACAGGCCGTCGGGGTCGTCGAGCGGTTCCTCGACCGGGTGCTGGCGCAGGCTCGGTGTTTCGCGGCGCTCCAGGGTGCTGACCGCCGAGCGCAGCACCGCGAGCGCCTCGTCGTCGTCGTCGGCGAGGTGATCGACGACCCCGGAGCGGCGAGCGTGCACATCGCCGCCGCCGAGATCCTCCGCGCTGACGACCTCACCGGTGGCGGCCTGCACCAACGGGGGCCCGCCGAGGAAGATCGTGCCCTGGCCCCGGACGATCACCGACTCGTCCGACATCGCCGGGACGTAGGCACCGCCGGCGGTGCAGGAGCCCAGCACGGCGGCCAGCTGCGGGATCCCGCGGGCCGACAGCTGCGCCTGGTGGTAGAAGATCCGGCCGAAGTGCTCGCGGTCGGGGAACACCTCGTCCTGCATGGGCAGGAACGCCCCGCCGGAGTCGACGAGGTAGAGACAGGGCAGGTGGTTGTCCATCGCGATGGTCTGCGCGCGCAGGTGCTTCTTCACCGTCATCGGGTAGTACGTGCCGCCCTTCACGGTCGCGTCGTTGGCGACGATGATGCACTCGCGGCCCTCGACCAGGCCCACCCCGGTGACGATGCCGGCTGCCGGCACCGCGTCGTCGTACATCCCGGTCGCGGCCAGCCCGCTGAGCTCGAGGAACGGCGAGCCAGGGTCGAGCAGCCGGTCGATCCGGTCGCGGACGAGCAGCTTGCCCCGGGCCAGGTGCTTGTCGCGCGCCTTGGCCGGCCCGCCCTCGCGGGCGCGGGCGACGCGGGCCCGCAGCTCGGCGGTGAGCTCTCGCAGGCCGGGCGCGGTCGATGCGGTCGCGCTCACCGTGGCGATGCTAGCCACCGCGGCCCGGCGCTCATAGGCTCGCCCGGTGGCGCAGCAGATGAAGGGCCTGGTCATCGTCGGCGGTGGACCGGCCGGATTGTCGGCGCTGCAGGCTTACCGAGAGGCCGGCGCGGGTGGGCCCGTCTGCATGGTCTCCGAGGACTCGGTGCTGCCGTACGAGCGCCCGCCGCTGTCGAAGGAGTTCCTCCGCGGGGAGGTTGCCGCTGGCGCGATCGCGATGCAGGACGCGGAGTTCTGGCGCAGTGCCGACGCCTCCGTACGGCTGCTGACCCGGGCGGTTGCGCTGGACGCCGCCGCCCGCGTCGTCACGCTCTCGACCGGTGAACGCCTCGGCTTCGACGCGTGCGTGCTCGCCACCGGCGCGGCTCCGGCACGGCTGCCGGTGCCCGGTGGCGGACACCCCGCCGTGCTCAGGCTGCGCTCGCTGGTCCAGGCACATGCGTTGCGCCAGGCCGCCGACCGGGCCGACACGGCGGTGGTCGTCGGGTCGGGCTTCATCGGCTGCGAGGCCGCGGCATCGCTCGCGGCACGCGGGCTGCAGGTCACGCTGGTGACCCAGGAGCGGCTGCCGCAGCAGGAGCGGCTCGGCGCCGCCGCTGGCCGCCGGATAGCGGGCTGGCTGCGCGACAGCGACGTCGAGCTGGTGGTGGGGGCTCGCGTCGAACGGATCGTCGCCGGGCACCGCGTCGAGCTCGCCGACGGCCCGGCGGTGACGGGCGACCTGGTGCTGGCTGCGGCAGGGGTGACACCGCGGGCCGGGCTGGCCGACACGGCCGGGCTGGACGTGCGCGCCGGGCGTGTCGTCGTCGACGCGCACATGCGTACCAGTGCGCCCGGGGTGCTCGCGGCCGGCGACGTGGCGCTCGCGCACAACGCCACGGCCGGCCGGGCTCTGGTCGTCGAGCACTGGGGCGAGGCGCTGGCCATGGGCGTGGTGGCCGGGGGGACCGCCGCCGGCTCCGACGAGGCGTGGGCCGAGGTGCCGGGCTTCTGGTCCGACATCGGTGGCCGGGTGCTCAAGTACGTCGCCTGGGGCGACGGCTTTGACGACGCCCGGCTCGTCGGCCACGACGCTGGCGCCTTCACCGTCTGGTACGGCCGGCGGGGAGTCACCGTGGGAGCGCTGACCCACGAGGCGGACGACGACTACGCACGCGGCCGCGAGCTGGTCGAGGCGGCCGCCCCGCTACCGGACCCCTGATCCGTCGGCGCCGCCGTCCCCCGGGTCACCCGGCCCGAGGCGACGTCCATGACGGCGTCGGCCCGGTGCCGGCTGGCCACCACCAGGCGCGCGTTGGCCTCGTCGCTGCGGTGCACCCACCGCTCCGCATCGACCGCGGTACGGCCGTGCACCTGGTGCCGGGCGATGAGCCGGGACAGACGGAGGTCAGCCGGCAGGTCCAGGAACCACACCTCGTCGAGCAGCTCGCGGGCGGCTCGCCACGGACCGTCCAGCAACAGGTAGTTGCCCTCGACCACCACCAGCTCGACCGAAGCGGCGACCACGTAGGCAGCCGGCACGGTCTGCTCACGTTCACGGTCGAACGCGGGCACCGGTACGTCCTCCCCCCCGGCACGCAGACGGCGCAGCAGGGCCGCGAAACCGTCGGCGTCGAAGGTCTCCGGCGCCCCTTTCACGTCAGCCAGCCCGCGGTCGGCAAGCTCGGCGCCGGACAGGTGGAAGCCGTCCATGCCCACGGCGGCGCCTGTCCGCCCGGCGGCACTCCAGGCCTCGACGAGGGCTCGGGCCACTGTCGACTTGCCCACTCCCGGCGCGCCCGTCAGCCCCAGCAGTCGACGCGCGGGCTGCGACATGCGACCGGTGACCTCCTCGCCGAGGCGCAGAGCGTAGCTCACCAACAGCGCGACCCCCGCCCGCTCGTCAGGACCGCATCGGTCATGGCGAGCGGGCGGTCGGCGCCTACAGGAACCGGGTGATGATCGGACAGTTCACGACGATGCCGGTGGAGCCGAACGGCTTGCCGTCCTCGCCGGTGATGAAGCCCTGCGCGACGAGGTCGAGGTACTGGAACTCGTCGATGACGCGGGCCCGGTAGCCCTTTGCGATCGCCCGGTCGGTCCAGAACCCCAGGTTCAGGTCCCAGGCGGGGCTGTAGTCGTTGGAGACCGTCGGCACGCCGCCGATGACCTGCAACGGGTCGCCTTCGCCCAGGAGCGCGCTGTTGAGCCCCTGCCGCTGGGGGTTCCGCACCCCGGTGGGTCCGTTGGCGGTGACGAAGAGCCGCTCGATCGGGCTGAAGGCGCTGTCGTCGCGGCCGACCGGCAGGTCGCCGATCGCCGGGGCGTACGTCCCGCTGTCCAGCGTGGCCACGACCGGGTCGGATGCCTCGGTGCTGATGTAGGTCGCCGGCTTCGCGAAGCTGAAGATCTGCGTGGTGTCCAGCGTCACCGTGCCCTGACCGTTGCTCGGCGCCTCCGGACAGATCCGGAGCACCCGGTCGTGCACGAGGGAGTGGTCGACAGCGCCCTTGCAGAAGTCGAGCTGGTCGGCCGACACGTCGTAGGCGATGACCGGCGCGTTGTAGACCGGAGTGCCCGGAGCATTCACCACCCGCACGTACGGCGTGTACGTGGCGTCCCCGACCGATCCGGGGCGCGCCACCTTCGGTGGGAACGCGTTCGGAGCCTTGCCCGGGACGAGGACGCGCCTCGGGCTGAAGTCCACCGCCGCGGTCTCGAAGACGAGGCTTGCGTCCTTGGTCAGCCAGGCGTCACGCACCGCCGTCCCCACGTTGGCGTAGGCGAGCTTCGAGGAGAAGTTCAGCCCCAACGCGTCGGCGTTGGCCTGGTCGGTGGTGTCGGTGAGGATGAACCAGACGTTCTTGCCGTTCCGGTCGTGCCCGAGGTACAGCGGCAGCGTCGTCCGTCCGCCCGACTTGTTGATGGTGCCCGCCTTGAGCAACTGAACCGGACCGACCAACGACTCGTTGTTCTCCGAAAAGCTTTCAGATGCCGGCGGGCCGAAATAGGTCTGCGGGATGTCGGTGCCCGTGGCTGGTGGCTCCGGCGGTGCCGGATCGTCGGCCTGGGACGGCAACACGCTCGCGGCCAGGGCGAGGAGGGGAATAGTCACGAGTGCAGCGGTCACCCTGACCGCGCGGTGTGAGGTGGGTCGTTTGAGCATCAGAAATCTCCTGTTCGTAAGCGAGAACTGGGCGCGCGAACAGACACCCAGAGAGGCTGGTCACACTCAGGAGACGCGTGCACTCGTCTAGTGCTGCCACCTTAAGTCGACGTGCCCGGTTACGACCCTTACGGCTTTCTTACGCCGGCATTCTCGCTAGCTGTGCCCGACGACGGGGTGCGGCACGTACGGAGCCTCCAGGGCCGCCACCTCCTCGACGGTGAGCCGGAGGTCGACGGCGGCGACCGCGTCGGTGAGGTGCTCGGGCTTGGAGGCACCCACGATCGGTGCGCTCACCCCGGGCCGGCTCATCAGCCAGGCGAGCGCGACCTGCGCCCGCGGCACCCCCCGGTCCTCGGCCACGGCGCCGACCGCGTCGACGACCGGGTGGTCGCCGGCGGCGTACAGCGAGTCGGAGATCGCGTCGCTGGTGGAGCGCGTGGTGCTGCGGTCGCCCGCGGGGCGGGCGAGCAGGCCCCGGGCCAGCGGGGACCACGGGATGAGGCCGACGCCCTGGTCCAGGCACAGCGGGACCATCTCGCGCTCCTCCTCGCGATAGGCGAGGTTGTAGTGGTTCTGCATCGTGACGAAGCGGGTCCAGCCGTTGCGCTCGGCGACGTGCTGGGCCGTCGCGAACTGCCACGCCCACATGCTCGACGCCCCGATGTGGCGGGCCTTGCCGGCGCGTACGACCTCGTGCAGCGCCTGCATCGTCTCCTCGATCGGCGTCTCGGGGTCCCAACGGTGGATCTGGTAGAGGTCGACGTAGTCGGTGCCCAGCCGGCGCAGCGAGTCATCGATGGCCGCCATGATGTGCGTGCGAGACAGCCCGCCGTCGTTTGGTCCGTCGCCCATCGGCATGAAGACCTTGGTGGCGAGCACGTAGTCCTCGCGGCGGGCGAACAGCTGACCCAGCAGCCGGCCGGTGACCTCCTCGCTCGCGCCGAGGGAGTACATGTCGGCGGTGTCGAAGAACGTGATCCCCGCCTCGACCGCGGTGCGCACCACCGGCTCGGCTGCGTCTCCGTCGAGCACCCAGTCCCGCCAGCCGGGGTCGCCGTAGGTCATCATCCCCAGGCACACCGCGGACACCTTGGTGCCCGTCGTGCCGAGCCGCACGTAGTCCATGGCGGCGAGCCTAGGCGCCGACGTGTCCGTTCCACGCGCACGGGGCAGGATGATGGCGACGACGCTCGACTGCGCAAGGAAGGGCCATTCATGACGCTGCCTCGAAGAATTCTCGGCGGCCCCAGTGACGGTGTCGCTGGACGAGGAGGTCCTGGCCCGTCTCGAAAGGCTGCCCCAGCGGGGGCGGCCTCGGGGGACCGCTACCCCGAGATGGCCGCCGTACGCGGCGACTCAGCCCCCACCGCCGGCTGAGCGGAGAACCAGTGCGATGAGTGAGCTCCCGCTGGATCAGTACGCACTGCTGTCGGACTGCGGCTCTGCCGCCCTGGTGAGCACCGGGGGGTCGGTGGACTGGCTGTGCATGCCGCGTTTCGACAGTCCCCCGGTGTTCGCGCGCCTGTTGGACGCCGGCGCCGGGCACTTCCTCGTCGCGCCGACCGGCACCGGGCTGACCGCCACCAGGAGCTACCGGCGGCCCGGACTCGTCCTGGACACGACGTGGACCGGAGCCGCCACGGAGCTGGTCGTCACCGACGCGCTCGCGCTCGGGCGGCGCGAGCGGGGTCACCAGCTGGGCCTGGACGCCCCCGGTGTCCTGCTGCGCCGGGTGCGGTGCACCCGAGGGTCGGTCACGGTCGGCATCGAGTACGTCCCCCGTCCCGAGTACGGCCTGATCCACCCGCGGCTGGACATCGTCAAGGGCGGGCTGGTGAGCCATGGGGGAGCCACCGTCGTCGTGCTGAGCACCGACGTGACCTTTATCGTGGACGAGCGGGCGGCGCACACCACCGTCGAGCTGCGCGAGGGCGACGAGCTGGCTTTCGCGATGGAGCAATGCGACGCGTGGGGCACGGTCACCGACGTCTGGACCGCCCGCAAGGTGCGGCGCCGGCTCGCGGACACCGAGGCCGCGTGGCGGAGCTGGTCCGAGCTGCACCAGCGCTACGACGGGCCGTTGCGCGAGCAGGTCCATCACAGCGGGGTGGTGCTGCAGGGCCTGACGTATGCGCGCAGCGGCGCCGTCGTCGCAGCGCCGACCACCAGCCTCCCCGAGGGGGTCGGCAGCGGACGTACGTGGGACTACCGCTTCACCTGGGTGCGGGACGCGAGCATGACGCTGCAGGGGCTGTACGTCGCAGCCTGCCCGGATGAGGCAGCCCGCTTCTTCGCCTTCCTGGCGCGCGCCGCGGCCACCCAGCTGCAGCGCGGCGTCGACCTGCAGATCATGTTCGCCGTCGATGGTCGGCGCGACCTGACCGAGACCGAGCTCCCCCACCTGTCCGGGTGGCGCGGCAGCGGGCCGGTACGGGTCGGCAACGGGGCGTGGAACCAACGGCAGCTCGACGTCTACGGCGCGGTGGTCGACGCCGCCCACACCCTGCGTGACCAGCTGGCCGTCGTCGACGACGGCACCCGCCGCTTCCTCGTCTCCGCGGTCGACGCCGCCGCGGTCAGGTGGGACGACGACGACCAGGGCATCTGGGAGGTCCGCGGCCCGGCCCGACCCTTCCTGCACAGCAAGCTCATGTGCTGGGTGGCCCTGGACCGGGGGGTGGCCATGGCCGAGCAGCTGGGTGCCACCGCTCGGGTGGCGGACTGGAGCCAGGTGCGCGACGAGATCCGGGCCGCCATCCTCGAGCGCGGCTGGAGCGAGCAAGCAGGTGCCTACACCCAGTACCTGGGATCCGACGAGCTGGACGCCTCGGTCCTGCTGCTGGCCACCGTGGGCTTCCTGCCCGGTGACGACGAGCGTCTGCGGGCCACCATCGACGCGGTGGAACGCGGGCTCAGCGACGAGCGGGGACTGGTCTACCGGTATCGCGGCGGCGACGGCTTCGACGCCCCGGAGGGCACCTTCCTGCTGTGCACCTTCTGGCTGGCCCATGCGCTCGCGGTGACCGGTCAAGTGGAGCGGTCGCGCGAGGTCTTGGAGCGGGCGGCTTCGTACGCCACCGACCTGGGCCTGTTCGCCGAGCAGGTCGACGAGGCGACCGGCGAGCTGCTCGGCAACTTCCCCCAGGCCTTCAGCCACCTCGGCCTGGTGACCGCGGCGCAGGCGCTCGCCGACGCCGAGGCGGCGGCAGGGGTGGCCTGACCGGCGCCCCTGCGCATGTCGGGCTAGGCGGGCTCGGCGGCGGTGGCGCGGTGCCGCGGCGGGGGTACGGCCCCGCTGACCGGAGCCGGTTCGACCCGCAGCACTCGGGCCAGGCCGCTGGGCAGCCACCAGTTCCACCGGCCCAGCAGCCCGACGAGCGCGGGCACCAGCAGGGCCCGCACGATGGTGGCGTCGATGAGGATGCCGACCCCGAGCGCGGTGCCGAGCACCTTGATGTCGGTGCCGGGCGCGCTGGCCAGCGCGGCGAAGGCGAAGAAGAGGATCAGCGCCGCCGAGGTGACCAACCGCCCGGTACGGCCGAGACCGGTCACGACCGCCAGCGACGTGCTGCCCGTGGCGTCGTACTCCTCGCGCATGCGGGCAAGGATGAAGACCTCGTAGTCCATCGACAGGCCGAACAGGAACGCGAAGATGATGATCGGCAGCCAGAACGTCGTCGCACCGGTCGCGGACACCCCGAACACCGCCTGCGAGCCGTGGCCCTGCTGCCAGAAGTAGGTGACGGCGCCGAAGACGGCGGCCAGCGACACCAGGTTCAGTACCACCGCCTTGAGCGGCAGCAGCAGCGAGCGGAAGGTGCGCGCGAGCAGCACGAACGTGACCCCCGCGATGAGCAGCAACACGTACGGGAAGTTCTTGTAGACCGCCGAGAAGTAGTCCTCGACGGTGGCCCCGGTCCCTGTCACGTCGACCGGGGTTCCGATGGCGGCCTCGACGCTGCTGCGCACGTCGTCGACGACGGCGGTGCCGGTGCTGTCGACGGTCTCCCGCTCCGGGAGCACCTCGACCACGGCGCTGTCCCTATCGCGCAAGCCGACGACCGCGCCTCTGACCCCGGCGACGTCGCGCGCCGCGGCCGCGGCCGATGCGGCGTCGTCAGGGGCGACCAGCAGCACGATCGGGGTGAGCACGCCGGTGCCGATGCCACCGTCTGCGAGGGTCTGCAACGCGTCGTACGGCGCTCCGGCGCTGGCCAGTGACTCGGTGTCGGACTGGCCGATCTTGAGGTCGAAGACCGGCAGGACCAGCAGGGTAAGCGCACCCAGCGCGACCACCGCGGCGGTGACCCGGCGCCGCATGATGAGCCGTGCCCAGGCCGACCAGCCGCGGGCCGGCGCGGTCTCCTTGCGGATCTTGGGGTAGTCGATGCGCGGCCCGATGCTGGACAGCAGCGCCGGCAGCAAGGTGAGGACCACAGCGACGCTGACCAGCGGAATCAGCGTGCCGCCCAGCCCCATGCTGCGCAGGAACGGCACCGGCAACGCCAGCAGGGCGATCAGGCTGATCGCGACGGTCACGCCCGATGCCAGCACGGCGTGACCCGCCGTGCGGACCGCCGCGACCACGGCGTCGTCGTTGTCGCGGCCGTGGGCCAGCTCCTCGCGCCAGCGGGAGACCACCAGCAGCGAGTAGTCGATAGCCACGCCCAGGCCGACGAGGGAGATCAGGAACTGCACCACGAAGCTGACGTCGGTGATCGTGGTCAACCCCAGCACGATGAGGAACGTGGTGAGGATCGACACCGCTGCGACGAGCATCGGCAGCAGAGCGAGGAAGGAGGCGAACACGAACACCAGCACGGCCAGGGCGCCCGTCGCGCCGATCAGCGTCTCGGCCAGCACGCTGGGCCCCTCGGTGTCACCGCCGGCGGCGAGCAGGTTGTACGACGTGAGCTGCACGTCCAGCCCGCTGCCCTGCGCCGCTTGGGTCAGCACCGGCTGCACCTGCGCCTCCAGGCCCGGTCCGAACCCTTCGGGCATCGGGCCCTGGACGAGGCCGAACGTCGTGCGCCCGTCGTCGGAGATGAACGCGTCGTCGTCGGTGCTGGCCAGGTCGACCACCTGCAGGCCGGGGAGCGCCTGGCGCACCGCGTCGAAGATGCCGGCCACCTGCTCGCGTTGTTCGTCGACGGAGGTGCCGGCCGGCACGGTCACGACGGGGACCAGGGTGTCGGCGGTGCTCGCTCCGTACTCCTCGACCAGACGCTGCTCCGCGGCGTCGCCTGGCTGGCCAGGCAGTGAGAAGTCGACGGTCAACCGGTCGGACAACCTGCTGGCGGTCGCTGCGCCTGCGACAAACAGGACGAGCCAGCACAGCGCCACGAGCCGGCGGTGCCGCAGGACGAGCCTCGCGAAGGATTCCACGCCCACCAGTGTGCGAGCCGCCGATGGCTGCTGCATGCCGAGCGGTCGCCGGGTGGAACGCATGACGATCGCCCCGGAGTCACCCGGCTCGCCCATCGACGTGTCGGCAGCCGGCGTCGTGAGCCTCGCCTGTGGTCCGTGCGCGCGAGGCGTCGGCGGTGGTGGCGCGAGCAGGGGTTCGCCGGCCGGCGCAGGCATCTGCGGGCCTCGAAAGGACCGACTCAGGAGGCGCTCGCGGCAGCCGCCGCGGGGACGAGCAGGCGGCCGAGCGCGAGGCCACGCACGGTACGCACCAGCACGGTGGCCCAGGCGCCGAGCAGGAACACGAAGAGCGCGACGGCAACGTCGGCGAACAGGTCGGTCCCGGTCCCGGCGGCCAGGCCACTGGTGCCGGTGACGACGGTGCCGACCGGGAAGGTGAAGCTCCACCAGGTCAGGCTGAACGGCAGGTGCCGGCGGGCAGTGCGCACCGTGATAGCGGCAATGATGCCAAGCCAGACCATGGCGAGACCCCAGCTCACCAGGCCGTAGTACAGCCCGAGACGGGTGGCCGCCGCCGCGTACGAGGGCGATAGCACGCCGTGGGCGGCGACGCCCATTGCGTACGCGGCGGTGATGGACTGGCCGAGCGGGCCCAGGACGATCCACAGCATGGGAGTGCCGGCAGCCGTGCCCACGTCGTGGCGCAGGAGGCGCCGCACGATCAGCGGGATGACGATGAGGCTGGCGACCAGGGACAGGCCGAACAAGGCGTAACAGCCCACAAGGAGGCTCTCGCGGGCCCGGCCGGGACCCATCGTGGTCACGAGCAGCGCTCCGGTCGCGGCCGACACCATCGGCGGTACGACCGGCATGAGCCAACCCCCGAATGCGCTGCCGGGCGGGTACCCGTGCCGGGTGACGGCGACGGCGGGGACGATGACCGTCGCGAGCAGGCCGGTGAGGGTGCCGGCGGTCCACAGCACCCAGTCCAGCCCCAGCGCGACCTGGTAGCCGAGCAGGTCCTTGCCGACGAGCAACGCACCTGTGCCCACGGTCAGCATCGCCATCGGCGGAGCGCCGTAGAAATGGCCCATCACCGGGTGGAACAGGTGGGCGCGGGCCTGCGCGGGGTGACGCAGCCAGTGCGCGGCGGTGGCGGCGAGCAACGCGGCCAGCAGCACGGCGGCCAGCACCCACACCCCGACGGCGAAGGTGCGCAGCCCGGGGACCTGTGCAGGCAAGGTGACGGCGGCAACGGGCACGATCCCGGTGCCCATGACGGCGGCGAACCAGTTGGGCCCGAGGTGCGCGAGGCCGCTGGTGCGCCCCTCACCTGTCGATGGGCCCGGGACCGTCGGCATGCGTCACCTCCTCGGGTGGCTGGTCCTGCTGTTCCTGGCCCTGATGTGCGTCCTGATGTTCCTCCAGACCAACGTGCTGGCGTGGATGCTGCCCTGAGGCTCAAGCTCCGGCGTC
>Ga0183260_10000273_pt1 | contig 42222 bp, 30 predicted proteins | sample AntDrymUQ4972206_2_FD_129768 | JGI IMG/M metagenome (GOLD analysis project Ga0183260, IMG submission 129768) | Polar desert sand microbial communities from Dry Valleys, Antarctica - metaG UQ497 (22.06) (version 2) (version 2) | ecosystem: Environmental > Terrestrial > Soil > Desert | place... | reverse complement strand
TGTACACTTTGCCAAAGCATAAGCCTTTACTTTTAGGAGCAGCACTTACTAATGAAACAGCGGAATGGATGGGCGGTTGGGCAGAAGGATTGTTAACAGGGCATAAGCCAATACATGAACTAAAGGAATTAATTGGTGTATTTAAAAAAGGCGGCGGTGATAGAAAACCAATTTATCTGCAGGTTCAGCTTGGTTATGGTGAAGATGAGGAAAAGCTGGCAGCAGATGTTTTTCATCAGTGGCGAACAAATATTTTTCCCGGGAAAGTTAAAGGCGACTTGTGGAAGGTAGAGCAATTTGATGCGTTAGGAGAATTTGTAACAATCGGGGATATTAAAAAAAAGATATTGTTTTCTTCTAATATTCAGCAACACATTGATAGTTTAAAAGAGTATGCTGAATTAGGATTTGAAAAAATAATTCTTCACAATGTAGGCAGAAACCAGGAAGAGTTTATCAATGTATTCGGAGAAAAAGTTTTACCGAAGTTATAGGTCCTTTGCATCATCATACTTCTACTTCAACCGGATACTTTTGTATCTCCTTATAGTCTTTGGCTTTTTTCTTTAACCTATTCTGTTTCCATTCCCGATAAACTTCACCTGCAACAAACATGGCAGGGATAGGCGCTGCAAAATAAATCCATAGATGCTCCCACTTATTACCTGCAAGAGCGGCCGTAAAAGACCGTGCAGGATTAAGGCTCATCCCGGAAAATGGCATCTCTATAATGATATACAAAGCGATTAATACCCCCGATAAAATAGCAACAAACTTGTCAAATCGTTTAGAGCTGCTTGCCAACAATACCATCAGCATCATTATAAAAGAGATTATAAACTCAGCTATAAAAGCCGACATAGATCCATGCGGCGGCTTTGGTGCAGTGATAGCAAAATTAATTAATGGATGCGCAAACCACTTTCCCACGGTAAGTTTTAAAAGCTGGGCTGCAACGATAGCACCTGCAAATTGAGCAACAGTATACAGTATTGCTTGCAGTTTATCAATTTTGCCAAGTCTGTAAAAAGTCCATGTAACTGCCGGATTAATATGAGCGCCTGATTTTTTGCCAAACAATAAAACTACCCCGACAATATATAAACCCAGAATTATTCCCATCGGAATCCGCCGGATTAAGGGCTGTTCTTTTAATACACTTTTCATTACAGGTAAGTCAGGATGCTCAAGAAAAATAGTGAGAAGTCCGGCTATAAGCACGAAGCCTGCTAACCCAATGGCTTCAAATAAATATACCCGCCAGTTTTTTTTGATGTATCCAAGCATATTCATCTTTACCATCTTACTTATTTGGGTGCCGTTGTAGTGTTCCCCTAGCCATTGTGCTTAGCTGCACCAACAACAGAACTTACACGGCAAACTTGCAAAAACAAAGCCACTCTACGGGTATTGGGAGGCTGTAAATGTTATAGCTGTTAAGGTCGCGATAGAGTTGTCGTTCACTTATATTGATACCGGCCTTTTTAGCCCATTGGCTGATCATGCAATAGTTACCGGACCTGTACGCAGGCGGTTGTAAATACGGGGACATAATTAATAGGTAAATATCTCAACCAGCATTTAGCAATATTTCTATTTGTCACTTCATCCAACACACCAAGTTTTTTTATTAATCGTTCTTTATCCACTGAACGGAGTTGATCTAAGGCTTACCTGACCCTTTTTTTTTGAAATGCAACTCACCCGGGTTAAAAAAGATTTTACAAAAGTTTTCATGGCAGCAATAGTAACTGTGTGCAGGTATCTTTTTGTAACATCTGGTGAAATAATAACACAAGGTCTTGACTTACTGATTTTACTACCCTGGACAGCTTCCAAATCAACAAGCCAAACTTCAAATCTTTAAATTACCAAGTCCAGTCTTTATTATCAAAATCGTTGGCGAACCCGCCAAGCATTTCTTTTTCAGGTATCTCTGCGTTTTTAAGTGCTTGCTCAAACTGTTCTTCCCAACCTGCACGGGAATCAGATGCAGGGGGCTTAAGTAGAATACCATCTCGTTTGGGAACAATTTCTACCCCAGAAATTAATTCATACTGATCAAGTAAATTTTTCGAAAGCATAATACCCTGTGAATTTCCGATTCGGATAATTTTCGTTTTCATATAGTCCAATGTTGGAACAAGGTTATAACATTAATTCAATTTTTCAGGCAAAATTTCCCTGATATGGTACTCCTGTATCAGCGCCGGGTTTTCAGGTGTCAATGTAAAAAATACTTCTATATTTTTCTTTTCACCTTCCATAATGAAACTTCCTCGTAAATTATTTTCAGGCACCAATTCATGCACCCAAACAATCTTTCCTGCCCCGGCAAATATCTTAGTGGCTTCACTTCTCAATGAATCAATTACATAATCCGCAAAGAAATTTTCAGCAAATATTCCGCTATTTTCTGCATCCTTCCAGTCAGGTAATAACTTCACTAATTCACCTTTTCTTTGGTTCAAAATCCGAGACACAGGCAATGCTCTTTTTTTCAACTGGGCCAACTTCTTTATCGTATCCAATACTGCCAGGTTAATGCTACCTACCCCTGCATAAGTGCGATTGGCAAAGGAAACTACTCCAATGCCATATTCAGTAAATATTCTCCATTGACTGCCGAAGCCTGGCAATCCTCCGCTATGGCCCACCCAGGTACTCCCTTCACAATCTTTAGTAACACCGAGGCCATAAGCATACTGCGAACTCACAGGGCAAACCCTTCCACCATTGGGATAGCGAAAGCCTGCATTGAATCCGCTGAACACTCCCGCTGTATGCATTTCCCTTAATGAACTTCTTTTTAAGACATTACTTTCTTTACCATTTTTAGGAGGCCAGGCATCAAGGTGAAGGATCATATATTTTGCAAAATCTTCAACAGAAGACAACAAACCTCCCATAGCTCCATACGAACCATCATGCAACAACTCTTCTTCCTTCCAGTCCCCATTGATCCATCGGTAACCATGGGCCAGTTTAGCGGCAGGCACTTTTGTGTATTCCCAATATGTATTGTTCATTCCCAAAGGCTTCAAAATATTTTCTGTAATGTATTGCTGATAAGGCTTACCGGAAACTCTTGTAATTATATTTCCCAACAACGAAAAACCAAGATTACTGTATTCGTAGCTAACTCCTGGTACATTGGAAAATGAAACTCCTTTTTCAATGATGTCTAATAATTCTTTATCACTATCTGACAATTGCCTGTCGCCCCATGGATTATCTTCGGGAAAGCCGGCTGAATGTGTGAGCAGATTACGAATGGTAATCGGTGCTGCATCTGTTGTCAGGTACTTAAGACTTTTCATTTGAGGAATATATTTAGATGCAGGATTATCAAGGTTCAACCTTCCTTCGTCTCTTAGTTTCACTATCGCCATTGCCGTAAAGCTTTTAGTCATAGATGCCATCCGGAAAACAGATTGTGTATTCACTTCTGTTTTGTTGGCAACATTTGTATAACCTGCCCCACCTGAATAGATCAGTCGTCCATCAGCCACTATGCCATAAGCAATACCCGGTATATTATTTTTCAAAGCAAAATCAGTAAACATGGCTTCCACAACAGACTCTGTATTTTTCAGGAGTTCAATTCTATTTTTTTCTCCATTGCCTGTATTAATAGTTGATTGACCGTAGGTTGTAATGAATAACACGATACAGGCCAGAGTAATGTTTATTTTTTGCATATACTAATATAATGTTTTCAGGAATTGTTTGTACAATCTTTGATCTGCATCACTAATGGTGATGGGGTTATACTAACTTAGAGAAATGAAAAGCCTGGGATTTCTATTTATTATTCTTATCGGTTTTACTCCTGGAAATGCACAAAACGCTGATATAATCATTCGCAATGGAAAAATTTTAGACGGCACAGGAAACTCATGGTACCACAGCGATGTAGCTATTAAAGACGGAAAAGTATTACTTATTGGTAAAAATCTGAACCTGGCTGCTACCAAAATCATTGATGCGTCAGGGCTTATTGTATCTCCGGGTTTTATAGATGTGCACACGCATATCGAAGGCGACGAAATGAAAAATCCTACCGCCAATAATTTTATCATGGATGGTGTGACTACAGTAGTTACAGGCAATTGCGGATCATCGAATGTGGATATAAAAACATATTTGCAAAGAATAGATTCTTTGAGGCCTTCTATCAATGTAGCCACACTCATCGGGCACAATGATGTACGCAGAGCTGTGCTTGGCAATGCCAACCGTCAACCCTCAGAAGATGAAATGAAACGCATGGAAAGCATTGTACACCAGGCTATGCAGGATGGAGCAGTTGGCCTGAGTACAGGCCTTATTTATATTCCGGGTACTTATTCCAAAACTGAAGAAATTGTAAGATTGGCAAAAGCCGCTGCAGCACATAAAGGCGTATATGCATCTCACATGCGCAATGAAGGAGATAAAGTGACTGAAGCAATTGAAGAGGCCTTACACATAGGCCGGGAAGCAGCTATGCCTGTACAGATTTCTCATTTTAAATTAAGCGGACAACAAAACTGGGGGCGTAGTAAAGAAACTGTTCCCATGATTGTGAAAGCAAGAAGCGAAGGATTGGATGTTACGATTGACCAGTATCCTTATACTGCAAGCAGTACGGGATTGGCTACATTGATTCCTGATGAAATTTTAGCCGATGGTCCGGATTCAATAAAAGCAAGATTACAACGACCTGAAGTGAGAAAATATGTTGCGGGCGAGATGTTGAAAAGTTTGAAAAAGAGAAAGCTGAAACATTTCGGTTATCCGGTGGTTGCCTTTCATCGTGCAGATACTACATATAATGGAATGAGTATAGAAGAAGTAAACCTAATGAAGGGGCGCAAGAATAAAGCAAAATACGAAGCAGAAACGATTATGGATATGATGGTTGCAGGTGGCGCATCCATGGTGTTTCATGGGATGAGCGATGAAGATGTAAAACGCATAATGCAATACCCCTTCAATATGTTTGCCTCAGATGCATCTATCCGCATATTTGGTGAAGGGGCTCCTCATCCCCGGGGATTTGGTACCAATGCAAGAGTGCTGAGCAAATATGTACGTGACGAAAAAGTAATATCGTTAGAAGAGGCCGTACGCCGCATGAGTTCGTTACCTGCACAGAAATTTGGATTGAAAGACAGAGGTATTTTGCGTGAAGGTTTTGCAGCAGATATAGTTGTGTTCAGTGAAAAAGATGTGCAGGATATTTCCACTTATGAAAAACCACATGCATACTCAAAAGGATTTAAATATGTAATTGTGAACGGTGAGTTGGTAGTAGAAGATGAAAAACATTTAGGAACCCGTAGTGGTAAAGCTTTGCGGAATGGACGTAATACCCATGAAATTAAGAAGTCAACAATCTTTTAGAATTATTAACTTCAAAATTTTTGTTCGGTTTATATAGCTGACAAATGTTGACTTTATAGCTAATATCGATGTGATGACAAACACCATCACATTTCTCAATGAACCCCTGAGCAGAAATCAAGATTATCGAACTTATTTTAAAAGACTAATTAATGCATTGAATGGGAAATGTGCAAACATTTCTTCACAACTCATAATCATCTAAATTCCTTAAGATTAATTATTTCCCTTTTCTCAAGATTTTTAATAATATCACTTTTGTCTAACAAAGCAGGGCGTAATTTTTTTTGTGATAATAACTGAAGCTGATCGCCTGCATGTTTACTTCCCGGTTGTGACGAATTGCCATAACTCAACAAAACACTTGCCCTTACTTTTTTACCAAATTCTGTAATCGCCACATAAGTATCTCCATGATAAGCACGGTTTTTTTTGTCCTGATCTTCTCTAAAATACATCGTTCTGAAAACCCCTGATCTATCCGTTCCCCCATTGCCAGGGAGGTCGACATTATTAGCCCTGAACCGGTTAACATCACCATAAGCGACATCAAGCGAACCATATTTTTTTAAAACCTCGCTTGCAGCCATTGCTAATAATTCGACGGCTTTTTTAGGATCTTTTAAACCATCAGGTGTTGACACAGGCTCTGCTAAGCTCCACGGTTTAGCAAACATGTCTCTATTCATTTTAGAAAACCATTGGTCAAATAAAACTGCACCTCTACTCTCTGCATTGGTTGCTTTATCCCAGGCTTTTAAGACTGTCGCAGCTTTAGTGGAAAGGCTATCGGGGTATTGATCAACGGCTGCAAGCAGATCATCTAAAAACCGGTTAGCTGCTTCCATTTCTGTATTTAATTTATATCCCACCAGTTCATCAAAACTTACTGAGGTATCATCTTTTATCATATTCACACCACGTTGCGGACGTAATCCCATTTCTAAAGGCGACATGTATGCTGGAAATTTTTTTGGATCCAACATCACAGGATAAGTACTCGTCCATGGTGGATCATTTGCATTTTGCACAAAGCCCGAAGTGGGGTTAAATACTTTTGGAAGATCATTATAAGGATGTGTTTTGTCCCATATATATTTTGATGATGTGCCATCTATTGTGCCATTCCAAAACTTCGTGTTTCCCTCAGTTCTAACAGGTACATTTCCATTAAACAGGTACATAATGTTGCCAGCTTTGTCAGCATACACTACATTGAACATTGGATTCTGCAACATTTTGAGAGCAGACTCGAACTCGGCAAAATTTTTCGCTTTTGCCATTTTGTGATATTGTGCACCCATAAAAGCATTCTCCAAACCTGCAATGCGAACAGCATAGGCTTTACCGTTTTTATCTCCTATTACGGGCCCATGTTTTGAATATCTGAATGTTACATTTTCCTCCTGCATGGTTCCATCATCTTGCCGCACTTTTAATGCAACAGATCTTTTTATAAAAGGTATCATTGTGCTGTCAAGCAGGTACCCATCCTCCTTCAATGTAAGTTCATACCTGTCGCTGGCATCTATGGTATTAACTGTGTGCGTCCATCCGAGGGTTTGATTGAAAGCGATATTCAAATTAGGAAATCCTACTAATGAAACGCCATACGCACTAAAGCCAGGTGCATTTAAATGGGCTTCATAAAATGTAAAAAAATCCATCCAAAGCAAGTGTGGATTGGTGAGCAGTAAAGCATTTTTAGATTGAGATTTTGAAGGACCAATTGCTATTGAATTAGAACCCGGCGTTGTTAACCTTTTGCTTGCAACTATATCACCACGCCCTAAAAATTCGAGACAAATAACTCGTGTGCTATGCGCTAATACATCATAAACTGTAACTGGCAGTACCTGCTGAAATTCTTTGCCTATGTCATCAAGGTTTGCATTGGCATAAGCATTTATTCCTTTTACAAAAGCATCCAGGTAAACTTTGTATTCCGCCTCCTGCAGGTTATAATTTTTTTTCGCCTGTTCTGGCACATTAAAAAGATGAATTTGTTTATCTAAATCAACATATCTCTTACCCCAGTATTCTGCAGCCCTGCCCCTTGCCTGTCCATACAATTGTAAAATTAGATTTGCATGGCTGTGCATTTGTGACAATCCAAAAGCATAATACATTTCTTCTGTTGATTTACCATATATATGTGGCACACCATAGTTATCCCATAAAATTTCTGACTTAGAAGATTGCGCTTGTGCAATAAGATAAAGACCAAAGAACAAAGTAAATAATAGTTTTCTTAATGTTTTCAGGAGGTATTTTGCCATCAGAATAGTTTACTGTTATTAGATGAAACAAACATGAGCTTTAATTTATTTTTCAGATATTCTTCAAGCGTTGCCAATTAATCAACGCTTTTTTTATTTACAAGTATTTTAGATCCTCTATTTGATTTATAATACTTTTATTAAAATCATACTGTTAAATACCATAAGGAGATGTCTTTCAAACTTTCTTATTTGCAAAATAATTCATCAAATCAGTAATCGCTACTACGCTTTCATAAGGAACTGCATTATAAAGCGACACACGGAAGCCACCTGCACTCCGGTGTCCTTTTACACCAATCATCCCTTCTTCTTTGCAAAGAGATAAAAATTCTTTTTCTAAATCTGTATTTTCCATTGTATAGCAAACATTCATTTTGCTCCGGTCTTCTTTCGCAACGGTACCGTTGAATAAAGGGCTCGCATCAATGGTATCGTATAACAGAACCGCTTTCTGATCATTACGTTTTTCTATTGTTGCTACACCACCAATAGACTTTAACCAGCGAAGCGTAAGCAGGCATACATAAATGGCAAACACCGGCGGTGTGTTAAATAGCGAGCCCGCTTCAATATGGTTCTTGTAGTCCAGCATGGAAGGAATCTTTCGATCCACTTTGCCCAAACATTTCTTATTTACAATGACCAGGTTCACCCCAGCTGCACCAATGTTTTTTTGAGCCCCTGCATAGATCAATTCAAAGCGGTTGAAGTCAAGAACGCGACTTAAAATATCGGAACTCATATCGGCTACTAAGGGTACTCCTTTGTTATAAAATAAGGATAGGTCCCCCCACTGTGTACCATAGATTGTATTGTTCGTAGTGAGGTGCAGGTAGGCTGAAGCAGGGTCAACGTGGAAGCTTTTAGGAAGATTATTATAATTTTGTTCTTTAGAACTGCACACCACATCTACATTTCCATAAAGCGCAGCTTCTTTGATAGCTTTTGCAGCCCACACACCTGTATCAGTATATGCTGCCTTAGCATCATCGTGCAACAAGTTCATCGGCATCTGGAAAAATTGCGATGAAGCGCCCCCATGCAGAAACAATACTTCATGTTCATCATCCAACAGCATCAATTCTTTGATGAGGGCAATGGCTTCATCAATCACATCCTGGAACAATTGTGTACGATGACCGATTTCTAAAATGGAAAGCCCTGTATCATTAAAATCAATAATAGACCTGCTCGCTTCTTCAAAAACCGGTTTGGGTAAAATAGAAGGGCCCGCATTGAAATTGTGCACTATTTTTTCTGCTGTTTTGTTCATGCTGTAAAGTTCAGATATAAAATTTACGAAAACGCCTGAGGTATTAACAATAGAAAGATTATTCGTGTACTCTTCCCTTGATTTCATTTTTTCTCCAGGCTTCGTTGAGTTGTTCAAACTCTTTAAATTCATCCTCTGAAAATTTGATTGATGACATTGTTTTCAGATCCGGTTGTCCTGCATCTATCCATGCAGTGTACCAAAACGATGCAATGGCATATATAGACTGGCGCATACGCCTTTCTATCATTCCATTCAATTTTTTATCATAAGCCTTTGCAAAACGTGATGAGTATTGACGTATAATTTTGCCGTTTCTGTCTTCAAATGCAAATTTCTGATCTGCAGAAAAGTCAGCAGACAATTCTTTTTCATGTCTTAATACAGTATCGGCTGCTGCAGCGCTTTCCAACACGCGGTTCCATATAAAGTCGGCCGGACTTTTTATATAAGAAGCTTTGCCGATAAAAAAATCCCATTCGTTTTCGGCTAATAATTCCGGTACCCGGCTTTCCCAAAAACCATGTATTCCGTGCTGTCCGGTATGCTGGCCGTTGTGATTGCTGGATGCATGAAGCGGCACATGCGCATCGGCAAGGTAATGACCGATCTCTGCTGCATTTTTCAAAATCGCAACACCATTTTTTTCTTTAAAAGCAGCAGTCAGCCGCCGTTGCATCACCTGTACCCACCAGGGCACGATGCCATGTTGCTGCAAACTGTCTTCTGAATATTTAGCAACTGCATCATTCCAGCCTCTTGGCAGCGAGTCGTATGGATAAGTGCCATAATGATCTATGTCTATGTAGTGACGCGGACCTTCCTGCACTAGGGCATACCTGCGTTTATCCGGGTCAATGGCATGGTCGCTGATAAACTGAATATGCGATTTAAAAAACACCATCATTTCGGGCGGCAATAAAAACACTGCATAATAATTGATCTTGCGGTGCGCATAAAAGCCCCAGCAGAAACATTGTTGGTAAATGATCATAAAAAATATGAGCAGGATGTGTCTTTTCATTAATAAATTTTCACTCGTGAATGGTGAATGGGCTAATAGGCAATGAGCAAACGAGCATTAGGGAATAAGAAAATTACAACAGGCAATTGACAATAACCACCATCATCTGTCATCGCCGTTAAATCAAACATCCGACATCAGCCATCCGACATCTACCATCATCTGTCATCCGGCTTCAGACATCTTACTATCATCCAATATCTTTTCTTTATGTTCCTCTACATGTGTCACTCCACCGCTGATTGCGAACTTCATTGCTTCGGATGCATTCATAGATGTCACAGCTTTTACCCTTTTTCTTGGTAACAGGTACACATTACCTGAAATAGAATATGACGCAGGTATATAAACAGCTACATAATCAGAGAAACCCAAATCTTTTACTTCTTCCTTTGTAATGAATCCCATCCGCCACACATCATTGTCATCGATATTGGCCAGCACGGGTTTATTAAATTTCTTTTTCTCCCCGGCAAAAGCTTCAAAAAAATCTTTTAGCGAAGTGTAAATTAAACGGATACCCGGAGTTCTTTGTAAGAGACTATCGAATAGGCTGAATAATTTCAATTTAATAAAAAAAGAGCTTAAATAACCAACCAGACAAATTCCGAAGATCACAATCAGAAAACCTAATCCGTAATTACGAACCTGTACATTGCCTTTTTCATCTGTGGATGTAAAAATGGGAATAAGGCTGTCAATAGAAGAAACGATCCAATATATCGAATAAGCAGTGATAGCAATAGGGCCAATGACTAGTAAGCCTTGTAAAAAATATTCAAAAAGCTTATTCCATTTAAATCTTTCACGTTCAGTTACTTCTGCTGCAGGCTGGCTCATCATTCAAAGATAATTCTTCGCCTGCGTTACCAAAAAATTCCGCTTTACAATAAATTAATATTACGGAAACTATATTTACACTAAAAGTTTCCATAGTTTTGCACCTCGATTATGGAACCGAAGGAAAGGATATTGCAAAAGGCTCATGAAATGTTTAATCGCTTTGGATTACGGTCTGTATCTATGGATGATATAGCGGCACAAACCGGCATGTCGAAAAAGACATTGTATCAATACTTTACAGATAAAGAAGAATTGGTAAGTGCAGTGTTCAATGAGATTATGGAGAGCAATAAGCGGCAATGTACTCTTGATCAGAAGAGTGCTGACAATGCGGTACACGAATTATTCCTTGCTTTTGACATGGTGCGGGAGATGTTCGCCAATATGAACCCGGCTGTGCTTCATGACATGGAGAAGTATCATCCTAAAGTGTATCAAACTTTCCATGAGTTTAAAAATAACTTTCTATATAAAATGATTCACACGAACCTGGAATGGGGCGTAAAGGACGAATTGTATCGCCCTGAAATAGATGTGGATGTGCTCACAAGATTACGCATCGGCAGTATATTCCTCGCTTTTAACCCGCAGGTTTTTCCTAACAACCGAACGCAACTCTTACATATCGAACTTCAGCTCATGGAGCATTTTGTATATGGACTATCTACAATAAAAGGACAAAAATTAATTCAGAAATACAAACTACAACGTACAAAAATAAAATAGTGATGAAAAACAGGAGCTTATTATTAAGTATTGTGTTGCTGATGTGCAGTTATTTGCTGCAGGCGCAACAGCGATACGAACTCACGGTAAAAGAAGCAGTGGACCTGGCCTTCAAAAACCTGATAGAAGTGAAGAATGCACAGCTGGATTACCAAATTCAGCAAGCAAAGAATAAAGAGATAGCAGGACAGGCTTTGCCACAGGTAACCGGTAATGTAGGCATGCAGCACTATCTTAAGTTACCATCTATACTTTTCCCGGACGCTACCTCAACGGCTGTTTATTCCATCCTAAAAGATGAAGGGGTAAATGGTGCAGGGGGCCCTATCACCAATGTGCCTGAACCTAGTTTTCGCCAGGTAAGTTTTCAGCGACCCTGGAACTTAGGTATAGGCGCCTCGCTAACCCAGCTTCTGTTTCAACCTGATGTATTCGTAGGCCTGCAAGCACGCAAAACGGCCCTGGAATATTCGCAAGCAACCATAGAGCAGGTAAAGGAAAGAGTAAAAGACTCAGCTTATAAAAGATACTATGCAATACTGGTAGCAGAAAAACAGGCTTTCTTTTTAGCAGAAGGTGTAAAACGCCTGGAAAAATTATATCATGACGATTCGATAATGTTTAAAAACGGCTTTGCAGAACGACTTGATCTGGAGAAAGTACAGGTACAAATTAATAATTTAAGAACTACGCAAAGCCTTGTGCAAAACGCTGTACAACTTTCTTATTCTGCTTTAAAGTTCTCAATAGGTATTTCACAAAGAGATACTGTCGTGTTGAAAGAAAAACTGACGACCGAAGCATTAAAAGATGGTCTGCTCGATGAAAGTTTTACGTACGAAAACCGGCCTGAGATAAGAACGCTGGATGTGGTAAAAAGATTACAGCAACTGGATTTAAAACGCCATAAACTTGGCTATCTCCCTACAGTTTCTCTTTCTGGTAATTACTCTGTTAATGCCCAGGGGCAAAAATTTGTAACCAACAGCAACACTACCTGGATCAACAGTTCTTTTATAGGCCTGAATGTAGCTGTTCCCATTTTTGACGGTTTTCAACGCAAGCATAAAATACATCAGACACAGTTGAATCTGCAAAAAGTAGAAAACAATATTATCAATGTAAAGCAGGCAATTGATTTTGAACAAAGCATTACATGGGGGTCTTTAAAGACTGCACTGGCCAACCTCGATCTGTCTGAACGAAATGTGGCACTGGCTGAAAAAGTGTACAATACCACCAAGCTTAAATTTGAGCAGGGGCTTGGAAGTTCCTTCGAAGTGCTGCAGGCAGATGCAGACTGGCAAACTGCACAGGCTAATTATTTCAATACTTTATACAATGCCATTACTACTAAAATCAGTTACCAATACTCTTTAGGAAAATTGCAATAACCAAAACCAACAATAATTAAGGATTATGCAAAAGAATATATATTTCATTTTAATAATAGGTTTTCTGATGGCTTCCTGTGGCAATAGCAAAAAAGATAACAGCGGCGAATTGAATGATAAAAAAGCCAGGTTGGAAAAATTAAAAAAAGAACAAAAGGAATTAGATACTGAAATCGCAGCACTGCAAAAAGAACTTGCTTTGACCGACACATCGGCGACCAATACGGGCAATGCAAAACTGGTATCCATAGCACCATTGGCTACCGATGCTTTTACACACTACGTGGAATTGCAGGGCCGGATTGATGCGACCAATATTTCCTATGTCGCTCCGCCCAATGGCCAGGGCGGAATAGTAATCGCGTTGTATGTAAAACAAGGAGATAACGTACGCAAGGGGCAGGTATTAGCCCGCTTAGACGCACAATTGATCCGCCAGCAAATAGAACCTTTGAGAGTGCAATTATCTGCAGCAGAAGACACCTATCGCCGCACTCAAAATTTATGGAATCAAGGGATTGGTACTTATCAGCAGGTATTGACAGCGAAGACACAAGCGGAAAGCCTGCGCAAACAAATCGGCATTATTCAAAGACAGGTAGGATTGATGACGGTAACAGCTCCATCATCCGGTGTGGCAGATATGGTGAATGTGCGTGTCGGCGAAGCATTTACCGGTAACTCTGTTGCCGGTCCGCAAATCCGCATTGTAAATACCAGCAGGCTGAAAGTGATCGCAGACGTGCCTGAAAATTATTTGGGAAGAATAGGTGCAGGAAGCACTGTACAAGTTTCTTTGCCGAACCTCAACAAAAATATCGATGCAAAAGTTGCTGTTGCCGGAAAGGTGATTGACGCCGGTAAACGAACTTTTTACATAGAGATACCTATCCCCAGCGACCCGGCTTTCAAGCCTAACCAGATTGCTTTGGTAAAAGTGCAGGATTATCAAAAAGCCCAAACCATTACTATCCCCGTGAACACATTGCAAAATGATGAGAAAGGAAAGTTCGTAATGGTGGCAGTGAATGAAAAAGGTAAATTGATAGCACGTAAACGAACGATCAATGTAGGTGAGTTGTACCAGGACAAACTCGAGGTGAAGAGCGGTTTAGAGCCAGGAGATAATTTGATAACAGAAGGTTTTCAAAACCTGTATGAAGGCCAGTTGATTACAACGAAATAATTGAAAGTTTATGGTTTGTAGTTGGTGCAATATTCTAATACTTTTTTGAATAGCGACAACCTGAATGAACAAAATTTTTTATTCATCACGATAACTACAAGTTACCACTTGTTCAGTAGCATTACCGAACGTACAAGAGAGTGACACAACAGACGATGATAGTAGCACTGAAGCTCGCTACATAAAATAAAACCAATTACATGAGCGCATTAGAAAATTTCACAGAGAAGTTTAAGCACTTCAAACCTACCACCTGGAGTATAAAGAATAGAACAACCATTTACCTGCTTATGCTTTTTGTAAGTATTGCGGGTATTTTTCAGTTTATAACCTTACCTAAAGAGAAGTTTCCTGATATTGTGATACCGAATATTTATGTACAAACCATTTATGCAGGTAACACACCAAGGGATATTGAAAACCTGGTAACGCAGCCTATTGAAAAACAAATTAAAAGTATCAGCGGTATTAAGGTAATAAAAGTAACATCTACATCGCAGCAGGATTTTTCAGCCATCATAGTAGAATTCGATACAGATGTGGATACGGATGTTGCTTTGCAGAAAGTAAAGGACGCAGTAGATAAAGCAAAAAAAGATTTACCGACTGACCTTACATCAGATCCTACAGTGTTGGAAGTAAGCTTATCCGAGCAACCGATCATGTACCTCAACGTGAGTGGTGATTATGACCCGGTACGGTTAAAAACTTATGCCGAACAATTGCAGGACAGGGTAGAGGAACTTCCACAGGTAAATCGTGTTGACATAGTAGGTGCGCCGGAAAGAGAGTTCCAGATTAACGTAGATAACCTGCGCATGCAAAGCGCCGGGGTCACTTTTGATGATATTGCTAATGCTGTTGCCAGAGAAAACCTTGACATATCAGGCGGGCAACTGGAAGTAGGCAATATGCGCCGCAACCTTCAACTAAAAGGACAGTTCAAAACTGTTTACGACATACAGGGATTGGTAATCCGGAATAGCAGCGGATTTCCTATTTACCTTAGAGATATAGCTGAAGTGAAGGATACGATAAGAGAAAGGGAAAGCTATGCCCGGCTGAATGGTAAGAACGTTATTACATTAAATGTAGTAAAGCGTGCCGGTGAAAACCTGATCAATACTGCCGATGGCGTCAATAAAATTGTTGCTGATTTAAAAGCCACTTCTTTCCCTCCGAATCTTGATGTAGTGATTACAGGCGATCAAAGCATCAATGCCCGTAATTCGTTTAATGAACTGGTAAATACCATTGTTATTGGTTTTATATTGGTGTTGGTGATCCTGATGTTTTTTATGGGCGTGGTCAATGCATTTTTTGTAGCGTTGAGTGTACCACTTTCCATTTTTGTAGCTTTCTTATTCATACCCGGTGCAGAGATCATAGCAGGATCGGCAGTGACTTTGAATTTTATTGTTCTTTTTGCATTGCTATTTGGCTTAGGTATTATAGTAGATGATGCCATTGTGGTAATTGAAAATACACACCGCATCTTTTTTGAGGGACGAGGGCGGATCAATTCAGAAAAGTCAGCAATGATGGCTGCTGGTGAAGTGTTTGTGCCAGTATTAGCAGGAACAATTACAACTCTGGCGCCGTTTCTTCCATTGCTTTTTTGGCCGGGCCTTATTGGTAAGTTTATGATCTACCTCCCTACCATGCTCATATTTACATTGGCAGCATCCCTGGTGGTTGCTTTCATCATGAACCCTGTGTTTGCGGTGGACTTCATGAATCATGAGGAAGGCATTAAAGAACCAAAATCAGCCATTTTTCGTAAAAAAAGTTTGTGGATCGCACTGGCCTTAGGCATTTTGCTCGACCTGATGGGGGCAACTTTTTTTGGTAACCTCCTCATATTTATTCTGATACTTATTGTGTTCAACAGATATGTATTGACTGATGTTATATATTCTTTTCAAAACAGGATACTACCTGCTATTATGCACCGCTATGAACAACTATTAAATTGGGCATTAAAGGGATGGAGACCTGTTTACCTGTTATTAGCCACTTTCGGATTGTTCATTTTTTCCATTGTAATTTTTGTTATTGCTACAAGCACTCAATGGGTAAAAGTGGTTTTCTTCCCCAAGGCCGACCCAAACTTTATCTATACTTACATAAAATTACCTGTCGGTACTGATGTAGGATATACCGACTCTGTTACCAACCTGCTGGAGCAAAGAGTGTATAAAGTATTAGGCATGGAAGATGGCAAAAAAAATCCTATCGTGGAAAGTGTGATATCCAATGTTGCCATCGGTGCATCAGATCCATCAGCGGGCGATAGAAGTACACGAGGGGAACTTGGCAGAATACAGGTTTCATTTGTTGAGTTTGAAAAGCGGCATGGAAAATCCACAGCTCCTTATCTCGATTCGATTAGGATTGCAGTGAAAGGAATTCCCGGAGCAGAAATCTCAGTAGCTCAGGAGCAAGGTGGACCGCCAACAGATCCACCGGTGAATATAGAAGTAGCGAGTGAAGACATTGATGCTTTGACTAAGACTGCAGTTAACCTGAAAAATTATCTTGACTCTATAAATGTACCGGGGATTGAAGAATTAAAGATGGACATTGATCTCACAAATCCGGAAATATCGCTTATTGTGGACCGAGAGCGGGCACTCATTGAAGGAGTGAGCAGTGCGCAGATAGGTATGCAGATCAGAACAGCCTTGTTTGGCAGAGAAATATCAAAGATCAAAGACGGTGAGGATGAATACAAAATACAACTGCGTAACCAGGAGTTACAACGCAGGAGTTTATCAGATTTATTGAATATGAATCTTGCCTTTCGTGATTTTAACGGCCAGATAAAGCGTGTTCCAATTTCTACATTAGTAAAAGTGGATTACACCAGCACTCAGGGCAGTGTAAAAAGAAAAGATTACAAACGGGTAATCTCTTTACGGTCTAACGTGATGGAATCACAAGGTTTTACAGCACAGGCCGTGAATACTGAGCTTACCGGTTATCTTACTGATTTTAAAAAGAAACCGGATATTGTAACAGTAGCACAAACAGGGGAAGGTGCTCAGCAGGCTGAAACCGTTGCTTTTCTTGGCAAAGCCTTGATCATTGCGTTAATGATTATTTTACTTACCCTTGTGATCCAGTTTAATTCTATCAGCAAACCGATTATTATTTTAACAGAAATCTTGTTTAGTATTATAGGAGTATTGCTTGGATTTAGTCTTACCGGCATGGCTGTTTCAGGGGTGTTCACGGGATTAGGTATTGTAGGTCTGGCTGGTATCGTGGTGAAGAATGGTATTCTGGTAATAGAATTTGCCGAAGAATTAAGAACCCGTGGATTCAAAACGAGAGATGCAATTATTAATGCCGGGAAAACCCGTATCATTCCTGTAATGCTTACAGCTTTAGCCGCCATCTTTGGAATGATTCCACTTGCTATTGGTTTTAATATTGACTTCGTTTCCTTGTTTGCCGATTTAAATCCGCATATATTTTTTGGTGGCGACAGTGCACGTTTCTGGGGCCCGCTTGCATGGACCTTGATCTTCGGGTTAATGTTCGCTTTTTTTATGACACTCTTTATTTTACCAGGAATGTACCTTATTGCCGAAAGACTTCGTCGGCCAATGCGAACTATGTTTGGGGGTAAATGGGTTTCTCTGGCAGGTTTGTTACCCTTGGCGGCACTGGCTTTTGTGTTTAACCCAATATTAATGCTAATGGTTTTATTTTCATTTCCTATAATGATGATTGCAACAATGATCCGTCATAAAAGAGATGTAAATCGAAGAAGAAGAAAATTAAAAGACGATAAAAATGCAAGCCCTGCTTTCATAGGCAGTTGGTTTTAGATAACAGGCAGGAATGGTTTTTCGATTGGTTAGTCATGATCAAACGTGGATTTTGGAGATTTTACAGTTTATTAGGTAAATCATCTGGTTTTTTGCGAGAACTTGATTTACAAAGAAAACGAGACAATTGCTACTATTTAATATGTCATTCTTCTATTAACATGATTACCTCTTTACTTCATGAGGTAAACAATACCCAATTAATTATAATATATTTTTTTATGTTATACAAAAGGGCAGCTATAACGATTATTATCTTAAACAACCTAAGCTATAGGACGGTTCTCACCTTAGTACCATTATTGCCTAATGAGCCCCAGGCATCTTTGCTTCAATAAAACCATAATGCAAAAAATGCCGTATGTACAAAAAACACGTTTATTAATCTAAAAAAATTTAACTATGGATCCTCAAACAGCTGTTAAACAATACAGCATGGAAGAGGCATTAATCGCTAAAAGCGTTAATCGCCGTAAATTCTTAAAATTCTCTGGAATGACCGCTGCATCCGCAGCTCTCCTTATTGCAGGTTGTGATAAAGATGATAAAAAACCCAATCAACCCCGTGCCGTCGATTTAGGTTCAGGTGACGTGGGTATCTTAAATTTTGCCTACGCTCTGGAACAACTAGAAGCAGCATTCTACATTCAAGTCCTGCAATCTCCTTTTAGTGGAATGACCGCAGTAGAAACGTCTTTCCTTACAGATATTCGCGATCATGAAATAGCCCACCGCGAATTCTTTAAAAATGCAATTACAGCTGCAGCTCCTACAATGGTCATCGGGGCTTTAGAAGTAGATTTTTCTTCAATCAATTTTGGCAACAGGGCAAGCGTATTGGAAAAAGCCCAGGCTTTTGAAGATCTTGGTGTATCAGCTTATGATGGTGCTGGTTATTTACTGAAAAATCCTACATATTTGCTTTTAGCTGGTAAGATCGTTTCTGTTGAAGCCCGCCATGCAGCCCTAATCCGTGAATTGCTTGCAGTAAATTCATTTTTAGGCGACCAGGTGGATGCCAATTCTGTAAATATATCACGTACTCCAGCAGAAGTGTTGGCAATTGCAGATCCTTTTATTAAAACAAATATCAACGCAAGTAATTTACCAACCGGATAAAATTAAAACCATGAAATTCGTAAACATATTAGAAGAAATAGAAAAAGTAGATGGTGACATCTACGAACGCCTCAGTCCTCGTAGAAAAGCTATGAAGGAATTTTTCAACATCGGTTCAAAAGTAGCTGCAGCTTCAATGCCCTTTGCATTAGGCTCCATGTTCAATAAAGCTTATGGCCAGGCAGTACCAGCCGCTGTACTCGATGTACTCCAGTATGCATTGACCTTAGAGCATTTAGAATTTAATTTTTACAAAGCTGGCTTAGCAGCAACCACTTTACCAATCCCTGCGGGACCGGAAAGAACAGCATTGGAAATGATTCGTGATTCAGAATTGAAACACGTAAATTTCTTGAAAACTGTTATTACATCATTGGGAGCTGTTCCGGTAGCTGAAAAAGCAAGATATGATGTAACAGCGGCGGGTACTTTTCCTGATGTTTTATCCAAGTATGCAACCTTCCTTGCGGTAGCACAGGTATTAGAAGATACCGGTGTAAGAGCTTATAAAGGAAGAGCTGGTGAGCTATTAGGACAAAAAGTATTTTTAACTGCAGCCCTTGGTATTCATGCAGTGGAAGCCAGACATGCTGCGAAGATTCGTTACATGCGCAGAGTGAACGGTCAGGCACCAACCATCAAGCCTTGGATTACAGGTGCTAATGATACAGGTATCGCTGCTGTAAATAATAATTACATCAGAGAAGATAATGTGAAACAGGCTGATATTACAATCACCAACATCAATGGACTCCCTATTTCAATGAATGCTGCAACTGAAGCATTTGATGAACCATTGACAGCGGCGGAAGTATTGGCATTGGTTAAGCCATTTGGTGTTTAGTAATCTGATTTTTTATACAATACTTTGATTAAACAGAGTACTGTATTCAATCTTAGTTTTTTGTATAGGTTAATAAAAAAGGGTGATGCTTCATTGCATTGCTCTTTTTTTTATGCCTTTCCTTTACAATCCCAATGGTCTTTTATAATACTCCCATCCGGCCTTTTCAATAACCGACGTGCAAACCGTTCGCCCTTGATTGAGCCGTCCGCTCTTTTTTTGCCGAGAAAAAGAAGGATTGCATTTCCCTCATAATCGGTTTTTCAGCAACAGGTCATATTCCCGGAATTTTAATTCGATAAAAGTAGAAGGAGCATATTTTTTTGAGATTCGTTTTATTATTGCTTCACCCAACTTCATGTTCCCCAAATGTTTTTGCTTAATAAATGCACTTAGAGAAAGGCTTGAAATACCCGCTGACCCCCGCCTGAATGATAAAGTCGGGCAGGGGACGGGCAGGAATTCAAGGGGAAAAATTTCCTTAGATATTAAGATCAACAATAGAAAAAACCGCCTCACATTTATGAGACGGCTTCTAAAAAGTTCTATTGAAAAATAGATTTAATTATTATTTGAATGAAGACTTTAATTCACCCGCGGCCATTGCCTGAGCATCTTTTGCATCCGGCACCACAGTAGCCATTCCAAAAAATTCATGTGTTACTCCTTCATAAAGTTTATAATTCACTGTCACTCCAGCTTCTTTCAGTTTGTCTGCGAGTAATTTTCCTTCAGTTTGAAGAAGATCAATTTCGGCTGCAATAATGGTAGTGGGGGGCAGGCCTTTCAGATTTGCTTTTATCAGAGAGATACGTGGATCAGCCGATGCAGCAGTATTTGGGAGATAATTTTTTACCATCCATTCTATCAAAGGTTTTGTAAGAGGTTTTGCAGTCCCATATTTCTGATACGATTCAGAATTCATATCGTTGTTAGCTACAGGATACACCAATAACTGATGCAACGGCATCATAGTGCCTTTATCTCTTGCCATAATACTTACATTACAAGCAAGGTTACCACCAGCGCTTTCACCTGCCACTGCTATCATTTTCGGGTTTCCTTTTATAGAAGCAGCATTTTTCAATACCCACTGGTAAGCTGCAAAAGCATCATTATGTGCAGTGGGGAATTTATGTTCCGGTCCCTGGCGATAATGCACCGATACCACTATAGCACCACTTTGTTCAGCGAGGCCTTTTGCTGAAGCATCATATACATCGAGATCTGCAATCACCCAACCACCACCGTGATAATAAACGATTACCGGAAATGAACTGTCTGCAGTTTTAGGTGTGTAGATTCTTGCATGTATAGTACCGCCTGCTACAGGTATGTCTTTGCCCATGGTATCTACCCCGGAAGGTGGCATGGGAATATTAGTTTCTTTCATTACATCCATCACTGCATTAGTCGGGGTAGGTTGCTTACGTGCTTCCTGCGCAGTCAATGTTTCTAATGGTGGCGCTCCATAGCTCTGAAATTTTTCCATTACTACCAGCATTTCATCGTCAATGTTTGTTGCCCAATCCGGCTTTGCACCTTTGGGTTTTAGTTGCACATTTTCATTGTTGCGAACTGTGCTATCTGTTGATGGGTTTTCGGTAGAAATTTCGCCGGAATTACAACTGACTATTCCTGTTACTAAAAGACTAAATACAATTTTGTATTTTAAAAACTTTTTCATGAATGTGATTTTTTAAATATGAGGTGAAGGATAGTAGTTACGAAATTGGCGTCATTAATAGATTGTACTTCTGGCGAAACAGTAATGAGCAAACAAATGAAAAATTCTGTGTTTTTTTGTAATTGATCTCTCTTGGTTTGTAGTAACCCTGCTTTTACAGTTTCAGGTAAATGCATAAAAAAAAGCGCCACACCTGGTGACGCTTTTTAAAAAATCATTATTTAAATTAAAATTCTTTTTTATTGCTTACTTGTTTTCCATCTTTATCCAATTCCACTACTTCATAGCCGATTTTTTTAACGCCAACCAGAATCTTAGCCTTATCACCCACCAGTAAAATGTTCATGTTTTCTGGCTTCAGGTATTTAGTGATGATCTTATTCAGGTCTGCTCTCGTCATGTTCTGTAAGATCCTGTTTTGTTGTTCTACATAATTTGCCGGAAGGTTATAATCGAGAATGCGGGCAATGAATGCTGCTTTTTGGCCACTTGTTTCATAACGCAGTGCATCTCTTTGTCCGATCGCACTTTTCATAAAACCCAATTCATCGTCATTGATCCCTGCCTGAGAATAATTCTTTAATTCTTTCATTACTTCTAACAATGCACTGTCGGTAGCATCGGCACGAATGCCCGATGAGAATTCAAAATCCCCCGTGTGTTCATCACCACTGAAACCGCTGCGGGCTCCATACGTCCAACCTTTGTCTTCACGAAGATTAATATTCAACCGGCTATTGAAATCACCACCCAGCGCATAGTTAGCTAATGTTGCTCTGTAGTAATCTCCTGTTGCATCATATTTTAATCCTGTATTATAGCCCACACGAAATTCTGTTTGAGCACCCTTGGGTATATCTACCATAAATACTTTTGTTTTATCTACTGAAGGCACAGCCGTTACCTTAGGAACCATTATTTTCTTCTTTGGTAGCTTATTTAAAAAATCAAGCTTTGGTAATATCTCTGCCTGCTTTATATCACCTACTACCACCACCTTCGCATCTTGTGACGTCATGTAATTATTAAAATAGCTTTCAATATCACTAAGTGTCATATTCTTAATGGTTTCCTCTGTTCCACTTTCATCTATACTCAGTATATGGTTTGGGCCGTAATTGAGTTTGGCAAATACCGCATCGGCAACAGCAGAGGGTTGACCTTTTGCAACTTTAAAAGACTCAAGCGTTTGCTTTTGAATACGGCTAAATGCTGCTTCTGTAAATTTTGGATTAAACATACGCTCCTGCAGGAGGACTAATGTTTTATCCAGGTTCTTTTTCAACGATTGCACATTGAATGTAATACCGTCCGTGCTGCTATTGACACTAAGAGAGCTGCCTAATTTTTGCAGTTCGACAGTCATTTGCTCTGCAGTATAATTCTTTGTATCATCATTCATCATACCTGCAAAGAAATTAGCCAAACCTACTTTCGATAAATTATTGCTCTGCATTAAATGACCGCCTGGTATAGTGATATTCAGAGCAACGATAGGTAACTCATTATTTGCGGCACCAATCACTTTGGCTCCGTTAGGCAATGCTTTGGTCCAGAATGCAGGCACTTTTACAATAGGATTTGCACCATTACCAGGCATATTTTTCCTTGTAAATAATTCTTTGGCTTTTACATATTTAAGTCCGGTATATCCATATTCCGGAGCTTTGTATTGCCTAGTATCAATTGTATGATTATCCGCTGCCGCTGCCACTCCATCAGTTTCTTTTGGAAGTACTGATAACACAACAGAATTTTTTCCTTTTATATAAGTCTCATACACCCGCTGTACATCTCCTTTCTTTAACGAAGTGTACATGTTTATTAATTCTGATATCTTATTTGGGTTACCGGTAAAAGTTTGAAAGGCAGCTAATTGAGACACTTTGCCCGATACACTTTGCAACCCATATATCTGGCCAGCCTCAACACCACCTTTGAACTTTATAATGTCTTCATCCGTCACGCCTCTCTGTTCGAAAGAATCCAATGATGCTCTTACCAATGCTTCCATTTCAGCTAATGTTTTTCCGGGGTACGGAATTACATTGAAAGAAAACTCACCGGCCAATTCAGAAAGCTGACTGTTTGCGCTGGCCTGAAGTGTCAATTGTTTTTTTGTGAGATTTTGAAATAAAATTGAATTTCTTCCCTGACCTATTATTTGTGCCAGACATTGCAATGCAGCCATGTCCTTATGATACATAGGCACTGTAGGATATACAATAGCCAATAAAGGAAGCTTTGAATAATTATCTGTATAAGATGCATAGCGTGTCTTATCCAATTGCACCTGCGCCAGCTTCATGCTTTCTACTTTAGGGCCGCGGGGAATAGATCCAAAATATTTTTCTGCAAGTTTTACTACTTCTGCCGGTTTTACATCGCCACCAATTGTTAGCGTTGCATTATTAGGACCGTACCAGCGAAGGAAAAAATTCTTCAGATCATTTACATCACTGCGGTTTAAATCTTCAAGGTAGCCAATCGTAAGCCATGAATATGGATGACCATAAGGATATAAATTCCTGCTCAGATTTTCACCAACAAGCCCATATTGCCGGTTATCATAATTCTGTCCTCTTTCATTTTTTACTGTTGAACGTTGAATTTCAAATTTCTTTTGGGTTACCGCATCGAGTAAAAAACCCATACGGTCAGATTCCAGCCAAAGCATTTTTTCCAGTTGATTACTCGGCACTGTTTCATAGTAGTTTGTCCGGTCGCGGTTGGTAGAACCATTCAGTGTACCACCGGACTGGCTTACTATTTTAAAATGTTGTTCGTCTGCCACGTTATCACTGCCCTGAAACATCATGTGCTCGAAGAAGTGTGCGAAGCCCGATTTGCCTATCTCTTCACGTGCCGAACCCACATGATAAGTAACATCTATGTGCACTACAGGGTCGCTGTGGTCTTCGTGAACGATCAGTGTCAAGCCATTACTTAATACATACTTTTCGTAAGGAATCACTATTTCAGAACCTTTTTTTGTTACTTTTTCTATCAACTTAGTTTGTGCCGATACCATGCTCGTTACCATTACCAGTGCACAAGTCAACACAAGTATTCTTTGTTTCATAATAAATGGAATTTTTTAAAATTTAGAGAGGACAGCAAATTAAGCTTAACCTATTCAAATACAACGCCACTCATCATTTATTATACAGCATTTTTGAACTTAAAACTTTAATTACTTTACATAAAAATTTCAGCTTATGAATGAATATACACGCCGCACACATGAGATTGATTATCGAATACATGGTGAGGAAATGCAATGTGTGGAAGTAGAACTCGACCCAAATGAAACCGCCATTGCTGAAAGCGGATCGTTTATGATGATGGATGATGGCATTCAAATGCAAACCATTTTTGGTGACGGTACAGGACAGGAAAAAGGTTTTTTAGGAAAACTAATGTCTGCGGGCAAAAGAGTGCTTACGGGAGAAAGCCTGTTCATGACAGCTTATACTAATGCAGGGCAAGGGAAAAAGAGAGTCCTATTTGCATCTCCCTATCCTGGAAAAATTATTCCGCTTGATCTTGCAAAGCTTGGGGGTAAAATGATCTGTCAGAAAGATTCTTTTTTATGTGCTGCCAAGGGTGTGCAAGTTGGTATTGAATTTCAAAAGAGACTAGGAACAGGCTTGTTTGGTGGGGAAGGTTTTATTATGCAGAAGCTGGAAGGTGATGGTCTTGCGTTTGTACATGCGGGAGGCTTCATTCTGGAAAAAACTCTTAGACATGGAGAATTATTAAAAATAGATACAGGATGTATTGTTGCATTTACACCAAGTTGCGATTATGATATCCAGTTTATTGGCGGCATCAAGAACACTTTTTTTGGTGGTGAAGGTTTGTTTTTTGCTACACTGAAAGGCCCCGGAACAGTATGGATACAATCTTTACCGATTAGCAGATTAGCAAGCCGTGTACTTCAGTATGCAGTGAAACGTAAGGATGAAGGGAGCATTTTGGGAGGCTTAGGAAATACTTTGGATGGCGATGGATGGTAATTGATGAATACCGATATTACTATAATTTAAAGCATCAATGCTAGATTCATTTACCATGTTAGCTTGTAAAATGTATAGCTATTCAGGAACTCGTTATATAGCCAATTCCTTATTATTTTGATTTTGGAAAGGTATTTGCCTTATGCCGGGCGTAAACCAAAAATGCTGTATATGCATCATAAGATTTTGTTGGTTGACGACAATGTAGATCTGCTGATGATCACACAGATCATTCTTAAGAGCCAGGGTTACGAAACAGCTATTGCTCTTTCATTACAGGAAGCCGAACGCAAAATAAAAATATATCAACCCCTCTTAATCTTACTCGACGTTTGCATTGGGCACGAACAGGGTGATAGTTTTTGCAAATCTTTGAAATCAAATCCCGATACCAGTAATATACGTGTTATACTCATGTCAGGAGATGATTGCCGTGAAAATATGCAGACCGGCGACGATTTTCTGGCAAAGCCTTTTGACTATAATGAATTAGTGGAAAAAGTAAATAAGCAGATGTCATTGGCAAAAGATAATAGAACTTTAATTCCATCGTAGGTATTTCCATTTGTTTCTATCACTATGGTTTCGTACAAACTATTATTCCATGGATCTAGAAACCTTTTATCCTATCGGGATTATTAATTGATCATTCATTTTGTATCTATCTCCTTATATTTGATTTGTGGTAAAAATATTTTATACTGATAATAATAACAATAACCTGCTCTATTAAAGCGAGGATGTTGTGAATTTATACAAGCCCCGCTCCAGCGGGGTTTTTTTATAACCAGCTAAATAAGAATATATGTGCGGAATTATTGGTGTATTTGACCTTAAAAAAAAGGCCGATGAATTGCGGGGACAGGCTTTGGGTATGTCGCGGAAACAACGCCATCGCGGTCCGGATTGGTCAGGGATTTTTATGAATGAAAATGCAATACTGGTTCATGAGCGATTATCCATTGTAGATCCTACATCCGGAAAACAACCACTCTTCAGTGCAGATGGGAAACTTGCACTTGCCGTGAATGGTGAGATATATAATCACCGCGAATTGAAAAAAGGACTGAAAGAACCCTATGAATTTTTAACTCAGTCAGACTGCGAGATCATTCTTGCATTGTACCGGCAAAAAGGAATTGATTTTCTCGAAGACCTCAATGGCATTTTTGCATTTGCATTATACGATATTGAAAAAGATATATACCTGATTGGTCGTGATCACATGGGCATTATTCCTCTATATATGGGTTGGGATCAATGGGGTAATTTTTATATTTCTTCTGAATTGAAATGCCTTGTAGGAGTATGCAATAAGATCGAAGAATTTCCGCCTGGCCATTACCTGCTCAGCAGTGATGGATCACCTAAAAAGTGGTACAACCGCGAATGGACAGATTACGATGCTGTAAGAAATAATGAATCGGATATCGCAGAATTAAAAAGGGCGCTGGAAGAAGCTGTACATCGGCAGCTCATGTCCGACGTGCCTTATGGAGTGCTCTTATCGGGCGGGCTTGATTCATCAATTATTTCTGCTATTGCAAAAAAATATTCTTCACGCCGTATAGAGACCGAAGACCTGAAAGATGCCTGGTGGCCTCAGTTACATTCATTCGCTGTTGGACTAAAAGAATCACCAGATCTGGCGGCAGCACGAAAAGTAGCGGAACATATTGGTACTGTTCACCACGAAGTAAATTTTACAATTGAAGAAGGACTTGATGCATTACGGGATGTCATTTATCATATTGAAACTTATGATGTCACCACTATTCGTGCATCTACTCCTATGTATCTGCTTGCCCGTGTTATTAAATCTATGGGTGTAAAAATGGTGCTGAGCGGCGAAGGTGCAGATGAACTTTTCGGAGGGTATTTATATTTTCACAAAGCACCGGATGCGAAAGAATTTCATGAAGAAACTGTTCGTAAAATAAGCAAGCTTCATTTATACGATTGCCTGCGGGCAAACAAATCACTTGCTGCATGGGGTGTGGAAGGCCGTGTGCCATTCCTGGATAAAGAATTTATGGATGTCGCTATGCGAATTAATCCTAATGATAAAATGAGCGGAGGGGGCAAAATAGAAAAACACATTTTACGTACCGCTTTCGAAGATTATCTGCCACATGAAATAGCGTGGCGACAAAAAGAGCAATTTTCTGATGGAGTGGGTTATGGTTGGATTGACACACTTAAAAAAATAACATCTGAAAAAGTAAGTGATGAAGAATTAAAAAATGCTGCTTATCGTTTTCCCGTGAATACTCCGGATACAAAGGAGGCGTATTTCTATCGCAGTATTTTTTCGGAACATTTTCCAGGTGATGAAGCTGCACGTACAGTGGCATTCGAAAAATCGGTTGCATGCAGTACAGCCAAAGCGCTCGAATGGGATGAGGCATTTAAAAATATGAACGATCCGAGTGGAAGAGCAGTAAAGAGTGTGCATGAACAGGCGTATGTGTAAGGGCAGGGTTGACAAGTTTAGCGGTGGATAAGTTTGCAAGTTGTTTACGCTTGCAAATTGAGGTGGTTAAAAAATCTTGACTTGTTGTATTTTAAAACACTTTCGGTGTCTTTTGTTCAGCAATCAATGTATCATGAATGATCTGTGCAGCTATGAGAGATTTCATCATTATTAATGGGAAGTCTTCTGCCATTTTCTTTCCTGCGGAGGTTTTATAAAATTTTACCAGTTGTTTTAATTCATTGTAAGTGAAATGCCGGCGGTAAATATGGATCATTGCATTATCAAGCCAGCGCTTTCCTTTTCCTGTTTTAAATTGCTCGTCAAGATAAGCTGCAATTTGAGGTGACACTTCTCCTTTATTTTTATCTTCCTGTTGCCTGTAAGCAATGGCTTCATTGATATTAAAACCTCCTCTAAGCGTTCTTAATTCTATAATCATATTCGTTATCTTATCATCGGGCACTTGTGTGGTGTCTAATTTGAAGTCTTTTATCTGACCCGTTATCCTTTCAAATACTCCGTTCATTTTCGCAGTATCGTTTTGAGCGGCTGCAAATACAGTGATGAAGTTGAAAACAATAAAGAATATTTTTTGCATCCTTAAAAATAATAAAATTTCGAAGTTCAGTCGCTCGTTCCTGATTATTTTATCGGAGAGGAGGAGGACAATATTTTTTGTAAAAATCTACCTTATACTATCAACAGCTCAACCCGTTTACACCTATCCCGAAAACAATTAATTACTTTATCATCATCAAAAAAACAGGACTTGACAATTTTATTTCATTGCCGGAAGCAGTTAATTTACCTGTTTGTTTATTTCGTTTGAAAATGACAATATTATCTGTATCCCTGTTAGCAACTAGCAGCCAGTTGCCAGTAGGATCAATCATGAAATTACGCGGGTGCATACCACCGGTAGATTGGTAATCTCTCCATCTGAGTGTACCATCAACTCCTATAGAAAAAGTAGTGATCGTATTTGCATCGCCTCGGTTAGTGGCATATAGATATTTTCCATCAGGTGATATATGTATGTCTGCACTCCCTTTTGCGCCTTTGTAACTTGTTGAGTGTGTTGCTAATCTTTGTTTTTTTGATAATGATCCGTTTTTGTAATAATAAGCTTGTATTGTGCCTGTCAATTCTTCTATCACATAAGCCCACTTTTTACTGGGATGAAAAGTCATGTGCCGTGGTCCACTCCCAGCAGTATTATTGAAAGAAGATTGAGATGATGGTACTAACGGCTCATTTACTGAAGCATTAAATTGATAGATCATTATTTTATCAATACCCAGGTCAGGTGCAAATACATATTTGCCGTCCGGTGAAAATACCGCCGCATGAACATGTGGTTTTTCCTGCCTGCTCTTATCCACACTGCTTCCTTCGTGTTGTACCAATTGAGCAAGAGGTTCTAATGCTCCTATCTTATTGATAGGGACGACACCAATATTGCCACCTGTATAATTAGCAACTAAGAGCCACTGGTTTGTTTTATCCAGTGAAATATAACAGGGATGATCGCCACCTGATGGCCGGCTGTTTATATAACTGAGCTTTCCAGAACTTCTGTCAAATGAAAAAGCACTCACACTACCGGGCTGAGTACCGCCATTTTCGTTTACAGCGTATAAATATTTTGCATTTGAAGAAACCGCTAAGAAGGATGGGTTTGATACACTGTCTGTATTGCTTATCCATTCTGCCGTTCCTGTTTTTGCATTGAAGCGATATACGTAAATTCCTTTGCTGCCTTCGCCTGTATAAGTGCCGGCAAAAAGATAAAAGGACTGCGCCCCTCCACTCAGGGAAAAGAAAACCATAAAACAAAGACAGAAAGATTTTTTCATAAACTTAATAAGTAAGAGTGCAATCCAACGCTTTGGCTGCTTTACAAAGAACACACACAAAACGGGAGTAATATAAAGTTAAATATGCACTTACTCTTCTCCTTCAGGATTTGCTCCGCTACTGAAAAATAACTATCACAGATAGATTAAGTAATTTCGCTCATCAATTTTGAGTATGGAACGCAAGCAGGAAACCCTTCGTGATGTAGTGATTAAATTCGCAGGGGACAGCGGTGATGGTATGCAATTAACGGGTACACAGTTCACGAACAATACGGCTATGCTGGGTGCAGACCTTTCCACCTTCCCAGATTTTCCGGCAGAAATAAGGGCTCCGCAAGGCACACTTCCCGGGGTCAGCGGTTACCAATTGCGTTTTTCTAGTGATAGTATTCATACCCCGGGCGATGCATGGGATGTGCTGGTAGCCATGAATGCAGCAGCTTTGAAAACCAATATCAAACATTTAAAAAAAGGGGGAAAGATCATTGTAAACGTAGATGGTTTCGATGCAAAAAACCTGCGGCTTGCCAATTATCCTGAAGGTGTTAATCCCATCGAGGACAATACACTGGAAGGATTCGAAGTGATCAAAATGGATATCACAAAAATGACCCGTGAGTCTTTAAAAGATAATGTGATGGGCACGAAGGAGAAAGACCGGGCAAAGAATATGTTTGTACTTGGTTTTTTATACTGGATGTACGACCGCAATATCGAAAGCACAGAAAGATTCCTTGAGGAAAAATTTTCAAGAAAACCTGAAATTCTCGATAGCAACATAAAAGTACTCAGAGCAGGATATAATTATGGCGATACCACGGAAACATTTACTACACAATACCATGTGGATAGAGCAAAGATTGAAGCAGGCTCTTACCGCAGCATCATGGGTAACCAGGCCCTTGCTTATGGACTTATTGCTGCTTCTGTAAAAAGCGGACTTCCTCTTTTTCTCGGTACTTATCCCATCACACCTGCATCAGATATTTTACATGAGCTGAGTAAACACAAAAATTTTGGTGTACGCACTATGCAGGCAGAAGATGAGATTGCAAGCATCTGTGCCGCAATTGGTGCAAGCTATGGCGGGCATATAGGCATTACTACTACTTCTGGTCCGGGTATGGCACTTAAGTCTGAAGCAATGGGCCTGGCGCTAATGCTTGAAATCCCTTTACTCATAATAGATGTACAACGGGGCGGGCCCTCCACTGGCTTACCTACCAAGACAGAACAAAGCGATTTACTGCAAGCTTATTATGGACGCAATGGTGAAAGTCCTTTACCTATAGTATCTGCTTCTACACCCTCTGATTGTTTTGAAGCAGTGTATGAAGCTATCCGCATTTCCATCGAACACATGACTCCGGTTATCTTTTTAAGTGATGGATATATCGCAAACGGTGCAGAGCCGTGGAAGTTTCCAGATGCAGATAATCTTCCTCCTATTCATGTAGAATTCAAAACTGAATTAGGGCATAATGAATCAAAGTTTCAGCCCTATCTGCGTGATGAAAACTTAGTAAGGCCATGGGCACTGCCTGGTACTCCGGGGCTGGAACATAGAATTGGCGGCCTCGAAAAAGAAAACATTACAGGCAATGTAAGTTACGAGCCTGAGAATCATCAACTCATGGTAAAAATCAGACAGGAGAAAGTGGATAAAATTGCAGATTACATTCCAGATCAACAACTTGATAATGGTCCAAAAAAAGGAAAAGTTCTGGTATTAGGATGGGGCTCTACTTATGGAGTGATTAAAACAGCTATTGCAGAGTTATTGAAAGAAGGCCATGAGGTGGCGCATGCACATTTGCGTTATATGCGACCCTTTCCAAAAAATCTTGGAGAGATTTTAGATAATTACGAAACCGTGTTGGTACCTGAGATTAATAATGGGCAGCTTATCAAGATCATCCGCGACCAGTACCTGATAGATGCCAAAGCATACAATAAAGTAATGGGGGTGCCTATTACAAAAGCAGAGATCAGGGAAGAGATCAGGAAATACAGTGGGCTTCTAAGTATTTAATGTAGAAGCAAAGCCAAAAGCAAGAACTGATATGATCAGTCCAAACATGAAAATATTATATGATATGCGGAGCAGCCGATATTTGCGGGCTAACACAACTCCTAAAAAATATACATCTTTTATCATACTTCCATAAATGTAATCCCTGTCTTTTAGTAATTCATTCATAGCCCAGTTGTATTCATCCAGTTCCATTTTATGAAAATTACCAAAGAACAAAAGATTCGTTCTTTTGGTTCGAATATCATCTTCTGTAAAACGACCGCCTGTAACGGATGGGCGTGTAGCCAATATAGCAAAAGTGATTGCCGCAACACAGACTGCTGTTAACAATACTGCGGGAATCATGAATTGTGGATAGTATTCCAGCCTGGCAACTACGAATGATAAGATCAGGGAAATAATAATGGAATTAACCGAGATCATAATATTGGCTTTGCTGTCTGCCATTTCACTTAGCTGCATGTGGTTATTAGAGGTCGTGCGGAAGATGGTTTGTATTCCCCGTTCGGCATCTTTATCCAATTTTGTTTTATTAACGGTAGAAGCCTGTTCACCTCCTTTACCAAATGAATATGGAGAAATTTCCATTTCTAAAGTGTGCTTAACCTCTTTAGTACCTTGTCTTTTTTGAAGGTCTTTGATCACCTGTTGTTTCTTGGGCTCCAGCCGTTGCTGGCAGTAATCTGTAAAGTATTGGTGCGATTCAAGAAATTCTATATTTCGTTGGCGCCACTCTTTTTTTCCGAATTCTTTTTTAAAATAAGCCTCTTGCTCCTGCCTCAAATTATCGTTCATTTTTTTAAAATCTGTGCTCCCTAAATGATAAAGATCAGAATCGCACATTATTTTCTCTACCTGGCTTAAAGGCGATTGCGGCATCCGCGTAGCCTGTATGCAGGAGGATATTCTTTGAATCGTTTCGGCATCTACATTATGATTTTGAAGAAATACGGTTGCAATTTGAATGCTTTCCTTTTCATGTTCTTCTGCCTGTCCGGAACTGAAACCAGTATCGTGAAACCAGGCAGACATTAACAGCACAAAATGGTCTTGATCATTTAAGGCGTAGTTTGCAGCCAATTCTTCAGCCGCACGAACCACTTGCTGTGTATGTGTAAGATTATGAAAAACAAAAATAGGTGATACTTTTTTTTGGAAGATTTCCGTTACATATACTTGTGCATCTTTTAATATTTGCGCTTGATTTTGGTCCATAGCTGTGAAAATTACTTTATAAATTTAATGAAACATGAATTCTTCCGGTAATAAAAGGTTTTTATATAGTTATTTCATTTTAATTCTTTGCGGTTTTTTACATGCAGGTTGCGATTTGATGTGGAAACCAAAGTCGCCAAAAGAATATATGGTGCGTCGTCCGGTAAAGATGATCTTAGATAAAAAGCTAAATGAAATATCAGGCATAAATTATATAGCAGCAGAAAATACTCTTATTGCTATCGCAGATGACAAAAAGAAAATTTATAAATTAAGTCCGGAAGGTAAAGAGGGTGATTATTATGATCCTGAATTGCCCTCACAGGATTTTGAAGACGTGGTAAAAGTGGGTAATACTGTCTATACATTAGTAAGCAATGGAAATATTTTTGAAATTAACAAAGTAGATTCAGGATATCAAACGAATACACATAAATTTAAGTCAGAAGCAAAAAACGATTTTGAAGCTTTGTATTACGATTCCTCTCAAAAAGCCCTGATCATTTTATGTAAATCCTGTGCTTTCGACAAAGGTCATCAGCAGCGTTCGGCTTTTCGTTTTTATACTGAAACCAAACAGTTCGATCGCATTCCTTATTATGCAATCAGTACAGAGTCAGTACAAGATGCCCTCAAAGATGGTAAAGCAGATTTTAATCCATCTGCAGCAGCTATTAATCCTATTGACCAAAGACTTTATATCTTAGCATCTTCCGGTAATTTGATGGTAATTTCAGACCTTAAGGGCAAAGTATCTGAGGTATTCCGGCTCAATCCTACTTTCTACCCGCAGGCAGAAGGAATTTCTTTTGCACCCAATGGAGATATGTATGTTTCAAACGAAGCTAAATTGGGAAAACCGACCTTATTAAAAATTGCGTACAAACCCCATGTAAAATAATGATTAAAAAATTTTTTTACCTTCTCATAATTGCGATCTTTTATTGGTGTCCATCTCACGCTCAGATAGATACCATTCGTCATCGCATTTTTCTGATAGGCGATGCCGGAGAGCTAATGGGAAATACCCATCCCGTAATAGATTGGTTAAAGAAAAATGTAGACTGGAACGATGAAAGAAATACAGCTATTTACCTGGGCGATAATATCTACCCACATGGATTGCCTACTGAAGGTGAGTCAGACTATAAGGAAGCAAAGAGAATCCTCGATTACCAGATAGACCTTGTAAAAGGAAAGAAAGCAAAAGCTTTCTTTATTCCCGGGAATCATGACTGGGGCAATGGCAAGATAGGTGGCTGGCAGCGTGCTGTTAATCAAACAGATTATATCAATTCACAACAGCTTTCAAATGTACAGGCCTGGCCACTCGATGGTTGTCCGGGACCTATTGAAGTAGAATTGGACTCGCAGGTAGTAGTGGTATTAATGGACAGCCACTGGTTTTTACATGTACACGATAAACCCGGGCCCGGTTCAGGTTGCCAGGCAAAAACGATCGATGAATTCACTACTGAATTAAGCGAAATAGTAAGTCTTCATCCAGATCAATTATTGATTATGGCCATGCACCATCCCATTCATACCCATGGGGTACATGGAGGTGTCTATAATTTAAAACATCATATTTTTCCACTTGCGGAGGCAGTACCCGGATTATATATTCCCCTTCCTGTTTTAGGTTCTATCTACCCTTTAGCACGGGGTATATTCGGAAATATTCAGGATGTAAATCATCCCGCCTATCGTGCTATGGCCAATGCAGTAGATGAAATAGTTGATAGGCATCCATTCCCTATTGCCGTTTCAGGTCACGATCATAGCTTGCAGTTCTTACAACATGATAGTATGTACCAGATCGTAAGCGGATCAGGTGCGAAAATTACACGCATCAGTAAAAGCAATCACAATAAAGATTTTCTTTTTGCTGATGTAAACCCGGGTTTTTCAGTAATAGAAGTGAGTAAGAGCGGTATGGTATCCACTAAGTTTTACAATATTAAAAGCCAGGATTATTCTACACCCACATTTGCTAAAGAATTAAGGAAAATTGTCAAAACGACACAAGTCGCTCCTGCTACAATTGATACGCTAAGACCTTTGCCGGATTCCATTACAGTGATCGCAAATGCAGGACTAAAAGAAAGCTTCCTTAAGAATTTATTTATGGGAAAAAGTTATCGTCCTGAATGGACTCAGAAGGTAACGGTACCCGTGCTTGATCTTGGTAATGAAGCAGGGGGATTGCGACCTGTTCGGAAAGGGGGAGGCAAGCAAACTAAATCTTTGAGACTTGAAGACAGTACAGGAAAAGAATGGGCACTTCGTTCCATTCAAAAATTTCCGGAAGCCGCTATTCCTGCAGACCTGAGGCAAACAGTGGCTAAAGATATAGTAGAGCAGGGCATATCGGCTTCCTATCCTTATGCTTCTCTTTCCATCAGTCCTTTGGCTAAAGCAGCAGGGTTACCTCCCATCCGCAGAAAACTTTTATTCGTACCTGATGATCCCCGTCTCGACCGTTTTCGCACAGACTTTAAAAATACACTTGCCGTACTCGAAGAGCGTGAACCTATTAATGTAAAAAAGACTTACAACACAGATGAATTGGTTCTGCGGCTGGCAAAGGACAATGATGACCATATAGATCAGAAGGCAATATTGAAAGCAAGATTGCTTGATAATTTCATAATGGACTTTGACCGGCACGAAGATCAGTGGCGGTGGGCTACCAGAGACACAGGTAAAGGAAAAATATATTATCCTATTCCCCGCGATCACGACCAGGCATTTTTTATTAACCGGGGTATCATTCCCTATTTTGTAAGAAAGCCCTGGACCGTACCTGAAATTCAAGGTTTCAGGGCGAATGCAGATAACATAAAAACTTTTAATAAGCCTGCCCGCAACTTTGATCGTTATGTGCTAACGGAACTTTCGGAAGACGACTGGCGCAAACAAATAGATACATTTCTTACTCAAATGACTGATGAGGTAATCGAGCAGGCCTTGAATCAGCAACCCGATGAAGTGCGTCAGTTTGCTGCACAGGATATCATTGCTACTTTGAAAGAACGCCGCACCTACTTCATGGATGATATGATGGAGTACTATCGCTTTATCTCTAAAGAAGTAAACATTGTCGGCAGTAACCAAAAAGAATTATTTACAATCACTAAGAACAGCGACGGATCGGTACATGTAGTTGTGCATAAAATCGAAAAAACTGCCGCTATTGGTCCAAAGATTTATGATAGAACATTTGACCCGAACGTTACAGACCTGCTGGAGATTTATGGTTTAAGTGAAGATGATAAATACGTAGTTGAGGGTGGGGAATCAACTATTAAGATCAGGCTTATTGGCGGACCAGGCAACGACGAATTTGCAAACAATGGTACTGGTGGTAAGGTATTGCTTTACGATGCACTTTTCGAAGAAAATAAAATAACCGGCAACCAAGGGTTAACAAACAAATTTAAAAGCGATCCGCAGGTAAACAGGTATGACCGATTGAACTATCGTTATGATTTGGTGAAGCCGGGGATAAAAATAGCTTATAACGTCGATGATGGTATTTACCTTGGCGGTCAGGTAGAAGTAACCAAACAAGGGTTTAGAAAAGATCCTTATCGTTTGCGGCATTATATTTCAGCAAGCAGGGCACTCCGAACCTCTTCTTACCGGTTTACCTATGAAGGCGATTTTATCAAAACAGTTGGTGAGCATGACTTACTTCTACGGGGCGATGTCCGTGCTCCTATTAATGTTACCAATTTCTTTGGTTTGGGCAATGAATCTGTATTTGATGAGAATAAACCGGGTGAAGAAAAATATTACAGGGCCCGTTACAACTCTGCAGATGCCTCAATTCTGCTACGGCGGCAATTGCAATCATGGATGAGGGTGAACTATGGATTAACCTTCGAAGGCTTTCGTGTGGATAATAAAGAAAACGAAGGTAAGTATGTAAATGAAACAGGTGTGAACGGCCTCGATCCGGCCACTTTGTATAAAGGAAAAACATTCATAGGACCACACTTAAAGCTGGATATTAATTCAAAGAATAACCCGGTACTTCCTACAAGAGGTTTTACAATGGATTTAAATGTTCGACCACTATTTGGCTTGAACACAAATAGTGGAAACCTTACAAAGATTGATTTTGACATGAGGGTTTATGCAAGCTTATTCAGTCTACCGCGTTTTGTGGTGGCTACACGGCTTGGCTATGGACGTATAATTGGCGACTTTGATTTTCCACAGGCTTATTATCTCAGTGGCACTGAAAATTTGCGTGGCTATCGCAGAGACCGTTTTGGTGGCCGTATTATGGCATTTAATAATACAGAAGTAAGAATTAAACTTTTGGAATTCAGTACCTATCTGTTTCCGGGTTCCTTTGGCGTACTGGCATTCAATGATGTAGGCCGTGTGTGGATGGATGGCGAAAACTCTACTGACTGGCATGTTGGTAATGGAGCAGGAATATGGGTAGCACCTATCAGAAGGTTTGTAATTACAGCACTTGCAACAAGGTCAAAAGAAGAAAAGCTTATTCCAATGGTCACGTTTGGTTATAGTTTTTAATGTGTGCTATGATATTGAAAATGAAGTATTCTTTTAATTTTTTTTGACTGGACCACATCTTCTTTATGATAAAATTTTTTGTCATATTCATACTGATTTTTTCATCGCAAAATATTTCTGCTCAGAAAGTGATTATAAATGGAGTTGAAGGCAACAGGTTACTTCAGTGGAGTGATTTTACGGGTGTCCCTGATTATTCCAGTCCTTACTTTGCATATACTGTCTGGAAAACTAATTTCAAGTACTCAGCGGTACGCTTTTCAGGGGAAACCGCTCTGATCAATGGATTTGAAATGACGCTGATTCTGGACTCCACCAAATCCTGGTTAAAAAAAGATAAGAAATCTGATGACCTACTGCTTCATGAGCAAGGCCATTTTGATATAGGATTGCTTTATATGAAAGATGTTCTGAAAGAAATTTCCAGGGCCCAATTCACCCGTGCAAATTACCAGTCAGAGATCCGCAACCTCACCGCCAGGGTTCACAAGAAGTACAATGAAATGATGCTGAATTATGACAGCGACACAAACCACAGTAAAAATAAACAGCAGCAAAATAATTGGACCAAATACTTCAATGATAATTTGTCGCGGTAATTTTTATATTTGGCAAATAAGAAAAAAAGTCTTGCGGTGTTGGTGAAACTCTATTTTAGAAACTAAACTATTTTATAAAAAAAGAGATAATCCCTGTAAGAATTAAAACCATCCCGGTAATGATACCTGCATTATGCTCCCACTTGTGCCAGTTTAATTTTATCAGTCCTTTGTACACAATGCGCACCCAGATCAGCATACCTGCCAGGGTAATGATTGAATACATCGCTGCAATCGCAGTCATAAAATACCACCCTTTGGCTCCGGCCAAAAGAAAGTAGGCTTCTATTTCCATGCAGGGTGAAAGAAACATGGCAATTACCAAAGCTGTAATAATTGATCGTTTTGTTTTCTTTTCCAGCAGGCTCTCTTTTTCCAGTTGAAAATGATGGTGCTTGTAATGCTGACGGATAAAATAAAACCCCATCAAAATTAATATAGATGGAGCGATCACATGTGTAAATGCATCAATCTGGTCTGTGAGTTCTTCACCAATCATGCCCAGAAGCAGCCCGATTAAAACTGTACTGATCACATGTGCAGCGCCCGCAATAAATGTAATGCGGCTTGTTTCTGCCAGGCTCCACCCCTCTTTCTTCCCAATAGCAAGCACAGGCAACCAGTGATTAGGAATTACTGCGTGTAATAAACTAATAATTAAGCTGCCTGTAATAATACCGAACATTGATTTGATATTTTAACCATTCTCTAAAAGGATGCATACTATTTAAACTATGTGCCTTGAAGCCGGGCATGCCTGCCGGTAGACAGGCTTGCCCGGCTTATCAGTTAAAGACTTTAGCCCTTAGTCGTTGTCATGTTGAACTAGCCGAAACAAGTACTGAGCTCTCCATTAGATTGACATTAATTCATTTGCTGTGCTCCATGATGTTCATGGCAAGCCTGCTCGCATCTTCTGCAGGCTTCTGCGCAACGTTTACAATGTTCATGATCGTGCATACTGCATTCCTGGGCACATAAACGGCAAGCTTCCTCGCATATTACGAGAAACTTATGCGATACTTCACTGTCTCGCATTAAGAGTTTTGCCCCGAGAAAACAAATGTCGGCACAGTCCCTGTCCAGTTCAATGCAGTGTGCCATATGTGTCACGTCTTTTTCATCAAGACATGCAGCTGCACATTCTTCGCAAGCTTTTGCGCAGTCTAAGAGTATTTGGATCAACCCTGCATGTTGATGCCCTGAATGATGATGTGAGGATTGTTGATGTTCCATTTTTTTTAATTTAATTGCAAATAAAAAATACTATTCTGTGTTTTTGCTTTTAAAAATAATAACCAAAGTTTGCATTCCTGCAATCTAATGGGTCCATTGCTTCACAAAAAATAAGACGGGATGAAAAAATGGACCATGTTAGAACCTGATCTTAATTCCGCCATTTACCACAAAGCCTTCAACAGGCGCATAAATATCTTTGAAAACAGGTTTGTCAATTGTGCCGGTGTATATAGAATCAAACTTTGATTGCCTTGTATCTGTAAAGTTTTCAAAATTGATATAAAGCGATATCTTTTCCCAAAGTTTTTCAACCATAAAACCGGTGATCCAATATGATTTCCCAAATGAGCCATCACTTAATTTTTGTCTACTAAAATAATATCCTTCCAGTCCTATTTTAAGCTTTTCCTCTATTTCATACATCAATACATTATTCAGACGGTGACGTGCGGTGAGGGGTATCCATTCCTTGTCGCTTGTAAAATGTGTATTGGCATCTGTAAAAGTATACCCGATAAACAATTTAAAGTCACCATAGAGGAAACGGAGGTTAGTTTCCATTCCTCTCGTATCAATATGACCGGATGAGTTTTGAAACTGAATTTTTCCACCGGGTGCACCCACCAACACAAGCGGTCTTTTTAACCTGGTATAGAAAAACATGTGATTGAAACTTATGCCTACTGCACCCATTGCGGTTCGATAGTTCACATCCCAATTGCCCCCGACAGAACGTTCGTTCTTAGAGTTATTGATATTGATGGGCAATAAATTTTGAAATTGAATGCGCTCTGATTCTTCGGTAAAAACTGTGGGTGTTTTATAACCAAATCCTCCGCCAAGCCTGGTCGTAAATTTTGGTGAAACCCGCAGCATCGCTGATACACGGGGCAGTAATTCAAATCCATAATGGATTACATGATCAACCCTGAGCCCTGTTTCCAAAACAAATTTTTCTGCAGGCGACCATGTGTTTTGAACAAATAATCCGGTCGTATTGTAATGATAATCCCGTACTGCATCTGCCGATCTTTGTGTCTCTTTAAGGTCTTCTGTTAAAAAGTTGGCACCGACCACCCAATCCATTTTATCTCCTCGTGTATTCCATGTCAGTTCAGAAAATGAAGACTGTTGCAAGGCGTTAAATTGATAAGTAGGAATGGCGATGTTCCTGTCAAAGCTGCTGAAACTATTTTTTAACTGTAGTGTAGCCTTATCACTTAATTTATGTGCAATACCCAGCTGTGCAGTGATGCGATCCGTATTGTTTTCTTCAAAAAAACCATTTCCTCCATTTTTTATATAGTTCAGATTGCCACCAATGCGGTCTTCAGTGATGTAGCTTATGCCGAAATCTGCAGTGGTGTTTTTCCCATATAAAAAAAGACGGGGATTGATCGTGTATCTTTCAAATTTTGGTATGGCGGTAAGGCCGATATCTGCAGGATCAAATGGTGCATTGGTATTCCGGGATCCAAAAACTGTAAGCCCAAGCTTACCATAACGCTCACTGTAAAAACCACTGAGGTCAAGCCCCCGGGCAGATGTAGCATTGGCCAGAAAACTAATCTCTCTTTCATCACGAGGAGTTTTTGAAACGAGATTTACCAAACCTGCAATGGCACCGCCACCGTACAACGTAGATGCTGAACCTTTGATCACCTCCACCTGTCGCAAATCCAATGGGGCAATTTGCAAAATAGAAAGTCCACCGGAAAATCCTGAATATAAAGGATAGCCATCTCTAAGTATTTGTGTGTATCTGCCTTCCAATCCCTGGATGCGGATGCCCGCATTGAAAGAAGTTGCGGAAGTTTGCTGGGTTTGAATGCCGGTAGTCTCATTCAGCATCATCCGGATGTCGCCTGGTTTCATATTTGCTTTTTCTGAGAGCTCTTCTCCCGAAATCACTTCGGTTCTCGTTGGTGTGTTGGAAATTGTTCTGCTGGAGCGGGTAGCTGTAACAATTACTTCTTCTTCGTCTTCTTCTTCCTTACCACTCTCTAATTCAATATCTATTGTTTCAGAAGTTGATAAGGGGAATGTATAGTTGATTGTCTTTTCTTCCAGACCTACATATGAGATGGTAAAAGTCTGATTGCCGTTCGGTATGTTTGAAATGATCACCAGGCCCATACTGTCAGCAACTGCAGTTCTGTTTTGTTCTTTCCAGGTAACAGTGGCACCTGAGAGTGGTTCTTTTTCCGGACCACTTTTAATAATGGCTTTAAATGTATTTTGAGCCTGTGCAGTAATAAAAATACAGCACAGCATAATTCCTGTCAATAGGTATTTCATACTTAAGAATAACTTGTGGGTGAATAAATTCTTCTTTGGAAATCAATCAGCTGACTCGCGGAGGTTGAAAAAAAGAAGAATAATAGCCAGAGTAAAGAAGATCTGCAAAGCCTTCATAATGTGCTGGCTTTATTATAATTACAAGGGGAACAATAATAGGCTTGGTGATGTGTACAAATCCCGCACATCCTCCACAGGAAAAAAATGGTGAGCATGCTTCCCCTTTATCTGCATCTAAGGGTGAGGTTGCCAATTCAGAAATTTCATCCTGGCAATTATCTTCAATACAACATGGAAATGCTGATCCAATTGCCACCACAATAGCCAAT